>Ga0207937_1000447_pt1 | contig 14490 bp, 11 predicted proteins | sample LakMenEpi04Sep11_FD_150668 | JGI IMG/M metagenome (GOLD analysis project Ga0207937, IMG submission 150668) | Freshwater microbial communities from Lake Mendota, WI - 04SEP2011 deep hole epilimnion (SPAdes) | ecosystem: Environmental > Aquatic > Freshwater > Lentic | place: Lake Mendota, Madison...
TGGGGCTGCACGGGCAGCCGATCATCGGATTGGCCAAGGAGCGCGAGGAAATTTATTTCCCGAACGATCCGCAACCGCTGCGCTTGCCGCACGAAAGCGGAGCCTTGCAATTGCTGCAACGTATCCGAGATGAGGCGCACCGCGTGGCCAACGGTTACCACCAGCTGCTCATGAAGCGGCGCGTGTCCGAGAGCCGTCTCGACGACATCGAGGGCGTGAACAAGTCGCGCAAGCAGGCTTTGCTTCGGGCCTTCGGCTCGGTCGAACGCATCGGCCGGGCGACGGCCGAGGAAATCGCCGCCGTCCCGGGTATCGGGGAACGATTGGCTGCGCAAATCCTGCAAGCGTTGGCGCGGTGACTGGCGAAACGGTTGCACCGGGCGCCTCTTTGAATTTAGCTACGTCCATCGCACTGCAACATTACATCAATGCCGCCCAAGGCTACCTCGAGTTGGGCATGACAGACGAGGCGCTCGCCGAACTCGCGCGCGTGCCGGAGTCCGAACGCTCGCACCACGATGTCGAGCAACTTCGCGTGTATATCCTCATGCGGGCACGGCGCTGGCAGGAAGCGCTGGATGCCTGCGAGAAACTGCGGTTGGCCCATCCGGAGTTGGTCCTCGGTTACATCCACGGTGCTTTTTGCCTGCACGAGTTGGGGCGCACGGAGCAAGCGATGCAGCTCCTCAAAGAGGGGCCCGCCGCGCTGTTGCGGGAACCGGTCTATTTTTACAACCTCGGTTGTTATCACGCGGTTCTCGGTCAGCCGGAGGAAGCACAGAACTACCTGCAGATGAGTTTCAACATGGACGAGAAATTCCGGGAGATCGCTCGCTACGATCCGGATCTGGAAGGAGTGATCGGCCAGTTCTAATGTGGAAGATCGACCAGGAAGCGCTGGCACGGGTGCGGGCGGCTTTTGAGGAAAATTTCACGCGAGGTGAGGAACTCGGCGCGGAGGTCTCGATCTGGCAGGAAGGCCATGAGGTGCTGCGCCTTCACCGCGGCTGGCGGGATTCGGGAGAGACCATCCCGTGGGGTGACGAGACGCTGGTGCTTGTGTGGTCCTCGACCAAAGGTCCGGCTGCCGCTTGTGTGCTGCACGCGTTGCAGGAAAAAAAGATCGGCCTCGAAACGCCGGTGGCTTCGATCTGGCCGGAGTTTGCGGCGGCTGGAAAAGGGCACATCAATTTGGCCCAGCTGCTGGCCCATCGCGCCGGATTGGCGGTGCTCGATCACGAGGCGCTCAGCGTTTTTGATCTCGAAGGCGTGGCTGAAGCCTTGGCGGCGGAGTCTTCACATTGGGTTCCCGATACCGCGCATGCCTACGCGCCGCGCACCTCGGGATTCTGGCTCGATGCCCTGGTCAGGCGTTTGGCGGGAATGTCGCTTGGTGCTTACTGGAAGAAAACATTCCAAGATCCGTTGGGTTTGGAATTTTGGATCGGTCTTCCCGCCATGGAGCACGGACGCATGGCGCGGATGCATGCGGCGAGATTGCAAGACTTGAAGCCTCCGGGGCCTTTCGAACACGCGCTGGCTGACTCAACCTCGCTGACGGCGCGATCGTTTGCCCAACCGGCAGGCGTCTCCGGCGCGGCTGCCACCAATCGTCCCGAGTTATGGGAGGCGGAAAACCCCTCTTTCGGTGGTATCGGGAATGCGCGCTCCCTGGCCAAGTTTTACGAACGTCTGGCGGACGGACAGATTTTGCGCGGGCCTTGGAGGGAGGCGTTGACCACGAGATTCAGCAACGGTGACGACTTGGTGCTGCGTCAACCGACGGCGTTTTCCGCCGGTTTCATGATGGATCCCATCGATGACAACGGGCAGAAGCTCCGCTCGTTGCTGGGGCCGTCGCTCTCGGCCTTCGGACATCCCGGGGCCGGCGGGAGCCTGGGGTTTGCAGACCCGGAAAATCGCATCGGATTTGCCTACGTGATGAACCGCATGGAAAACGGCGTGTTGCGCGAGTCGCGCCCCGCCCGCTTGGTTCGTGCACTCTACGGAATGTCATGATTGCCAAAACAGAAAGTTTCCGAGTGAAAACCCGTGGTCGCGGGAGTTATGAGATCACGGCCGAGGTTTCCGACATTATTGCGGAATCCGGCCTGTGCGAGGGGCTGGTCACCGTGTTTGTCCGGCACACCAGCGCGAGCCTCGTCATTTTTGAAAATGCCGATCCCTCGGCCCGTCATGATTTGCACGAGTTCCTCGACCGCTTGGCGCCCGACGGGGAAGGTTGGCATGTCCACACGATGGAGGGTCCCGATGATACGGCCAGCCATTTGCGCATGACGGTAACCCGCACGAGCGAAACCATTCCGGTCGCGGGTGGACGGATGGTTCTGGGAACCTGGCAGGGAATTTTCCTCTTGGAACACCGACATGCTCCTCATCAGCGCGAAATTGTTGTCTCGGTCTTGGGCATTTGAGGGAGCCTGATACAATGAACCGATGCCCCGATTTGCCCAAGTAATCCTCGACCGTTCGACGGGCAAAGTTCTCGACTACGAAATTCCGGCCGAGTGGCAGAGCCGGCTCGGAGAGGGTTCGCGGGTGCGGGTGCCGCTGCGTAACCGGCTGGTGCTGGCAACGGTGGTATCCACGACGGACTCCACTTCGGCCAAGGGAGTGCGGCCGATTGCCGGGGTGATGGACAAGCGTCCGCAAATGACGCCTGTACTCATGCGTTTGGCCAAGTGGATGGCGGAATATTACGGATGCGACGAGCAGGATGCCTTGCGTTGTGTTTTGCCAAGAGCGGTGCGCGAGGCGGGCCACGCGCCCTTGCAACGGAAGTTTGCCGTGCTGGCCGACCCGCAAGATGCGCCGGATGTCGATACCATGCGCAAACGCGCACCGCGCCAAGCGGCCGTCTTGGATTTTTTGCAGAATTCGGATGCGCCTGTCGCGGTGGCGAGATTAATCGAAGAGACGGGGGCGTCCGATGCCGCAATCAAGGCCTTGGCCAAACGCGGGCTGATTTCGATCAGCACCGAGGCAGTGCGCCGTGCGCCGAGCGGTTCGCAGGATTATGTCGCCACGAAGCCGCCGGAGTTGAGCGCAGAGCAAGAACGCGCGCTGCAGGGTATTCGTCCGGCGTTACTTGATCCGTCCCGTCACAAGCCAATTGTTCTCAAAGGCATCACCGGCAGCGGGAAGACGGAGGTCTATTTGCGGGCGATTGACGAAGTGCTCGGTATGGGTAAGACGGCGCTCGTGCTGGTGCCGGAGATTTCGCTGACGCCGCAAACGGTCGAGCGATTCAGCTCACGCTTTGCACCAATGGGAATCGAGGTGGCCGTGTTGCACAGCCACTTGAGCGAGGGCGAGCGGCATGACGAGTGGCACCGCGTGCGTGACGGCCATGCCCGTATTGTCATCGGAGCGCGCGGCGCGGTCTTTGCCCCGCTCGAAAATCTGGGGCTCATCGTCATCGATGAGGAGCACGATACGTCCTACAAACAGGACGAGGGGCCGCGTTACCACGCGCGCGATCTTGCCGTGGTGCGCGGCAAGATGGAGCCGTGCGCTGTCTTGCTCGGATCGGCCACACCATCGCTCGAAAGTTTCGAGAATTGCCGCAAAGGAAAATACGATCTGCTCGAACTGACACACCGGCATGACGGGTGCGTGCTGCCGATTTTTCGCGTCGTGGATATGCGCCTGCGCAGCAAGGACGGCGAGCGCAATGAACAGTTCATTTCGCCTAAGCTCGCGCTGGCCATCGAGTCGCGTCTGGTCAAGGGAGAGCAGACGATCCTTTTTCTCAACCGGCGCGGCTTTTTCACGGTGCTGGCCTGCAAAGCATGCGGCAAGACGATCGAGTGTCCGCATTGCAGCGTGTCTCTCGCCCTGCATCGGGCCGAAGACCGGGCGCGGTGTCATTTGTGCGGATATTCAGTGAAACCGCCCAGGCGGTGCCCGCAATGCCACGACCCGCAGATCGCTTTCAGCGGTGTGGGCACGGAAAAAGTCGAAGCGGTGGTGAAAAAGATGTTCCCTTCGGCCCGGGTCGCGCGGATGGATTCCGACACGATGACGCGCAAAAACGCGTATCACGAAACGCTGGGCGCGTTCCGCAGTCGCAAGATCGACATTCTGGTTGGTACGCAAATGATCGCGAAGGGCCTGCATTTCCCGGGCGTGACGCTGGTGGGAATCATCAGCGCGGACTCCGCTTTGCACCTCCCGGATTTCCGCGCCGGAGAGCGGACCTTCCAACTGCTTGTGCAGGTGGCCGGAAGGGCGGGTCGCGGCGATGCCGAGGGTGAAGTGATCGTGCAGACTTTCACTCCCGCGCACCCTTCACTGCAGTTTGCCAAGTCGCACGACTTTGACGGCTTTGCCATCCACGAGCTGGAAATGAGGAAAAATTTCGGACATCCGCCATTTTCTCATTTTGTGTTGCTGACAGCACGCGCCGACACGCAGCAAAAGGCGGAATTTGCCGCGAGGTTGGTCGCCCAACACTTGGAGAAAAGCGTGCCGCACTCGGTCATGGTGAGTCCGGCGGCTCCGGCGCCTTTGGCACGGGTGCGCGGAATGTATCGCTACCAAATTGTGGTGCGCGGCCAGCAGATTCGTGCCATCACCAAGGCAATCAAAGAAACTCTTTCCGCGATCAAGCTACCGAAGGAAACGCATGTTGCCGTGGATGTGGACCCGATGGCGGTGCTGTGACGCGACTGGATTTGTTCATGCGAGTGCTCGCCAAGCGAGCAACCCCAGTAATGTATCGAAACCGAATCCGCTGCCTTGTGGCGTGATTGTCTCAGATCCGTTCTCATCCAAGCACTTGCTGAAGGCGTCGCTTGTGTAGAGAGCTGCCCCTTGTAGTCCACCGTCACGTACGAGGTCGCCGTGACGCTGGCGAAGACGCATGGACGTCCACAGGGCGACAGCGCGTCCCAGCGGGTGATCCATGCTGTGCGTCACCACGATTTCCATGCCGCGATGCGCGGCATCCATGGCTAGTGTGAAGGCATCCTGCGAAGCGGGTTTGATAACAATAATTCCGGCCCCCGGCCAAGGAGGTGGGGCGTCGGGGAGTTGCCAATCGAGGGCTAGGAGAGTTTTTTCGCGACCGGCTATGTTAGGCCAAACTTGTGGATCGTAAGGGCAAGGATCTTCCAGAAATTCGATGTTATGGCGGATTTCGGGCGAGAGACGGTGAAGCCAGTTGGTTAGCGATTCGGGAGAAAATCGGCCATTGGCATCGAGGCGCCATCGCAGCGGAATGCTCGCGAGTCGGTTAAGTTGTTCGGCTTCGAGGTCGGGATGTCGACCGACTTTGAGTTTGGCCGCCGTGTAGCCGGCCTCAGCGCACTGCTCGAAAATCCCGGGCGGGGCCTTGGTCCAGTCTGTGAAAAGCGCGTGACTGCGGACTTCGGGGAGCCCGTCAAACAAAGACACACCCGCGCGGCGAGCGGCGGCGTCGGTGCGGGCATGTCGAAGGGCAAGATTTGCCAAATGCGTCGGATGGTTGGTATGGAGCGACTTGACGTGATCCTCCAGCGGTGGGTGACCAAACTCGGTCCAAGGATGCAAATCCGCATAGCCCGTGGCGTCATCGTCGAATGTGACCTTGAGAAGCGCGCCGTGTCGTTTGTTCGCTGCCGCACGGGCGGTGTCGGGGCTCGGATCAAGCTCGTAATGGTGCGTCCAGATTTTCACGGAAGCAGGAAACCGATGGCGAGCAAGAGGCCGAAAATGGCATGCAGGGCGGCAGAATGGGCGAGGAGTTGGTTCACGCTGCGATCGGGTGTTGCGGCAAGACAGGCGCGGGCCAACCACCAGGCAAGCGGGAGAGCGGCGAGTGGCAGAACGAAGGCCCAAAAGTAGCCGAGTCCGAGCCACATGAAGCCGAGCACGAACGGTGCAATGACCAATGACGCGCTTTCATTTTGCGCGAAGGCGAGGCCCAAGCGAGCGGCCAGGGTCTGCTTGCCCGCCAGTCGGTCACCCTCCAGATCGCGGAGATTGTTCACCGCCAGCAGAACGCTGGAATGGAGGCCGATCTGCAAGCCTGCCAAGAGCGACGCCCCGGAAAAATCCAGTGTGTTGAGATAAAAAGTTCCCCCCACAGCGATGAGGCCAAAAAAAAGAACGACAAAAATCTCACCCAATCCGAGATAAGCCAGAGGCCAAGGACCGCCGGTGTAAAGATAGGCGCAGACAAGCGAGGCCAAGCCGATAAGCAGGATGACCCATCCGCCCTTCAAGACGAGCGGAACCGCGAGAAGAGCCGCCAGTCCCAAGACGGCAAAACCGGCGGTGACAACTTGGCGAAAAGGTAAAAGTCCGCCTGAGGTGACACGCAGCGGACCGATCCGGTCATGGGTGTCGGTCCCTTTCACATGGTCGATAGCGTCATTGAAGTAGTTCGTGGCAATCTGGATAAGAACGCCACAAGCCAGCGCGAGAGCGGTAGCAATCGTGTGAAATTCACCGGTCGAAAAAGCCAGCGCCGCGCCGGCCAATACCGGAATGACCGCTGCACCCAGAGTGCGCGGCCGTGAAGCCAGGATCCACGGGTTCATAGCTTTCGACTTTCCGCATGCTCATTTTCCACTTGGTGTCGGACGGCTTGAAGATCTGATTCGATGCGGGCCAGTGCTGCAGCCAAGTCTTTCTTGGGCATCCCGGGTTCAGGGAGAGTGCTCAACTCCTGCATCGTCGAGACGATTATTCCGATAAAAAGGTTCAGGATTGTGAAAGTAGCCAAGATGATAAATGGAACGAAAAAAGCCCAAGCGTAGGGGAAATGTTCCATGACCGGTCGAACAATTCCCATCGACCAGCTTTCCAGAGTCATGATCTGGAACAAGGAGTAAAGGCTGCGGCCGAGTGTGCCAAACCATTGGGGAAAGGATTCGCCGAAAAGATTCGTGGCCAAGACTCCGGCGGTGAAGAAGAAAACGGCCATGACGGCAAGGACGCCTCCGAGTCCGGGAATAGCATGCAGAAATGCTGCGACAACTTTGCGCAGGCTGGGGACCATCGTGAGCAAGCGCAGGACGCGCAGGACACGCAGCGAGCGAATGACGGCCCAAGGTCCTGCTCCCGGCACAAGGGCGACAGCCACCACGACGAAGTCGAAAATATTCCAACCGCTGCGCCAAAAAAGACCGCGGAAGGCGATCAGTTTGCTGGCAATTTCAAAGATGAAGACGGCAAGACAGGCCTTGTCGATCGCGGTGAGCAAGGTGCCTGCTCGGGCCATGAGGGATTTGTCAGTTTCGAGGGCGAGGATGACGGCATTGACAAGGATGACGCCGATGATCCAAGCCGCGACTCTCGGTGATTCGATCCATCGAGCCAACTTGATGCGCCACGCCGGCGCGCCATGTTCGATCAAACGGTCGATGAGCTGTTGTTCGATGGTCGCGGGCATGGGTTCCGTGCCGGAATGTAGCTTCATCACCTCCGGTGTCGAAGCGAAGAAATGACCGTCGAGCTGCGATCGTTATCTGCCAACACGTGGTGGATCCTGATTCGCCGACCTTCTTGAGTGTGGGGTTAAATTTTCGTGGAAGATCAGGCGGTTGGCGGGGCGTACTATTGCGCAAGCCTTGGGTTGTCAGGGGCAACGGGAAAGCCAAAATCAGATCAGCCCGCCACGGGAGTAATAGATGTGACGGGATGAGAAGCGGCGAGTTCGGTGAGAATTTTTTGCACGGCAGCCGCGGCGGTGACTCCGTGTTTCTCCCGCAAGATTTGCACGGTGCCGTGCTCAATGAACTCGTCGGGCCAGCCGATACGGACAACGGGAGTGGTGATCCTTGCTTCCGCGAGAGCTTCCATAACGGCGGCGCCGTAGCCGTTGTGGAGGACGTGGTCTTCGAAGGTGCAGACAACTTCGGCAGCGCGGGCAAAAAATTCCAATGTCTGGGTGTCGAGGGGTTTGATCCAGCGTGCGTTGATGACGGCGGCGTCGATACCCTGTGCGGCGAGGAGGTCGGCTGTCTGTTCAGCCATTTCGACCATGTTGCCGAGACCAAGGAGAAGGACGCGGCGGCCGTGGCGGAGCACCTCGCTTTGTCCGATCTCAAGGAGTTGCGGGTGGTCTTTGGGCTTGGCTCCGGTTCCGACACCGCGCGGGTAGCGGATGGCGATAGGGCCTTGGTGGTAGTTGGCCATGGTCCAGAGCATGTCGACGAATTCTTCTTCGTCTTTGGGCTGCATAAAAACGAAGTTGGGAATGTGCCGCAGGTAGCCGATGTCAAAGAGTCCGTGGTGGGTCGGGCCGTCGTCGCCGCTCAGTCCGGCGCGGTCCATGCAGAGGGCGACGTTCAGTTTCTGCAGGGCGATGTCGTGGATGATCATGTCATAAGCGCGCTGCATGAAGGTGCTGTAGATGGTGAGGAAGGGTTTGTATCCCTGCGTGGCGAGGCCGCTGGCGAAGAGGGCGGCGTGTTCCTCGGCGATGCCGACGTCGAAGTAGCGGTCGGTATGGCGCTTTTCGAAAATACTCAGCCCGGTTCCGCCTGCCATGGCCGCGGTGATGGCGACAATGCGGTTGTTGTGGTCCGCAAAATCGGCAACTTTCGTGCCGAGGAGCTGCGAGTAGGTTGGCGCTGTCGTGGGTTCGGTTTCACCGGTGTCGGGCTTGAACTTGCCGAGACCGTGGAATTTGTCCGGTTGCTGCATGGCCGGCGGGTAACCTTTGCCCTTGGTGGTGAGAATATGAAGCAGCACGGGTTCGTTCTGTGTTTTGAGGAATTCGAAGGTGCGCTCGAGCAGTGCGGTGTCATGGCCGTCGATCGGCCCGTAGTAACGGAAGCCGAGATCTTCGAAGATGACGCTGGGGAGGAGCATGTGTTTCATGCCGGTCTCGACTTTGTGAGCGAGGTCGAGAGCGCCCTGACCGCCGATCGTTTTGATGAACTTGGAGGCTTTTTCGTGGAGATGGGCGTAGGCAGGGTTGGTCGTGATTTTGCTGAGATAGCTGGCGACGGCGCCCACGTTCTTGGATATGGACCATTCATTGTCGTTGAGCACGACGATGAATCGTTGAGTCGTTTCGGCCACGTTGTTGAGGGCTTCGAAGCTGACGCCGCAGGTGAAGGCTGCATCGCCGGCGACCACGACGACATGTTCATCCGAGCCGCGGAGGTCGCGGGCGGCCGCCATGCCGAGTCCGGCGGAGAGGGCGGTGCCGGCGTGGCCCGCGCCGTAGCAGTCGTGTTCGCTTTCGGTGCGGAGGAGAAAGCCGTTGAGTCCGCCGTGCTGCCGGATGGTGTTGAGTCCTTCGCGGCGGCCGGTGAGCATTTTGTGGACGTAGCCCTGGTGGCTGACGTCGAAGAGAAGTTTGTCCTTGGGCGAGTCGAAGGCGCGGTGCAGAGCGATGGTCAACTCGACGACACCGAGGTTGGGGCCGAGGTGTCCGCCGGTTTGCGAAACGGCACGCACCAGTTCGTCGCGGATTTCCTGGGCGAGCCGCGGCAGGTCTTTCTCCAAAACGGCGCGCACATCGTCGGGACCGTTGATGTGCGGGAGGATTGGCTGCTCAGCTTTCTTCGCTTTCATCAAAATTATCCAGCTTCACGCCACCATTTGCCTCACGGGTGATCAGGCGAACCTTTTGCTCGGCAGTTTCGAGTTTTTCCGAGCAGTAGCGCGCGAGAGAGACACCCTCCTCGTAGTTGGCTAGCATTTCATCGAGGGGGACTTTGTCCTCCTCGAGCTTGGCCACCACAGATTCGAGCCGCTGCATGGCTTCCTCGAAGCTGCGGGGGGTGGAAGGTTCGTCTTTTTTGCGGGGAGCCATGGGTCAAAGTTGTTCGCGCGGTGTCCAGCGGTCGCGCGTGGAATAAAACACGCACTCGTTGTCTATGGGCAATGGAGTGAAATATTGCAGCGGAAAGCGGGTGAGGTCTGCGGTGCGCATGATGAAAGATGCCCATTCCCGGTATTCACCTTTTGCGATCTGGGAAATGAAAGGCCGGTTGCCGGAAATGGGGGTAAGGTAGAGACCTCCGATGGGCCCGCCGAGATATTTGTAATCATTGATGAGGGTGAACTGTTTCACGGTTGCTGGAAGCAGCAGGGAGCGGACGTTGCCATACCAAGCGGTGGCCCATGGCATGTCGGAGCAGATAACTTCGTTCGGGTCCATCCATCGACACACGGTATTGATAAACGGGGCGACGTAGGGAGGCCAAGCTACGCGCAGGGGAGAGGCCGTGAGGAGATTGACAACCATCGGCATGGCGGAGGCGAGAAAGACAATGGTGATGAATGCGATGCGCGCGGGTTGAAAGTGGAGCTCAAGCCTGTTGAAAAGCACCAGAAGAAAAGCCATGCCGTAAGCCACGAATATCGGCAGGAAAAGAACATGGAGCTGGTTGGCTGAAACCTCGCCTCGGGGAGGGAACACGGCCATACCGAATGCCGCGAAAATCCACATGAGCACGATGGCCCAACGCATCATGTTGGTCACCGGCCGCCGGAAGATGTGCAGGAGCGAGAAAAAGAATCCCGCGGCCGCGATATTATAGCCGACGAAACCGAAAAGATTGTGGAATTGCCCGGTGATACCCGACCGCAATTTGCCGCGCACGCCCCCGAAGGCCGATAGATCGGGCTGCAGATTGCTCATGAATGAAAGCTCCGATCCCGTGGTGCCGTCGAGGATGCTGAAAACGGACAAACCAAAAGGATTGCCGCTGACCGAGTAGTTGCGGACCAGCCATGGCGTCACCACTGCCGCGTAGACAAAAAGCACAAGAAGACCGCTGATCGCGCGTGGTCGGAACCACGCAAACACAAAAACGACGAAGCCCAGAAAAATCCATGCGCTCAGCGGTTGGGCAAGCGTCATCAAGCCGAAAAGAAGTGCCGCCACGGAGAGTAGCGTCAGCGTAGTTCCGTTTTTTTTGTCTTCCCGCGCGGCGAGCGCACGATGCAGAAGCAACAGCGCCAGTGCGAAAAGAAAGAGCATCAGCATTTGCGGCAAACCCGAGACGGAAAAGCGCCACATTATGTCGGTGACAAGCACAAGGCCGACGGACATCCAAGCGAGTTTCGAGTCAAAGAGGCTTCGCAGGATGAAAAAGAAAACAAAGAGCGAGGAAATAAAAAGAAACACCCCGGCTCCAGCAATGATGCGGTCTCCAAGGTAGACCGGCTCGCTCGGATCCATCGGCCACCAGCGCTTGATCGGCCGGAGCAGGGCGGCATTGAACAGCGGGTTCAAAGGAAAATTGTAGGTGTCCGGGAAAATTCCTTCGGGAAGTTTTTCCTCATGGTTGAGGAATTGCCACATGGCCATCGGCCGGATGTAGAGCGTGGTGTACCCGGCGCCGGCTGCGATCTGACGGCCGATCTGTGCCTGGTCCATCGCAGTCTCCGAATCCAGTCCGCGGAATTGGAAAAATAGATACAACGAGGCCAACCCGGCGATCGCGATGCACAGTGCGGCAATGAGCACAATTTTCTTCCAAGCGCCGACTTCCAGCCGGTGGACTATTTCCTGAACTTGCGTTGATTCGTCGTGGATCATGAATAACGGCGGCGGTGAGCTCGGTGAACTTATCCTTCGAAGTTGTTGGCGTCCATGTTGAACAAATTTACCGCCAACGCACGCGATCGGCGAACATGATGGCTTCGCCGTCGACCGGCAGGTTCACTGCCGCGCTGATGATCCAGTCCCGGATGTCGTCTTGTTTGACTTCTCGCAGGACGAAACGCGCCCACTCGCGATAGCTGCCGTTGACAATATCCGCGTAGGTCCGGCGATCGCCACTGTACGGCGTGAGGTAGATGGCCACAATAGGGGCGCCGAGCAGGCGTTCGCTGTGAATAAGTTCAAATTGCTCGATGCTTTCCGGCAAGAGCAGGGAAACGCGGCCGGCATACCAAGCGGTGGCCCAAGGTATATCCGAGGCCATGACCTCGCGGGCATCGATCCACTGGCTGAATCGTTCGATGAGAGGAGGTAGGTAGGGTGGCCAATTGATGCGCTTGCCGGTCGTCCACAGGCTCAAGCCCAATGGTGCTGCCACGATGAGGTAAAGAAGTCCGATGAAAGCCATCCTTAGCACGGGTTGCGGGAATTCCAGGCGTTTCCACAGACCGAGCAAGAAGGCCAGGCCGTAGTAAAGCATGGCCGGCAGAAAGAGCACGTGCAGCTGGTTCGCGGACACCTCTTCCTGAACCCCGAACAAAGACATGCCTGCCGTCGCGCCGAGCCACATGAGGAGAATTGCCCAACGAAATTGTGCGGGTTGCCAGCGGTTGTACGAATGGACGAATAGCGCGAGGAAAAAAGCCGTGGCCACGATGTTGAAGCCGACGTAGGCCGTGAAATTTGCAACTTGAGAAAGGGTATGCGTGAGAGTGTTTTGCAATATCACGTCCCACTGGAACCGCAGGAGCGGCTCGAAGTTCGCCGTGAGGGCCAGCGGATCGGTATCGCGTGCGCGGGCCAACTCGTAAAAGGGCAATCCGAAGGGGTTGCGCACTTCGCGCCAGTTGTGCAGAGCCCACGGCACCAATGGTAGTGCGTAGAGAAGTGGAGTGGTCAAAGCCACGAGCCAACGCGGGTGCAGGACGCCAACCGAGAAAATCCAGAATCCCGCGAAGATCCACAAACCGATGCCGTGACCAAGAGTCACGATACCCAGAAGCACTGCTGACAAGCCGGCGAGCAAGACCGTCTTGATCCAGTGCCCGGCACCGTTTGCGTCGAGTGCAGCAGCGAGCAACCATAGCGCCGCGCTGAAAAAGAAGAGCATCGGCATTTGGGGTAACCCCGAGAATGAGAAGCGCCAAAAAATATCAGTGGCGATGAGCATGCCGGCGCCAATCAATGCCAGCTGTGCGTCGAACAGGCGGCGTCCGAGCAAAAAACAAAAAATGAGAGCGCCGGCGAAGAAAAGTGTGCCGACAATCACTATGACCCGCTCGGCGGGAGCGACCACTTCCCTCTCGGGCATGGCAATGTCTGTGCCGCTGATTTTCAGCACGGCGGCATTGATAAGTGGGCCGAGCGGGGCTTGGCTTACATCGGGAAGCGGCGACTTGATTTGTCCGGCCCGCTGGAGCATGAGGTGCAGAGCCAAGGGTCGGGCGTAAAGTGTGGTGTATCCTTGGCCGCTGGCGAGTTGGCGCGCAATCTGGGCCTGATCCATCGCTTCGGGGGTGTTGAAGCCGTTGAATTTGACGAAGAGCCAGATGGCCGCGATCGCGGCAATGATCGTGGCGACCAAAGCCCGGCGCAGCCACACCGCGGCGGCGCCTTGCTCGAAGGCGTGGAGAAACGACTGGACGTTTGTTTCAATCGCCATGGGTTACAGGGTTGCCAGTTCAGGGTGATCGTGCAGCTTGCGGTGGAGGGTGCGTCGGCTGATGCCGAGTTTTTGGGCCGCGAGGGTTCGGTTGCCCTTGCACTCCTGCAGGGCGCGGCGCATCAACGAAACCTCCGTTTCTCCGAGATTGAGCGGGTGGGGACCCCGGCCTTGATGCTCCGGCGCAGCTGTTGTGCGGACGCTGAAGGGAAGATCGCGGAGGGTGATCTTGGGGCCTGTGGCCATGACTACTCCATGCTCGATGGCGGCGCGAAGCTCCCGCACATTGCCGGGCCAATCGCAGTCGAGCAGACGCTTCATGGCGTCGGTGGTCAGTTCGCGGAAAGTTTTGTCGTTTTCTGTCGCTGCCTCGCGCAAGAAATGCCGGGCCAGTGCCGGAATATCCTCGCGGCGTTCCCGGAGAGGCGGCATGTGGAGTTGCACAACGTTGAGCCGGAAATAGAGGTCTTCCCGGAATTCTCCTGAGGCAACCATCTTGGAGAGATCGCGGTTCGTGGCTGCGACCAGCCGCACATCGGCTTGGATCGGCTTGTTGCCGCCGACTCGCTCGAAAACACGTTCGCCGAGGACGCGGAGGATTTTCACCTGTGTGGCCGCATCGATTTCACCAATTTCGTCGAGGAATAGTGTTCCCCCCGCAGCTTGTTCGAATCGACCCGCGCGGCGCTCGACGGCTCCGGTGAACGCGCCTTTCTCGTGACCGAAAAGCTCGCTTTCGAGCAGTTGGGGGGAGAGCGCTGCGCAATGAACAGCGACGAATGGTCCGCGCCGGCGGGGGCTGAGTTGGTGGATGGCGTGGGCGGCCAGTTCCTTGCCCGTGCCGCTTTCACCGGAAATGAGAACGGTAGCCCGGGAGGGAGCGACTTGGCGAATTGTCTCCAGCACATGATCCATCACGGGCGACTCCCCCACAAAACTCTTCAGTCCGAAACGTTTGTCGATCTGCTCCCGTAAGCGAACGTTCTCGCGCTCGATCTCCGATCCCTGCAAGGCGCGCTTAACGAGAATTTCCAAGCGGTCGATGTTGACCGGCTTCGTGACAAAATCGTAGGCGCCTCGTTTCATCGCATCGACGGCTGCATCGACCGTGCCGTAGGCCGTCATAATGATACAGACGGGAGGGGTGGGTTCCCGCAAGGCCCAGGCCAGCAGATCGGTGCCGCTCTCCGCGCCG
>Ga0207937_1000448_pt1 | contig 14470 bp, 11 predicted proteins | sample LakMenEpi04Sep11_FD_150668 | JGI IMG/M metagenome (GOLD analysis project Ga0207937, IMG submission 150668) | Freshwater microbial communities from Lake Mendota, WI - 04SEP2011 deep hole epilimnion (SPAdes) | ecosystem: Environmental > Aquatic > Freshwater > Lentic | place: Lake Mendota, Madison...
CGGTAAGTTTTACCTTTTCTATTAAGTGTGTTAACACTCAAAACTTTTACGTTGAATAATTCTTCAACAGCTTGTCTAATTTGGGTTTTGTTGGCATCTTTCTTAACCACAAATGTGTACTTGTTTTCATCCAAAAGTGAGTAACTCTTTTCAGAAACAACTGGTGCAATTAGCACTTCTCTTAGCAAGTTTTTATCCATTTAGGCACCAACCTCTGCATCAGTTGCGCGACCAACGGCACTGGCAGATTTTCCGGTGCGTGGTCCACTTAAAAATTCATCTAAAGCTGTTTTTGTGAAAACAACATCATCGGCAACTAAAACATCATAAGTATTTAATTGTCCTGGAGAAACAACATGCATTTCGTTCACGTTTCTAAGTGAGAACCAACCAACTAATTCATTTAATGAAACAACAACCAAAACTTTTTTGCCTTTAGCAACGTTTCTTACTGCTTGCACACCTTGTTTGGTAGATGGCTTATCGCCTTCCACAATTGCAGTTAAAACATGAACATGATTTTCGCGAGCTCTATCACTTAAAGCTGATCGAAGAGCTGCTGCTTTCATTTTCTTAGGAGTTCTTTCAGAATAATCGCGCGGAACGATGGAGTGAACGTGTCCACCACCAGTCCATTGTGGGGAACGAATGGAACCTTGACGTGCATTTCCTGTTCCTTTTTGCTTGTAAGGTTTTTTACCTCCACCAGAAACTTCACTGTGTGATTTAGTTTTTTGTGATCCTTGGCGAGCAGCAGCTAGTTGTGCTGTGACAACTTGATGCATCAATGGCACATTAACTTGGCAATCAAAAATTTCTGCTGGCAATTCAACGTTGCCAGAAGCTGTACCTTTAGTGTTTGTTATTTGCACGGAAGCCATTATTTTTTACCAGCTTTGACTTGAGTTTTTGCTGCACTTCGAACAAGAATTAGTGAACCAATTGGTCCTGGTACTGCACCTTTAATAAGTAGTAATCCGTTTTCTGCATCAACTTTTGCCACAGTCATGTTAATTGTGGTGATGCGATCTGAACCCATGCGTCCAGCCATTTTGATACCTTTGAAAACTCTTCCAGGAGTGGCACATGCACCAATTGATCCAGGGGATCTGTGTTTTCTTTCCACACCGTGGGAAGCGCGAAGACCATGGAAACCATGTCTTTTCATAACACCGGCAAAACCATGTCCGCGAGAAGTTCCAGTTACATCTACTGCATCTCCGGCAGTAAATACATCAGCATTTAATTCTTGACCAACTGTGTAGTTGTTGGCATCTAGTGTTCTTAATTCAACAAGATGACGACGAGGTGTTACACCAGCTTTTGCAAAATGGCCTTGTTCTGGTTTGTTAACTTTTCTTGGATCGATTTCACCAAAAGCTAACTGCACAGCTGAGTAACCATCTTTTTCAGGAGTTCTAACAGTAGTGACAACATTTGGACCAGCTTTAATAACTGTTACTGGTACCACCTTGTTTGATTCATCCCAAACTTGTGTCATGCCTAGTTTTTCACCAAGCAAACCTTTAACGTTTCTGTCCATTGTTAGTCACCTACCTTCTATAACTTGATTTCAATATCAACACCGGCTGGAAGGTCCAGACGCATTAGTGAATCAACAGTTTTTGGAGTTGGATCCAAAATGTCGATAAGTCTTTTGTGTGTGCGCATTTCAAAATGCTCACGAGAATCTTTGTATTTAAATGGTGAACGTATTACTACGTAAACATTTTTCTCAGTTGGAAGTGGCACCGGACCAGCAACCTTCGCACCAGTTTTGGTCACAGTTTCGACAATCTTCTTTGCAGAAGAGTCAATGACCTCATGGTCGTAGGCTTTTAGCCTGATACGGATCTTTTGTCCGGCCATCGGTTTCGCCTTTGCTTCCTTTTTAGTTTCGGTTTCTTGCTTTTGGTTTCAAGCGGAACAGGTTTTGCCCGTCCCGCTTGAAAGTCAAATGTGATTGTTAATTACTTAACAATCTTTATTACACGTCCTGCACCAACAGTGCGTCCACCTTCGCGAATTGCGAAGCGAAGACCGTCTTCCATGGCGATCGGTTGAATTAACTCGACCTTCATTTCAGTGTTGTCTCCTGGCATAACCATTTCGACACCGTTTGGTAATTCACAAACTCCAGTCACGTCAGTTGTACGGAAGTAGAACTGTGGACGGTAGTTATTGAAGAATGGAGTGTGACGTCCACCTTCGTCTTTGCTCAAAATATAAACTTGAGCTTCGAAGTTGGTGTGTGGTGTTGAAGTTCCTGGTTTAACAACGCACATACCGCGTTCAACATCTTCACGCTTTGTTCCACGAAGTAACAAACCAACGTTTTCGCCAGCTTGACCTTCGTCAAGAAGTTTGCGGAACATTTCGATACCGGTAACGATTGTCTTTTGTGAAGTTTCGCGGATTCCCACGATTTCAACTTCTTCGTTAACCTTTACTTGTCCTCTTTCAATACGACCTGTGATAACTGTTCCACGACCTGTGATTGTGAAAACGTCTTCAACTGGCATCAAGAATGGCTTCTCGATTTCGCGTACTGGTGTTGGAATAAATGTGTCAACTGCAGTCATTAATTCCATGATTGAATCTGCCCATTTAGCATCGCCTTCAAGAGCTTTCAATGCAGAAATGCGAACGATTGGAGTATCTTTTCCAGGGAATTCGTACTTGGTTAGAAGTTCTCTAATTTCTTCTTCAACAAGTTCTAATAAATCTGGATCTGCTGTGTCGCACTTGTTCAATGCAACAACGATTGCAGGTACACCAACTTGACGTGCCAACAAAACGTGTTCTTTTGTTTGTGGCATTGGTCCGTCAGTTCCAGCAACAACAAGAATTGCGCCGTCCATCTGTGCTGCACCAGTAATCATGTTCTTGATGTAGTCAGCGTGTCCTGGGCAGTCAACGTGTGCATAATGACGTGCTTCAGTTTGGTATTCGACGTGTGCAATCGAAATGGTGATACCGCGTTGACGCTCTTCAGGAGCTTTGTCAATTTGGTCGAACGGAGTAAATGGATTTACATCCGGATATTTGTCGTGTAGCACCTTGGTTATCGCCGCGGTCAATGTGGTTTTGCCGTGGTCGATGTGGCCGATGGTGCCGATATTTACGTGCGGTTTTGTACGCTCGAATTTGGCCTTTGCCACTTTGCTTCTCCTTTGACCTGCGTTTTTTTATTCCGACGATTAGCAGTTTGCTAATTGCACGGTTCTTTCTTTCTTACTCGCCGCGAACCTTCGCAACAATTTCTTGCGAAACTGCAGCTGGTACTTGCGCGTAAGAATGAAATTGCATTGAGTAACTTGCACGTCCTTGTGTTTTGGAACGCAAGTCACCTACATAACCAAACATTTCGCTTAATGGAACTAAAGCTTTAACAACACGTGCTCCAGCTCTTTCATCCATTGCTTGAATTTGGCCACGACGGGAATTCAAATCTCCAATTACATCACCCATGAAATCTTCAGGTGTTACTACTTCAACATCCATCATTGGTTCTAACAAAACAGGATTTGCTTTTCGAGCAGCTTCTTTAAATGCCATTGATCCAGCAATTTTGAAAGCTAATTCTGAAGAGTCAACATCGTGGTATGCGCCGTCTTGCAAAGTAACTTTGATATCAACCATTTGGTAACCAGCAAGAACACCATTAACCATTGCTTCTTGAGCACCGTCATCAACTGAAGGAATATATTCTCTAGGAATACGTCCACCAGTTACTTTGTTAATGAATTCATAACCGCCACCTTCAGTGGTGTTTGGTTCAATATCAACGATTACGCGAGCAAATTGTCCAGCTCCACCTGATTGTTTCTTGTGGGTGTAATCAACTTTTTCAACTTTTTTAGTGATTGTTTCTCGATATGCAACTTGTGGTTTACCAACGTTTGCTTCTACCTTAAATTCACGCTTCATGCGATCTACCAAAACTTCTAGATGAAGCTCTCCCATACCGCCAATAATTGTTTGGCCGGTTTCTTCATCTCCACGAACGTGGAATGTTGGATCTTCTTCAGCAAGTCTTTGAATAGCAGTAGCAAGTTTGTCTTGATCGTTTTTGGTTTTTGGTTCAATTGCTACGTGAATAACTGGATCTGGAAAGTCCATTGATTCAAGAACAACTGGTTTATCTTGATCACAAAGTGTGTCACCTGTAGTGGTGTCTTTCAATCCCATAACTGCCACAATCAAACCTGCTGTGGCTGATTCTCTTTCTTCACGCTTATTTGCGTGCATTTGATAAATCTTGCCAATTCTTTCTCTTCTATCTTTAGTGGCATTTAATACAGATGTTCCTGGTTCTAATTTTCCAGAATAAATTCGAATGTAAGTCAATTTTCCAAGATGTGGATCACTCATAATTTTGAAAGCTAGTGCTGAGAATGGTTCGCTTTCAGATGGTGCTCTATCAATTTCAACTGAAGGATCTCCTTGTTTGAAACCTTTGATTGCTCCAACTTCTAGAGGACTTGGTAGGTATCTAACAACTGCGTCCAACATTTGTTGTACACCTTTGTTTTTAAATGCTGAACCCATGATTACTGGAACAACTGAGAAGTTAACTGTGCCTTTACGAATCGCAGCAATGATTTGATCTCTAGAAGGTTCTTTTTCTTCCATGAACAATTCCATAATTGAATCGTCAACATCAGCAAGTTTTTCAATCATTTCAGAACGCTTAGCTTTTGCTTCTTCTAACATGTTTGCTGGAATTTCTTCAGTTCTAAATTCGTCACCTTTGTTTGCTTCTAAGTCCCAAACATAAGCTTTCATGTCAATCAAATCTACGATTCCTGCAAATTCACCTTCGGTACCAATTGGTAGTTGTAACAACACAACTGGAGCGTGCAATCTTTCAATCAACATGTCATAAGTGCGTGTGTAAACAGCACCGGTTCTATCTAATTTGTTAATAAATGCAATACGAGGAACTTTGTAACGATCTGCTTGGCGCCAAACTGTTTCTGATTGTGGCTCAACTCCTGCAACACCGTCAAACACTGCAACGGCACCGTCAAGAACTCTTAGAGAACGTTCTACTTCAACTGTGAAATCTACGTGGCCTGGAGTATCAATGATGTTAATTAAATGATCATCCCAAGTACAAGTTGTGGCAGCAGAAGTAATTGTGATACCGCGTTCTTGTTCTTGTGGCATCCAATCCATAGTTGCAGCACCATCATGAACTTCACCAATTTTGTAGTTAACGCCTGTGTAGAAAAGGATTCGTTCAGTAGTTGTGGTTTTGCCCGCATCAATATGAGCCATGATGCCGATATTGCGCACCGTAGCTAAATCAAGCTGCGTACCTGTTGACACTGTTTCCTTTTCCTTTTCTTACCAGCGATAGTGAGCAAATGCTTTATTTGCTTCAGCCATCTTGTGAGTATCTTCGCGTTTTTTAACTGATGCACCTAAGCCGTTTGATGCATCTAAAATTTCATTCATTAATCTTTCAGTCATTGATTTTTCTCTGCGCACTCTTGAAAAATCAACTAACCAACGAAGTGCTAATGCTGTTGCTCTGGCAGGTTTAACTTCAACTGGAACTTGGTAAGTTGCTCCACCAACACGACGTGATTTAACTTCAACAGTTGGTTTGATATTTTCTAAAGCTTTTTTCAAAGTGATAATTGGATCTGTACCACTTTTATCTTTTGTGCCATTTAATGCACCATAAACAATTGATTCTGCAGTTGATTTCTTACCGCGAGATAAAATCTTATTTACTAATTGTGTAATTAGTGGTGAAGAATAAACTGGATCTGAAACTAGTGGGCGCTTAAGCGCTGGACCTTTACGTGGCATTAGCTTTTCTCTTTCTTAGCGCCATATCGGCTTCTTGCTTGTTTACGATCTTTAACACCTTGTGTATCAAGAGATCCACGAATAATTTTGTAACGAACACCTGGAAGATCTTTAACACGTCCACCGCGAACTAAAACAATTGAATGTTCTTGCAAGTTATGTCCAACACCTGGAATGTATGCAGTGACTTCCATACCGGAAGATAAACGAACACGTGCAACTTTTCTTAAAGCAGAGTTTGGTTTTTTTGGAGTTGTTGTGTAAACGCGTGTGCAAACACCACGGCGCTGAGGTGAACCTTTAAGCGCTGGTGTTTTACTCTTCGCCGATTTTTCTTGGCGACCCTTGCGTACGAGTTGTTGAATCGTAGGCACGCAATTACTCCAGTTTCTCTTTGTACTTATTTCTTTCGATCTAGCTGAAAGTTAACGATCAAATGCGTGAGGGAAAATCCCTTTTTTCACTTGAGACGCGAGATACCAATTTACGCAATAGCCACGGCACGCCCGACATCGGGGGTCGGGTTCCTAGGCGCTAGCCTGCTTTTGTGCTAAAGAGACTTCTGCCCCTTCTGACCCTTTCCCTCGTGCTTTCGGGTTGTATTCAAGCCGATCCGCCTGCCCCCAAGGCCTTAGATACTGATTTATATGTAGTTAATTGTGTGACTTTTGAACAAAAACCGGTTGAATTGGTGCTTTATTGTGCTGATGCAGGTCAAATCCTTAATCAGATCACTTGGTCATCTTGGACCAGCACAGAAGCTAAAGGTTCAGGAATCTCAATTGCCAATGACTGTGAGCCAAGCTGTGCTGAAGGAAGTGATGTGATTTCAAAAGTTGAGATCAGATTATTTAAACCTATTACCTCAGAATCGGGGAAAATCGTCTTTAGTCAAATTGAGATGCAATACGACAAGGTTCAGCCATCAGGAGTGATGGATGAGGTACTTGATTTACCGACTAATGTCTTTAATTAATTCAAGTAAATAACTTTTACCTACATTAATAATGCAAACTCGAGGCCATTTTGATTCGCCTATGCCCCAATAAGCCGTCATAATTAAGCCTATGAGAGTTGTAATTGTGGGTGCCGGATTTGGTGGATTGACTACTGCCCAAAAACTTTCCAAAAACAAAGACTTAGCAGTGACCGTGATTGATAAACATCCCTACCAACTTTTTTCACCCCTGTTGTATCAAGTAGCCACAGGTGGTTTACCAGAAGATGACATTGCTTATCCAGTTCGTGCCGCAATTCCTGGAGTCACTTTTAGAAGAGGCGAAGTAACTAAAGTTAGCCCAAACACAAAGACAATTACTTTGTCTGATCAAGCAACTATTGAATACGACCAATTAGTTTTAGCAACAGGTAGCACTGGCACAACTTATGGCGTTGTGGGTGTGCAAGAAAACGCTTTACAAATGAAATCAATAATGGAAGCTCGTTTAATTAAGAAACAATTACTGGGAATGTATGAAGAAGTTGAAGCTGGACATAAACCTAAAGAGGCTTTAAAAGTAGTAGTAATTGGTGCTGGCCCAACAGGTGTTGAAATTTCTGGTGCTGTTGCAGAACTACAACGAAGCATGAAACATGAGTTTCCAAATCTTTATAAATTAGCAAGTGTGACTTTAGTTGAAGCTGGTCCCAGAGTTTTACCAATGTTTCATGAGAAGTCTTCAAAACATGCTCAATCAGAATTAGAGGAAATAGGCGTTGTAGTGAAAACCGATTCTGCTGTGGATCGAATGTATGAAACAGATGTGCATCTAAAAAATGGTGAAATTCTTTCTGGGGGAACATTCATCTGGGCTGCAGGTGTTGCTGCTCACTCAACCTGGACTTCCCTTGGTGAAGTGGATAGATCTAATCGAATAAAGATTGATGAAAATCTTCAAACCAGTTCAGGAATATTTGTCATTGGTGATGGAGCCCATTTACAATTCAAAGGAAATCCGCTGCCAATGGTTGCACCTGTGGCATTACAAATGGGAAGACATGTTGCTAAACAGATTATTAATATTAAAAATAATAAATCTTTAACTCCATTTAAATATATTGATAAAGGGCAAATGGCAACAATTGGTCGAAGAAGAGCAGTTGTGGAAATGCCTGGTGGATTAAGACTTCATGGAACACTTGCCTGGCTTACTTGGTTAGCTCTTCATGTTTTCTATCTTGCAGGTGGAAGAAATCGAATAAGTGTTATTGCTGACTGGATGTGGAATTACATTGCTTGGGGTGTCGGACCAAGACGAACGGTTATTGATTAAAACAGTTATTTCTGCTTCACTTACAATTACATCTTTAGGAGAATTATGAAATTGTCCAAATTGTCTGCAATGTTATTAACTCTAACTTTATCTGTATTTATGGCAGTACCTTCTTTTGCTGAAGAAGTAGCTCCTGCAACTCCAACTGAAACAAGTGCTCCAGCTCCTACTGAAACAACTCCTGCATACGAACCACCTGCAGAAGCATTAAATGGTGTTGGTGGTTGGGCTGTAGTAGATCCAGCAACAGGAAATGTTCATGGCGTAATTGTTGCAACTATTGACACTTTTAGAGAACGAAATGGTGTCATTGGACACGAATACATGGGTTGTGCTTCTAATTGTGTTCTACGTTTTCAAACCAGAGCAACTGATGATGGAAATGTGGCAGGTTGGCATGGTACACAAACAAATATCGATGCAAACGGAAATGCTTCTCAAACAAATGATGGCAGTGTGAAATGGAATGACACCACAAAGAATTTTACAATCAAAAATTCTTCAACTGATTCTACAAAATCAAAAGTAACTAGAACGCAAACCTTGATCCCAGAAAAAACTGCAAGTGATGGCAAGAATCTTCACACTGGAATAGTCGATATAAATACTGAATACGAATCTTCAACTATTGCTGGACAACGGGTCAAAGGCTCAACAAAACAACAAAACTTAGAAGATAAGAATTCAACAATAAATGTTGAATTCCCAAACTGGTCTGAAGGAAAAAATTTCACTTATGAAAACCCAAACTTACTTGTAGAAAATATCGATGCTGATGTTGATAATGAACTTAACAAAGACGGATTTACCACCGACTCGAAAGAAGATGCGAGTGATGAATTAGTTGAAGAAAGTGAAGATGTGATCTTTGTTAAAGCCATAAAAGCCTTAACTGAGAATGTGAAGTCATTTTTCTCAAGCTTGTTTGGATTTAGAACAGAAATTGCTCTTAAAAATTAAAGGCCTTCGATTTCTCGAAGGCCTTTAATAACTTCTCAAATTATCTTTGATTTGCACCTGAGTCAAAATCATCCAAAGGCACAGCTTGTCCGCCACCTACACCAAATGAGGTGTAATCAATATCGTCATAACTTGACATTGAGGCATACATTGCTGCTTTTGCTTCTTCGGTTGGTTCAACTCGAACATGTCGATAACGTGGCAAACCAGTTCCAGCTGGAATTAGTTTTCCAATAATCACGTTTTCTTTCAAACCAACAAGTGAATCTGATTTCTCATTGATTGCAGCATCAGTTAGAACACGAGTGGTTTCTTGGAATGATGCAGCTGACAACCATGATTCAGTTGCAAGAGATGCTTTGGTGATACCCATAAGTTCTGGTCTTCCTGAACCTGGTTTACCACTATCTTGCACAACTCTTCTGTTTTCGGTTTCAAACACCACACGATCAACCAATTCACCTGGTAGAAGATTTGCATCTCCAGATTCGATGATGGTTACGCGACGAAGCATTTGGCGCACAATTACTTCAATGTGCTTATCGTGAATGCTTACCCCTTGTGAGCGATAAACCTCTTGTACAGCATTAACCAAATGAATTTGAACTTCTCTTGGTCCAAGTACTCGAAGAACTTGTTTAGGATCCACTGCACCAACAACTAATTGTTGACCAACTTCAATAGCTTGGCCATCTTCCACAATTAATCTGGTTCTCTTTGAAACTGGGTAGGCAACTTCTTCTGCGCCATCATTTGGAATAACGACAATCTTTCTAGTTTTGTCAGTTTCTTCTACACGAATTCGGCCTGCTACTTCGCTAATTGGTGCTACACCTTTAGGAGTACGTGCTTCGAACAACTCAACAACACGTGGCAAACCGTGAGTAATGTCTGCTCCTGCTACACCACCTGTGTGGAAGGTACGCATTGTTAACTGTGTTCCTGGTTCACCAATTGATTGGGCAGCAATAATTCCTACAGCCTCACCCACATCAACTAACTTGCCACTAGCCATTGAGCGGCCGTAGCAACGAGCACAAGTGCCAAGTTTAGATTCGCAAGTTAATACAGATCTAACTTTAATTTCAGTAACACCGTCTTCAATAAGTTCTGTAATCAAACTCATTGATAGTTCATCATCGCGATGAGCAAGTGTTTCTTGATTAATTTTTACTTCATCTGACAAAACTCGTGAAGCAACTGTGGTGTCAACAAATTCAACGGCACGAACTACTTTATCTTGACCAACTTCCCCAATAATTACTTTTAGACCACGATCAGTTCCGCAATCTTCTTCTCTGATGATGACATCTTGAGCCACATCCACAAGACGACGAGTTAAGTAACCAGAATCTGCAGTTCTTAAAGCAGTGTCAGCCAAACCTTTACGTGCACCGTGTGTGGAAATGAAGTATTCCAACACAGATAAACCTTCACGGAAGTTTGACTTAATTGGGCGAGGAATAATTTCACCCTTTGGATTTGATACCAATCCACGCATACCTGCAAGTTGTCTGATTTGCATCATGTTTCCACGAGCACCAGAGTGAGCCATCATCCAAACAGGGTTTGAGATTGGGAAATTCTTTTCCATTGCTTCGGCAATTTCAGCTGTAACTTTGGTCCAGATATCAATTAATTCTTGGCGACGTTCAGCATCAGAAATCATGCCTCGTTCAAAATTCTTTTGAACTTTAGCTGCAACATCTTCTGCTTTTTTCAACAGCGCATCTTTGCTAGGTGGTTCAAGAACGTCATCGATAGAAATTGTCACACCAGATCTGGTTGCCCATCTAAATCCAAGTTCTTTCAAAAGATCAAGAATTTGTGCAACTTGGATCTTTGGATATTTTTCAGTTAAGTCAGTAACAATTGCGCCAAGTTTTTTCTTGTCAACTACTGAGTTAATGAACGGATAGTTATCAGGTAGAGCTTCGTTGAATAAAGATCTTCCTAGTGTTGTTTTAAGTGTTAATGGTTTACCAAATGACCAACCTTTTGGTGTGTCATGTTCGTGAGGTGGGTAAACATTTCTTAAACGAATTGTGATTTCTGATTGCAAATCAAGTTCGTGACGGTCATATGCCATAACAGCTTCGGCAACTGATGAGAAGATTCTTCCTTCACCTTTTGCTTTTTCAGTTTGCAAGGTTAGGTAATAAATTCCCAACACCATGTCTTGAGTTGGTGTGGTAATTGGCTTACCTGATGCTGGAGACAAAATGTTGTTTGAAGACAACATCAAAATACGAGCTTCAGCTTGAGCTTCTGCTGAAAGTGGAACGTGAACAGCCATCTGGTCACCGTCGAAGTCTGCGTTAAATGCGGTACAAACCAAAGGATGAATTTGGATTGCTTTACCTTCAATTAACAACGGTTCAAAAGCTTGAATACCTAATCTGTGCAGGGTTGGTGCGCGGTTAAGCATTACTGGATGTTCAGTAATTACTTCTTCCAACACATCCCAAACAACAGCACGTGATCTTTCCACCATTCTTTTGGCAGATTTAATGTTTTGAGCATGGTTTAAATCAACCAGACGCTTCATCACAAAGGGTTTGAATAGTTCTAATGCCATTTGTTTTGGCAAACCGCATTGGTGCAGTTTTAATTGTGGACCAACAACGATTACTGAACGACCTGAGTAATCAACACGTTTTCCAAGCAAGTTTTGACGGAAACGTCCTTGCTTTCCTTTCAACATGTCTGAAAGTGATTTCAACGGACGATTTCCTGGTCCTGTTACTGGACGACCACGACGACCGTTATCAAACAACGCATCGACTGCTTCTTGCAGCATTCGACGTTCGTTGTTCACAATTATTTCTGGTGCACCAAGATCTAACAATCTCTTTAGACGATTGTTTCTATTGATTACTCGACGATACAAATCGTTTAGATCTGATGTGGCAAATCTTCCACCGTCTAGTTGAACCATTGGGCGAAGATCTGGTGGGATAACTGGAATGGCATCTAGCACCATTGAAGCTGGTGAATTTGTGGTGGCATCAAAAGCATTAATAACTTTAAGTCTCTTTAACGCACGTGTTTTCTTTTGACCTTTACCTGAATGAACTACTTCTTTTAGTAATGCAGCTTCTGCTACTAGATCAAAGTTTTCTAAACGGCGCTTGATTGCTGCAGCACCCATGCCACCTGTGAAGTAGCGACCATATCTATCGCGCATTTCGCGATACAACATTTCGTCACCTTCAAGATCTTGAACCTTAAGGTTTCTGAAACGATCAAAAACTGAAGCTAGACGATCAATTTCGGCATCAATTTTTCTGCGAATTGAATTCATTTCTCGTTCTGCTGATTCTTTAACTTTACGTTTTTGATCAGACTTAGCACCATCTTTTTCTAGTGCTTTTAAGTCTTCTTCAAGTTTTTTGGCACGAGCGTTGATATCACTATCACGACGGTTAGTAATTTTCTTCTTTTCAGAATCAAGTTTTGCTTCTAATGAAGGTAGATCTTCATGACGTGCATCCACGTCAACATCTGTGATCATGTAAGCGGCAAAATAAATTACTTTTTCTAAATCTTTTGGTGCAAGATCAAGTAAATAACCTAAGCGAGAAGGAACACCTTTGAAATACCAAATGTGTGTTACAGGTGCTGCTAATTCAATATGGCCCATTCTTTCGCGACGAACTTTGGCACGGGTTACTTCCACACCGCAACGTTCGCAAATGATGCCTTTGAATCGAACACGTTTGTATTTACCGCAATAACATTCCCAATCACGGGTTGGTCCGAAAATCTTTTCGCAGAACAAGCCATCTTTCTCAGGCTTTAAGGTTCGGTAGTTAATGGTTTCAGGTTTCTTAACTTCACCATGTGACCAGCTACGAATATCGGTTGCAGAAGCTAGGCCGATACGTAATTGATCAAAGTTATTTACATCTAACATTTTTCTATTTCCGCCCTTGTCCCTAGTTTCTTAAACTTCTTCTACAGAACTTGGTTCGCGACGTGATAAGTCGATTCCTAGTTCTTCTGCTGTTCTAAATACGTCTTCATCTGTGTCACGCATTTCAATGGCTTTGCCATCTCCTGACATAACTTCTACGTTTAGTCCTAGAGATTGCATTTCTTTAACAAGTACTTTGAAGGATTCTGGAATTCCAGGTTCTGGAATATTTTCACCCTTCACAATTGCTTCATAAACTTTTACGCGACCAAGAACATCATCTGACTTGATTGTTAATAATTCTTGGAGTGCATATGCAGCACCGTAGGCTTCCAAAGCCCAAACTTCCATTTCACCAAATCTTTGTCCACCAAATTGTGCTTTTCCACCAAGTGGTTGTTGGGTGATCATTGAGTATGGACCAGTTGAACGAGCATGGATCTTGTCGTCAACCAAATGTAGAAGTTTCAAAATGTATTTGTAACCAACTGCAATTGGCATTGGGAATGGTTCGCCACTTCGTCCGTCAAACAAACGAGCTTTTCCATTTGATCCAATTAAACGATCACCATTTGAAGAAGGAAGTGATGCTGACATCAAACCTGTAATTTCAGATTCTCTGGCACCATCAAATACCGGGGTGGCAAGTTTTGTGTTAGCTGGAACTTTTCTCATATTTTCTGGAATATTTTCTGCCCACTTTGGTGTGCCTTCAATATCCCAACCAGATTTTGCTAACCAACCTAAATGAAATTCCAAAACTTGACCTAAGTTCATACGTCCTGGAACTCCTAGTGGATTTAACACAATGTCAACAGGTGTGCCATCTTCTAAGAAAGGCATATCTTCTGCTGGAAGAATTTTTGCAATAACACCTTTGTTACCGTGGCGTCCTGCTAATTTGTCACCTTCAGTAATTTTTCTCTTTTGTGCAATGTAAACACGAACGATTTGGTTTACTCCTGGTCCCATTTCGTCATCATGTTCGCGATCAAAAACTTTGATATCAATTACAGTTCCGCTTTCACCGTGTGGAACCTTCAAAGAGGTATCTCTTACTTCACGAGCTTTTTCACCGAAAATTGCACGAAGCAATCTTTCTTCAGGTGTTAATTCTGTTTCACCCTTTGGTGTTACTTTTCCAACAAGGATGTCTCCTGGCACAACTTCGGCACCGATTCGAATAATTCCTCGGTCATCTAAATCTGCTAATACTTCTTCAGAAACGTTTGGTAGATCGCGAGTAATTTCTTCTGCACCTAATTTGGTGTCGCGAGCATCAATTTCGTGTTCTTCAATGTGAATAGAAGTTAAAACGTCATCTTGCACAAGTCTTTGGTTCAAAATGATCGCGTCTTCGTAGTTGTGACCTTCCCATGGCATGTATGCCACAAGGAGGTTTCGACCAAGGGCCATTTCTCCACCATCGGTACATGGACCGTCAGCTAGAACTTGACCTGCTTTAACTTTTTCGCCTTCTTTAACAATTGGCTTTTGG
>Ga0207937_1000449_pt1 | contig 14443 bp, 22 predicted proteins | sample LakMenEpi04Sep11_FD_150668 | JGI IMG/M metagenome (GOLD analysis project Ga0207937, IMG submission 150668) | Freshwater microbial communities from Lake Mendota, WI - 04SEP2011 deep hole epilimnion (SPAdes) | ecosystem: Environmental > Aquatic > Freshwater > Lentic | place: Lake Mendota, Madison...
CCCAGCCATATCCGCATCATCGTCACTGACGAGATCGAAGTACCTTCCCGCGACCAGAAATCAACCGCGAAGAAAAAAACCTCCGCCAAGAAGCCTGCGGCCAAGAAGGCCCCGGTCAAAAAAGCAGACAAACCTGCCGCTGCCCAATCGGCCTCCGCAGAGGAAACCAAATAACAATCATGGGTCAAAAAGTTCATCCGATCGGCTTCCGCCTCCCTATCTCACGCGACTGGGGCTCGAAGTGGTATGCCCCGCGCAAAGAGTTTGCCGAGCACCTGCACGCCGATCTCAAAATCCGCGATTACCTCAAAAACAAGCTACGCCAAGCTGCCGTTTCAAAGATTGTCATCGAGCGTGCTTGGAACAGTCTCCGCGTGACCATCTTCACTGCCCGTCCCGGCTTGGTCATCGGACGCAAAGGCTCCGAAATAGAAAACATGACCAAAGAAGTTTCCGCCATCAGCGGTGACAAGCAGGTCAAGATCGACATCCAAGAAATTCGTAACCCCGATATCGACGCCCAGCTCGTCGCTGAAAGCGTCGCCGGCCAGCTCGAACGCCGTATTTCCTTCCGCCGCGCGATGAAAAAAGCCGTGCAGATCGCCATGGAACAGGGTGCTCTCGGTATCAAAATCCGCTGCTCTGGCCGCCTCGGTGGCGCGGAGATCGCCCGCACCGAATGGTATCGCGAGGGTAAAGTTCCTCTTCACACCATGCGCACTCCGATTGATTATGGCTTCACCGAAGCGAAAACCGTCGCCGGCACTGTGGGCGTGAAATGCTGGATCTGCAAAGTCGAAGAAGCCCCGACCAAAACAGAAACCCGCGAGGAATCGCCAGCTAAACAGGCGCCCCAACCAGTCACTGCCTGAACCTTTAGGAGATATCTGCCATGCCCTTGATGCCCAAACGCGTAAAGTTCCGGAAGTCCCAGCGGGGAAGCCGCAAGGGAACCGCATCGCGCAATACAAACATCGACTTTGGTGAATTCGGTCTCCAGACCCTTGAGCGCGCCTGGATCACCAACGTGCAAATCGAAGCTGCCCGTGTTGCACTTACCCGCAACATGAAGCGCAAAGGCAAACTCTGGATCCGAATTTTCCCGGACAAATCAGTCACCGCTCGTCCGCCGGAAACCCGAATGGGTAAAGGTAAAGGCGCGCCCGAGTATTGGGTTGCCGTGGTTCGCCCGGGCAACATTCTTTTCGAATTGGACGGCGTTCCCGAGAGCGTCGCTCGTGAGTCCTTGCGCCTTGCCGCGAACAAACTTCCCGTGCGCACCAAGTTCATTACCCGCCACCACGCCGCTTGATAACATGAAGACTAAGGAAATTGCCGAACTCAGCGTGGATGAACTCCGTGGTCGCAAACGCGAATTGCGCCATGAGATTTTCAACCTCCGCCTGCAACAGCAGAGCGGTCAACTCGAAAAGCCATCTCTCATCCGTGCTCTCCGTCGCGAGGCGGCCCGGGTGGAGACTTTTCTGACGCTAAAAATCAAAACAGCCAAATCATGAGCGACACCGCCACCAACACAACGGCCCGACCGCGCGGCCATCGCAAAACCCTCGTCGGCGAAGTCGTCTCGGACAAAATGGACAAGACAGTCGTTGTTCGCACCGTCAGCCGCGTGCCGCACGCACGCTTCGGCAAGATCATCAAACAAATCGCTAAATTTCACGCCCACGATGAAAAAAACGAAGCCAAGATTGGCGACAAAGTTCTCATCATGGAAACCCGCCCGCTCAGCAAGCATAAGCGCTGGCGTCTCGTCGAGGTTCTCAAACACTAAACGCCGCCATGATCCAGTTACGTTCACGTCTTGATGTTGCCGACAATACCGGCGCCCGCATGGCTACCATGATCGGCGTCATCGGCAAGAAATCGCTCTACGCATCGGTCGGCGATGTCATTACCGCCAACGTCAAAGAGGCCTCTGCTGGCGGGACAGTGAAAAAAGGCGAAGTCGTTCGCGCTGTCATTGTACGCACCCGCCAACCGCTCAAGCGGCCGGATGGTTCGGCTTTGCGCTTTGACAACAATGCCATTGTCATCATCGACAAAGACCTCAATCCTCGCGGCACTCGCATCTTTGGACCTGTAGCCCGGGAGCTGCGCGAAAAAAACTTCATGAAGATCGTGTCCCTTGCTCCGGAGGTGCTATGAACCGCGTCAAAACACATGTCAATAAGGGCGACACTGTCCAAGTTATCACCGGCAACCACCGCGGCGCCGAGGGCAAAGTCCTTCAAGTTCTACGCGGTAAAAACCAGGTGCTGATTGAGGGGGTGCGTATGATAAAAAAGCACACACGCAAATCCCAAGAGCATCCGAATGGTGCCATCGTCGAGCGCGAGGGACCGATTCATATATCAAACGTCAAGCGGATCGAAGCCGCCAAGAAAGAGGAGGCCGCCAAGCCCAAATCCAAGGCGAAGGCTAAGTAACCTATGGAAGTCGAACTTTACAAAGAATACACGGGCCGCGTTGTCCCGGCCCTCAAGGCCAAGCACGGCTACACGAATCCGCATCAGGTGCCCCGCGTGGACAAAGTCGTCGTCAACACGTCGATTGGCTCCTCGCAGGACACCAAGGAGGCTCTTGAGATAGCCGTGAAGGAATTACAGACCATCACGGGTCAGACTCCGGTTCGCACGAAGTCGAAGAAAAGCATTTCAAACTTCAAGCTGCGCAAAGACCAGCCCATCGGCGCCAAGGTAACCCTCCGCGGTCGCATCATGTTTGAATTTCTCGAGCGACTCATCAAAACAGCCCTGCCGAAGATTCGCGACTTTCGTGGTATCTCGCCCCGCGCTTTCGACGGCCAGGGCAACTACACCCTCGGTGTGAGTGATCAGAGTATTTTTCCCGAAATAGAACTCGACAAAATCAAACGCAACATCGGCTTCGACGTGACTATTGTCACTACCGCCCGCACAGACGACGAGGCCAAATCTCTTCTCGGTGAACTGGGCATGCCCTTCGCCGACCGTGCCAAGCCTGTCACTCAGAAAGCCTGAACCGCATGACCACGAACGATCCCATCGCTGACCTGCTTACCCGTTTGCGTAACGCCAGCCGCGCCCGCAAATCCGAGCTGCTCGTCCCTTACTCCCGAATGAAAGCGGACCTTGCTGCCATTCTCAAAAAAGAAGGCTACATCGCCGACTTTGAAGTCCAGTCGGAAGGACGCCCGCAGATTCGTATCGTCAACAAATTTGCAGACAAAACCCCGGCGATCACCGGTCTCAAGCGCGTCAGCCGTCCGGGGCTTCGACGCTACGTCGGCGCGACCGATATTCCCCGCGTGCTCGGAGGAATGGGTATTTCCATTTTATCCACCCCCCGCGGTGTGCTCACTGGCCGCGAGGCGCGTCGCCAGAATGTCGGTGGCGAGCTGTTGGCCTACGTTTGGTAAGGAGGAAACTATGTCCCGTATCGGAAAAAAACCTGTTTCACTTCCGCCCAAGGTTAAAGTTAATCTTTCCCCTGACCGTTCAGTGCAGGTCGAAGGGCCCAAAGGCAAACTTTCCTGGCGCCTGCCCGAGGGCATCGAAGGCAAGCTCGATGGAGAAACCCTCACGCTTGAGCGCAAGTCTGAAAACCGCCAAGTTCGGGCACTGCACGGTTTGGCCCGCGCCCTGCTCAACAACATGGTAACTGGAGTCAGCACCGGCTTCACCCGCCAGCTCGAAATCCAAGGCGTTGGCTTCAAAGCTGCCGTGCAAGGCCAGAAACTCAACCTTTCACTCGGGTTCTCACATCCGATAGTTTACGAGATACCGAAAGACATCAAAATCACGGTTAACGATAACACCAAACTCCTCATCGAGGGAATCGATCGGCAGTTGGTCGGCCAAGTCGCGGCTAACATTCGCGCTTACTACCCACCGGAGCCTTACAAGGGCAAAGGTGTGCGCTACTCCGACGAGCAAGTCCGCCGCAAGGAAGGCAAAACTGTCCAGTAAACGCCATGACACGTCACGACAGCATCAAACTGCGCCACAAGCGCATCCGCAAAAAAGTGGCTGGAACAACCGAGCGTCCGCGTCTTGCGGTGAACTTTTCCGGTCGTCACATCCGCGCGCAGGTTATCGACGACACGCAAGGCGTGACCCTCGCCGCGGCCAGCACACAGGAAAAATCGGGCAAGCCCGGGGCCAACGTGGCTAACGCACAGTCCGTGGGAAAACTCATTGCCGAGCGCTCCAAAGCCAAATCCATTTCCAAGGTCGTTTTCGACCGTGGTGGTTTCCAATACCAGGGCAAAGTCAAAGCCCTCGCCGATGCCGCGCGTGAAGCCGGTCTCGAATTCTAATATACGCCCATGCCTCCAAACGCACGCAACACCGGCCGCCGCGACAACCGCGGTCCGAAAGAACCCAAAGAGCCTTCCGACACCGTCGAGAAAGTCGTCTTCATCAATCGCTGTGCCAAAGTCGTCAAAGGCGGTCGTCGCTTCAGCTTCAGTGCCCTCATTGTCACAGGCGACCACAAAGGCCGCGTTGGCTGTGGGTTTGGCAAAGCCAAAGAAGTCAGCGAAGCCATCCGCAAAGCCTCCGACTCCGCCCGCAAGGCCATGAAAAATTTCTCCCTCGCGCAAAACACCATTCCGCACGAGGTGACCGGTGAATTCGGTGGCGGGCGCGTCCTTCTTCGTCCCGCATCGCCCGGCACGGGCATCATCGCCGGCGGCGGGGTCCGCGCCGTGTGCGAAGCCGTGGGAATCCGCGATGTGCTGGCTAAATCACTCGGGTCGAACAACCACGCCAACGTGGTCAAGGCGACCATCGAAGCCCTATCCAAGCTCCGTCCGCGCGAAGAAATCTTCCGCGTCCGCGGCATCAAGACAAAACCCACCAAAGCGGTAGCTGCGGTTGAAGCCGCCACCGCCTGACGATTATGCGACTGCACACACTCTCACCCCGTCCGGGCGCGAAGAAGCGCCGTAAACGCCTCGGCTCCGGCGAAAGCTCCGGTCGCGGCAAGACAAGCGGCAAAGGTCATAAAGGCCAGAAAGCTCGGTCGGGCGGCAGCATCCGTCTCGGCTTTGAAGGCGGCCAGATGCCTCTCATCCGCCGTTTGCCGAAGCGCGGGTTCAACAACACAGCTTTCAAGACACGCTATGCCATCGTCAATCTCGACGATCTCAACGCATTTGCCGAAGGGTCAACCATTGATGAAGCCGCTCTCCGCAAGGAAGGTCTTGTGCGGGGAAATGTTGACGGAGTCAAAGTGCTGGCTCGTGGAGAGCTGACCCGCAAACTTACGATCTCAGGGGCCAAGTTCAGCGAGGCCGCCAAACGGAAGATCGAAGCCGCTGGCGGCACGATCGCCTGACGTCCAAAGGACGCCGCATGATCTCCGCGTTCACCAACATTTTCAAAATTCCTGAGCTGCGGCAACGTGTGCTCTTTACGTTGGCGATGATTGTCATCGTGCGTGCCGGTTCGGTGATTTCAACGCCCGGCATCAACGCGGAGGTTTTGCGCCAATGGTTCATTAACGTCGCCGACGCCCAAACCGGGGGCGGTGTGGCCGCGCTTTTCAATCTTTTCAGCGGTGGCGCGCTCGGCAATTGTGCCATTTTCGCTTTGGGTATTATGCCCTTCATCAGCGCATCAATCATGATGCAACTCATGACAGCGGTTGTTCCCAAGCTGGGCCGTCTCTCAAGAGAGGATGGCGGGCGTCAAAAAATTTCTCAATACACACGCTACGTCACGATCATACTTTGTCTATTCCAAGGTTATTTGTTGGCTCTTTCGTTCGAAAGTCCGGAATCGAACCCGTTTCTTCCGGGTATCATGGATACGATAAACACGCTAGGTATGCCCTTGGTGGCTGATCCCGGGCTGGCTTTCCGGCTTTTGACAGTCATTACGTTGACCGCCGGAACCATGTTTCTCGTGTGGCTTGGCGACCAAATCACAGAACGAGGCGTCGGTAATGGTATTTCCATCATCATCACTGTCGGTATTTTAGCGCAGCTGCCCGCGGGATTGATCCAAGCCTGGCGCACCTTTGTGCCGGCTGGTGGCGAAGCGGCTGCGGTCAGCCCGGTTGTCCTCGTTCTGCTCATAGCTTTTTTGATTATAGTAATTGCAGCGGTCATCGCCGTTACCCAAGCAACCCGGCGTATCAGTGTGCAATACGCCAAGCGTGTGGTCGGGCGAAAAGTGTACGGAGGACAAACGCAATATATGCCGCTCAAGGTCAATTATGCCGGCGTGATGCCGATCATCTTTGCCCAAGCAATCTTACTCTTCCCTTCCACCATTCTGAATATGGCCTTTCCGACCCAGCGTTGGGCCAATGAATTGTCAGTCATGCTTGCTACGGGATGGTTGCACTATGTGTTGTTCGGCGGAATGATCTTTTTCTTCAGTTATTTCTGGGTCGCCACGCAGTTCCAGCCCGCCCAAATTGCCGATGATTTGAAGAAATACGGCGGATTCATTCCCGGTGTGCGTCCCGGTAAACCGACCGCTGACTTTTTGGATTACACCATGACGCGTCTGACCTTCGCCGGCGCAATTTTTCTTACAGTCATCGCTATCCTTCCGCAGATGCTTTCGCAAAGCATGAATGTTCCGTACATGACAGCACAGTTTTTCGGTGGCACGGGCGTTCTGATCATTGTGGGCGTGACGTTAGATACCATGCGCCAAGTGGAAACTTATCTCCTCCAACGTCACTATGATGGCTTTCTTCGCCGCGGCAAACTGAGAGGACGCTTCGAGCGCACCGCCGGTGGCTCAGGCCGTGTGATATCATCAACGGCTCTGGTCTGGATATACGCGGGCATTGGTATCCTCGTCATTGCTGGCACGGCCGCTTATCTTGCCAGCGGCAACTAACCCCCTCTGCATTTCTCGTGTGTTTGACCGCATTCCCTTTTTGTCCTCGATGATCCCGATCAAAAACGAGCGCGAGATAGATAAAATGCGCGAGGCCTGTCGGGTTGCGGCGGAGGTGTTGGACCGTCTGGAGAACCTGATCACGCCGGGCATGGTCACGCGCGATATCGACGAAGCCTGCGCGCAGTTTATCAACGAAGCCGGGGCCAAAAGTGCATTCCACGGTTACCGCAAATTTCCCGGCCAACTTTGCATCTCTGTGAACGAAGAAGTTGTTCATGGAATCGGGGGCGACCGCCGCCTAGCTTATGGAGATATCGTCAAGCTAGATGTGGGCGTAATCAAAGACGGCTGGATCGGCGACAATGCGATGACCGTCCGACTGGGGGTCGTGGCTCCTGCGGTTGATCGTTTGGTCGAAGACACCGCCCGTATCTTACGTGATGTCATTCCGCATGTGACCGATGGAAACCGTGTAGGTGACATCTCTTCTTTTATCGAGCAGGCCGCTTTGGCTCGCGGATACTCCGTTGTTCGTGAATTTGTCGGGCATGGGGTTGGAAGGAAGCTCCACGAGGACCCGCAAATACCCAACTTTGGCAAAGCCGGTCGTGGCCCCAAGCTCAAGGCCGGCATGACCTTGGCAATTGAGCCAATGATAAATTTGGGCGTCAGCGGCGTGCGCGTGCTTGATGACAAATGGACCGTGGTCACGGCCGACGGGCTTCCCTCAGCTCATTTTGAACACACTGTGCTGGTTACAAAAGATGAACCAGAAGTTTTGACATGGCGAAAAAAGACGCTATTGAAGTAGAAGGCAAGGTTGTCGAGCTGCTGCCGAACACGATGTTCCGTGTGGAATTGCCCAACGGACATCGGGTTCTTGCGCACATCTCAGGCAAGATGCGCCTGCACTTCATTCGCATCTTGCCGGGTGATTCAGTCATGCTGGAGTTGTCACCTTATGACTTGAGCAAAGGACGCATCACCTACCGCCGCAAATAGAACGAACCGAAAACATGAAAGTAAGAGCCTCCGTCAAACGACTCTGTGAAAGCTGCCGGGTGATCCGGCGGAACAACGTCGTGCGCGTCGTTTGCAAAAACCCGCGCCACAAACAAAGACAAGGATAACACGCCATGCCACGCTTACTCGGGGTTGAAATCCCACCCAACAAACGTATCGAAGCTTCCTTGCCGTATATTTACGGCATTGGTCCCACCATCGCCAAACGTGTCCTCGCCGAGGCCTCGATCGATCCACATACACGCGCCAAAGACCTTTCGCCCGAGCAGATCTCGCAGATCGTGCAAATCATCGGCAACAACGGCATTCTTATCGAAGGCGATCTTCGACGCGAACTGCAGGGCAATTTAAAGCGACTGCAAGCGATCAACTGCTACCGCGGTATCCGTCATCGCCGCGGCCTTCCCGTGCGTGGACAGCGCACCTCCACCAATGCCCGCACCCGCAAAGGGCCCCGCAAAACGGTGGGCGTGCAGAAAAACAAGGACGCCAAGGCAGGCAAAGTATAATCCACATAGAGTATGAGCGACGAAACCAAGAACGAATCTCAGGACGCTATCCGCAAGGAAGAAACGGCGGAGCATCATCCTGCCACCGAGGCCAAGGCGGAAGCCGCCCCGGCTGCTGAAAAAAAAGCCGCCAAGCCCAAAGCTGCCAAAGGCAAGGCCGCCAAGAAAAAGGAAGGCGAGGAGAAAGCTGCTGAAGCTGCTGCTCCCAAGTCGTCCGACGATATCCTGTCTCTCGACGCGCCGATTGCACCGGCTAAAATCGTCAAGGCCAAGGGAAGCAAAAACGTCAGCCAAGGCATCGCCCACGTCCTAGCGACGTTCAACAACACCATCGTCAGCATCACCGACCAGCGCGGCGCCGTCCTCGGTGCTTCCAGCGCGGGTAAAGTCGGGTTCAAAGGCTCGCGTAAAAGCACCGCCTACGCCGCGCAGTTGGTAGCCCAAGACGCCGCCCGTCAAGCCATGGGGCACGGACTCAAAGAAGTTGAAGTCCGCGTCAAAGGTCCCGGTGCCGGTCGCGAATCCGCCATCCGTGCTCTCCAAGCTATCGGCCTCGAAATTACCATAATCAAGGACGTCACTCCCGTGCCGCACAACGGGTGCCGTCCACCCAAAGCCCGCCGCGTTTAATATCGCGCAACCCTATCGCACACCATGGCAAGATACACCGGACCCAAGACCAAAATCAGCCGCCGCTTCGGCGTTTTCCTTATCGGCTCACCGAAGCATTTTGAGCGCCGCAGCTACCCGCCCGGGATGCACGGCCAGAAAGGAATGCGTCGCAAAGTTTCCGAATACGGGCAAGCCCTCGCCGAAAAGCAGAAGCTCAAAGCCCAATACGGAGTGCTTGAGCGGCAGTTCCGGCGCTACTTTGAGACGGCTCTTTCGCGTCGCGGCATCACCGGCGAGACGCTTCTCCAACTTCTCGAGACTCGTTTGGACAACATTGTTTATCGCCTTGGTTTCGCCCGCACCCGCACCGCTGCCCGTCAGATGGTTTCGCACGGTCATGTGCAGGTCAACGGCCGCAAAAACGACATATCTTCGGCCAATTTGAAGCCGGGTGATGTAGTCACGATCAAAAACTCGCCCAAACCCCGTGCACTGGCTGCCCGCCACATGGAAGCCACCCAGATTCGCACCGTGCCCGAATGGCTTGTCGTCGATCGCGACAATTTCTCGGGCACCGTTTCACGTATCCCGACCCGCGATGAAATTGCGCCGGTGGTGAACGAGCAGCTTGTTGTCGAGCTCTACTCTCGATAAGCGAATAACTTCCCCTTCAGCGCCGCCGTTGCGATTCCTGTCGCGCGGCGGCGTTTTTCTTGTGTTTGCGGGACTTGGCCCTGCTTTATTAAGCTCGTCTTGGTGAAAACCTTTCCCATGGCCCTTGAGGGAATGCTGCTCTTGCAGCATTCTGTACACACCGATGAGAGGGGAACATTCTCCGTTGTATGCAATCGTGAGCGGTTGATTGAGGCGGGGATTGGGGAAGATTTCGTTCAGGAAAACTTGATCACGACCCGACGGGGAGTTTTACGAGGCCTGCATTTCCAGAGCCGTCTGCCCCAGGGAAAATTGCTGACAGTTCTTGAGGGGGAGGTTTATGAAGCCGCCGTTGACTTGCGTCCAGGTTCCCCGACGTGCGGGCGCGCTACCGGTGTCGTCTTGCGCGCCTCGGACCAACAAAGCATCTGGTTGCCCCCGGGTTTTGCCCATGGGTTTCTGGCTCTCAGTGAACATGTGATTTACCTCTACAAAGTCACCGCCTCATGGGACCCCGAAGAGGCTCATGTCCTTGCATGGGATGATGCATCTGCGGCAATCGAGTGGCCATTGAGCGAGGGTCAGGAGCCTTTTCTTTCTGATCGAGACAAGCTCGGGCGTTCTCTGGATGAAATTCTCACGGGTCTGCCATGAGGCTTTGGTTGTTGGCAAAACGGCGGAGGGCGGAAAAAATCAACCGGCGATGAACATTCCCGAGCAAATGATGGTGCGAGTCTCGCCGCGGCATGAGTTGCTGCTTGCGCCCGAATACGCGCAACTCATCACGCGCGCGCCCGAGCATGACTACGTCATGCGCACCATCACACGCCGGGAAGCCAATGGCATGCCGCTGATGAGCGCCGAGATGGTAATTGCCGGCAAAGACACGCGCAAAGAATTTCCCCTCGCCGAGGAATACCCCATGCACTTTCGCAAAACGTATTTTCCCGGTCGCCTGCACGGGGATCCATCGGTCGAGTTTGAAAACCAGAAACGTGCTTCCGAAATCCTTGGTGCACCGCCGCCCATCGGCTGGACCAAAACCTCCTTCCGCTCATGCTTTGTCCCCGGTAAACCCTACTCGCGACTCACGCCATTCGGCGTCGAGCCGGTTGAGAACAATGTGACCGTAGCGGAAGAGTTGAGCCTCGCCACCGCCATCGGTCTCTGGTGGTTGTGTCAGCAGGCGTTCGATCAACTTGTGCGCTTGCACAATGCGGGTCTAGTTCACGGCGACATGGAACTGCACAACCTCGCCGTCGCGCCTTCACCCGCTGAAGTCGTCCTCATTGACTTCGAACTCGCCCGCAACAAGGAAGACCTTTCACCCGCTGACTGGGAAAAATTTGTTCGTGCAGATTTTACCGAACTCCTCAAGGAAGCCGTCTATTTGCAATGCGCGCTCGGACGCCAACCCGGTTCCCTTGCCGACATGGCCATGGAGCGCATTGCCGAGTTGTTCCCGTCTCCCGGTCGCTTCGAACGGCGAATCCGTCGACAGGCGGCGGCATGAGTTGGTTCGACTAAAACAGGCGAGAGTTTTGTTTGATTGCGGACGGCTGGGCCAGCCGTGCTTGCCGTGGGGAATTAATCTTCCGAGGGTGCACCAAGAAGAATGACCACTTCGACGACGCGCGGATCGACGGCGCGCATGGTGGCATCGGTCGAGTTAAAGAGAGAGTCGCCGAGCACGGCGTTGTAGTCGGTGCCTTCCGAGACCGAGGGACCGAACCAGATTTGCGCCTGACGGTCGAGTTTGCCACCTTTGAAATATCCGACCCCACCATAATCCCAACCGAAGCCGTAGATCATGAAGGGGTCGCCGTTGATTTCTTCGACTTTGTCAAGGTCGTCGCCATACCGGATGCCTTCGGGCAGCAACCATTTCTCGCCGGTGATGACGACGCGGTCGACCTTTTCGTTTTTGCGGTCGAGCGCCCAGATGACGGTGGCTTCGCGCGTGGTGCCCGGAAAAATAATTGTGCACGGCACTGTTTTGCCTTCGCCGATGGAATAGTCGGTGTCTGAAACATTCCCCGCGCCGTAGATATCGACCAGTTGACTGTGCGTGGTGTTTTCGGTGATGGGGCCGACTCGTTGGCCGAGGATGATGCTCATGTCTGCTGCGTCGTCTGCCGATGGCGTGCAACCCGCAAACAGGAGAGACAGCACGACGATCGCGAGCGGGAAAATTTTCATGGATTTAAGGTGGCGGATGGGGAGGGATTCGAACCCTCGGTGCATTGCTGCACACACGCTTTCCAAGCGTGCGCAATCGACCACTCTGCCACCCATCCGGAAAGCGCTTTAAGTAAACACTGGCGGCTGGTACTCCGCAAGCCGCTGTCAGTGATTTGTCATGTCCCGGAGTTCAATGAGGAGCAGCCCTGTGGAAACCGCGGTGATGAAGCTGAGGATGATGAAGAGGAGGTCGATGAATGTGTTCACGCCCGCGAGCAGAACACAGGGGGTCAGACACTCGTGGTCCTAAGCCTAAAAAATGTCCCCGCCGGGAATCGAACCCAGATTTAAGGTTTAGGAAACCCTCGTTCTATCCGTTGAACTACGGGGACGACGGACAAAATAAATAGCAAACTAACAGGCCGAGGGCTATCGAGATCAAGCAGACGGTTGGCGAGCCAATCAGGGAAGCATGGGTAGTCCGAGTTCCTCAAGGAACGCGTTGTGTTTGTCGCGGGTCGTCCGAACGTTCTTTTCTAGTTCGACCAGCTCTTCATGGGTGGCTCTGAGATCGATTTCCTCCTCCGCCATTGCTGTGCTGATGTAGCCGGAGATGTTGAGGTTGTAGTCGGTCTTCGCGATCTCGGCCATGGGCACGCGTCGGGAGTAGCGTGGTTCCTCCGAACGATTTCGTAGGCCTCGATGATTTTTTGGATGTGCTCGGGCTTGAGCTGGTTCTGCTTTTTGACTTTTTCGAAATGCCCGGCAGCATTGATGAAGAGCACGTCATCGGGCTTCTTGCATTTCTTCAGGATAAGGATGCAGACAGGGATGGCGGCGGAGTAGAAGAGGTTGGCCGGCATACCGATCACTGTGTCGATGTGGCCGTCCTTGAGCAGCTTGGTGCGGATGCGTTCCTCCGCACCGCCCCGGAAGAGCACGCCGTGCAGCAGGATGATGGCCATCACGCCTTCGTCTTTGAGGTAGTGGAAGCCGTGGAGCAGGAAGGCGAAGTCGGCGGCAGATTTGGGAGCGAGTCCGTGGCTTTTGAAGCGCACGTCGTCCGCCAAAGCATCATTCGGTTCCCACCGCTGGCTGAAAGGTGGATTGGCTACGCTGGCGTCGAAGCTCGGCTTCTTGGCCGGGTTCTGCTCGCACATCAAGTCCCAGTCGTTGAGCAGTGTGTCGCCGTGGAAGATCTCGAACTCGGTATCCTTCATCCCATGGAGCAGCATGTTCATGCGGGCGAGGTTGTAGGTGGTTATGTTTTGTTCCTGCCCGAAAATCTTTCCAATGGTGCCGCCGGTCTGGTTCATCTTTTTGCGGACGTTGAGCTGCAGCGAGCCGGAGCCGCAGGTCATGTCCATGACACTCTCGAGTCGTTTTTTCGTGCCGGTTCTCGGCTCCTGGCTGTCCAGCGTGACAATGGCGGAGAGCACGTCGGAAATCCGTTGCGGGGTGTAGAACTCTCCCGCCTTCTTGCCGGCGCCGGCCGCGAATTGGCCGATCAGGTATTCGCAGGCGTCGCCCAGCGCATCGACGTCCGTCGAGAACTCCGCCAGACCTTCGGCAATCTTTTGGATGACCGTGCAGAGCTTGGTGTTCCGATCGGCATAGGTTTTGCCCAGCTTGTCCGAGCCGAGATTGATCTCGGAGAAGAGGCCCTGGAAGACGCTGTCGAAGGATTCCGTCTCGATGTATTTGAAGCCCGCTTGCAGCGTGTTGAGGAGTTCCGCGTTCTGGGTGCGGGCCATATTGGCGATGCTGCTCCAGAGGTGTTCGGGGCGAATGACATAGTGCACCTTGCGGCGCATTTGCTTCTCAAACTCGGCCGTGAGGTCCGGATGGCTCGCGGAGGATCATCCTCGGCTGGGCCCCTGCGGGGTGGTTGCTGTAGTGGACGGAATTCATGGTGGGATTTTTAGCGTGACATGAAGGCGTCCCAGATGCGGTCTACTTGGTTACGGATGTCGCCGGTCAGCATAAGAGATGAGAGTAGGCAATCTGCGCGCGGCAGGGAAACAGATAAAGGAAGTGCTTGGCCAGAGGAAAAGTTGTCATAAACGGACGGTGAACGGCGGGGGAAAATTTGGCTGTGGGAGGAGGTCGGGGGATGGGTAGAGTCGGGGTTCTGCAACCATGACCACCCGATTCACTGAAGTTCTCTGGGCGCACTGGCCGGTGTTGGCGTTGTTGCTGCTGTTGGGGTTGGGCATGGGGGCAGTGGCGGCTTGGGGTTCGCGTCGTGGAAACAGGGACGGTGAGAGGGTGTCGCTGAAGGAGTTGTTGGGTTGGCTGGGGGTGTTGCTCATTCCGCCGCTGCTCTATGTGCTGGGGGTGGCGTCGGGGTTGGCGGTGGAGGCGGCGATTTTTGCGGCGATGTTGGGCGCGGCGGTGTTGCTGTGGGTGTTCAATCTGGTGGAGGAATTTGTGCCGGCGCTGGTGGCGGTGGTGGCGACGCTTTTCATCGGACTGGCGCCGGCGGAGGTGGCGCTGGCGGGATTTTCGTCGCCGGGCCTGCTGCTGCTGCTCGGGGTGTATGCGTTGTCGGCGGTGATCAGTTCCTCGGGGTTGAGCTACCGGATCATGCTGCGGCTGTTG
>Ga0207937_1000450_pt1 | contig 14440 bp, 7 predicted proteins | sample LakMenEpi04Sep11_FD_150668 | JGI IMG/M metagenome (GOLD analysis project Ga0207937, IMG submission 150668) | Freshwater microbial communities from Lake Mendota, WI - 04SEP2011 deep hole epilimnion (SPAdes) | ecosystem: Environmental > Aquatic > Freshwater > Lentic | place: Lake Mendota, Madison...
GCATCATGAAAGCGATCGATGTCGGTGAGCCTTTTTAGAGTTGACTGCAGCGGTGCTTCCATCGACTTTACCAGCTCTGCCTGGTCAATCAACTGGTGTAACAGTTCTGTTTGACTTGCATTCTCGCGCTGTTGAGCCAACATGGCTTTCGATTGCTCTGAAATCGTGTGTTGCCACTCTTGAATACGTGCATCAATAGAGTCCACTTCACGCGAATGCAAGCTAGCAATCTTCTCGTGATGCTCCAGCAGTGACTTATGAGTTGACTCAACAACCTTGGTCAAGACATCCGACAAGGCCTCACTCAATTGAACTGAGGAGTGCTCTTGAATTGCCAACCACCTGGTTTCGGCAGTCTTCATCGATTCTTGCCAAAGCTCAGCCTGTTTCTGAACCAACTGTTCCATCGAAAGCAAAATCCCCTCGCCTACAACTTTCAGCGATTCTCGAACATTGGACAGGTCAGGCAATTCTGTTTTTTGGACCACACAAGAGTTGATGAGGTCTGAAGTATACCGGTCAATTTCTCCGAGGAGTTTGATTTCCGACTTGTTGACCGCAAACTGAAAGAACATGACTCCCATCGTCAAAATCAATCCAATAGCAGTCGTATCAAACGCCACGTACAGTCCAGCGGTTAGACCGTTCATCGCATCCTGCGAACCGCTGGCCAACGCGGAAGCGTCCATCTGGCCTAGTGTTTCGGAGATCCCCAGGACGGTCCCTAGAAAGCCAAGCATTGGCATGGCCCAGGTTAGAATCCTTACCAACGCATAGCTATCGTGCTGAAGATCTGCGTCACGTTCAGCAGCGATTCGAATATCTTCATCCAATTGATCCATCGACTGACGTCGGATTTGCGATGCAAGGATGTCGCGAATTCGCTGGCCGAACCAACTCTGAAATACCGCCGTGGATTGGGTCTTCCATGCTGACTGAAGCCATTGTGTTTGCGTGTTCGGATCGGTGATCAATTCATCATTGCGTGCAATTTTGATCTCATCAATTGCAACCTTTGCCATTCCCATCAAGCGAATTTGTCTCGAAGACTCGAGAAGTTTGTAGACCAAAGCGCATAGCGAAATGAAGAACAACTCTACCGTTGCATAGGCAACAGCGTGACACTTGGAATAACGCTCCAATAGCGGGAGGGGGACCGGGCCATAGCGCAATAGTGCGTAGTAGCCAACACAAAGCAACGACCCCATCACGACGGACCAAAAGATCGGAGCTTGATAGTTTCCTATAGGTTGTCGAAGCTTCCTGAGCACTTTGTCTGGGCCTGCCTTGGGAATGATAGCACTGGAAAGTATTTCGGATCTCCAGCTTGTAGCAACCTAATGAAGCTACATCAATGGTGATTCTCCAAGCGGTAGAATCGGCATCGATCGTTGCAATCGGTTATCAAAAAAGGAGGAAGTCCGCGATATTCAGAAACTAGCAAAAGTCCATCTATTTTGATGGCAATGCTTCTTGAACATGCACCCGCAATGCCTCAGCCCAATCGAATATCCGGAACAGGCAAAGAATCAATCTGTTTTTAGCACGCCGCGTACACAGCGAAAGCCGCAGTGATTGCTAGCAGTTCTCGACTCCCCTTTGCCTCGCGTCCCGACCAAATAGCGAGTACAGTACAAATCGCTACAGAGGAAAGAGCCACCTCGATGAACCCGCTTTTTCTGGTCCGGTTCCTGTGGATCATACGGGACATCTGGGCCTTTTGGATTTCGCGCAACCACGCCTTTCGCTCTCAATTGCGCATAGTAATCGGCTCGGTACCAATCACTGACCCACTCCCAAACGTTTCCTCCTATGTCATAAAGCCCATATCCGTTGGGTGCGTATTGCTTGACCGGTGCAATCCCAACCCAGCCATCGGCTCCCGAGTCCCCTCCCTCGACAGGAAATGCACCTTGGTAGATGTTGGCCTGGTATTGGTTATTGGGTTTCAATTCGTTCCCCCAAGCGTAGAGTTCACCCGCTTTGCCGCCTCGGCTGGCGAACTCCCATTCGGCTTCCGTTGGAAGCCGTTTGTTGGCCCACTTGGCGTAGGCTTCTGCGTCTTCGTAGGCGACATGGACAACCGGATAGTTTTCTCTACCGTCTAGATTGGAATTCTCGCCCGCTGGATGCTTCCAGTTTGCACCGGGTACGTAACTCCACCATTGCAAATATTGGTCAAGGGCCACGGGGGATTTGGTAGGCTTGAACACCGTGGATCCTGTCACCAAATTTTCTAGTGGAGCTCCTGGAAACTCCTCTAGAGTTGGTTTTATTTCGGCAACGGTCACATAGCCAGTGGCATCGACGAACTCTTTAAACTGAGCGTTCGTAACCTCGGTTTCATCCATCCAAAACGCATCGACATAAACGCGATGAATCGGCATAGCATCCAGCGTCGTTCCAGGCAAACCGCAAAGGGATTCGCTTGCGGATTCACTACCCATTGAAAACTCACCTCCTGGAATCCAGACCATGCCTTTGGGGATGTCATCGGATGGCTTGAGCTTGTTTGGAATCGTTGGGCCGAATCCTACGAGCTTTGTGTAGTCCGCGGAATTAGACTTCTCTTGGATTTCCTTAGCAGAGGCGGCGGGCTTTGGGTCGGCAGAAATGGAGTCGTTGCTTCCGGGTTTGGTCAAGGCATAGATGGAGAAACCAACGAAAGCGAAAATCGCACCCAAGAAAACCCACCCCATCAACATGGGTGAGAGTGTACGACCTGCAGTTGGTTTTTTTGCGGCTGACATGGGACTTCTCTCTAGAATCGTTGTTGTGAAAGTTGATTAGAGATTTCAAATGCAATCTCCAACGCTTGCTCATAGTTTAGTCGCGGATCGAGTTGCGTTTGATAAGCAGACTCCAAATCCGATTCGGTAATTCCCCTCGATCCACCCACGCATTCTGTAACATTTTCGCCTGTGAGCTCCAAGTGAGCCCCTCCCAACGCGGAACCGCAAGCGCGATGGATCGCAAAGGATAGCTTTAGTTCGTCGACAATGTCATCGAATCGTCTTGTTTTGCGACCTCCGGAAGTACTTACAGTATTTCCATGCATCGGATCGCATACCCAGAGAACTGGACGACCTGATTTTGCAACCGCTTCGATGAGTTCGGGTAGTTGCGATTCGATCCTCGCTCGTCCCATGCGATGTATAAGAGTTACTTTACCGGGTTTGTCGTCTGGATTAAGTTTTACGAGGATTTCCAGCAACTCTTCTGGATGAATCGCACCACTGACCTTTACCGCCACGGGATTACGAATACCTCGAAAGTACTCGACATGGGCGCCGTTCAATTGACGCGTTCGCTCCCCAATCCATGGCAGATGCGTGCCCATATTGTAATACCCGATTCCACGAATACTCTCGCGAGTTAATGCTGTCTCGTAATCGAGGTGCAGCGCTTCATGCGAGGTAAAAAAATCAACTCGCTTTAACTCGGGAGTGGACTCATGGAGAATCGTTTCCATGAATCGGATCGAGTCACCCAGCGACTTGACTAGCTCGCGATACCGCATCGCGACCTCCCCTTTTGCTTCGTTGACGAACAGCAGGTTCCAGTTTTCCGGATGGTGGAGGTCAGCGAATCCACCTTCGCTGAGCGCACGGATAAAGTTCAACGTCAGTGCAGATCGCTCGTAACCGCGCAGCAAGTATTCAGGATTGGGAATCCGCGATTGCTCGCTGAACTCGTATCGGTTGACGATATCCCCCCGATAGCAAGGCAGTGTAGTGCCATTCTGTGTTTCTGTTTCACTGGATCTCGGCTTTGCATACTGCCCTGCCATTCGACCGATTCGGACGATCCGCTTTCTCGCTCCGAATACAATCGCTAAGCTCATCTGTAGCAGCAGTTTGAGTTTGCTCGCAATCGGCTCGGTTTGGCATTGATCAAAGGTTTCCGCACAATCGCCTCCCTGTAGAATCCAGGCATTGCCTCGTTGTGCTTCTGAAATCCGATGCGTGAGATTGTCGATTTCCCAGCTTGTTACCAAAGGAGGAAGGCGGCGTAGCTGTCCAAGCACCGTATCGAGAGCAGACTGATCCGAATAAGTGGGTTGTTGAGAAGCTGGGAAGTTCTTCCACGAAGTCGGTGACCAAGAATGCAACATACAAAAAGTAAAGATGGAAAGAGTGAGACGGCTCGTTTAACTTCGTCGAAGGCGAACACGAAGAAGACTTTAAGATAAACTTGTTCCAACAAGCTGGTGAGGTCAAATCGGTCCAAGGTGCCAAATTCGCCATCATTGGTCCCGGTAAATGACAACTCGGGGATACTAAAGCTTGACAATTCGCCGCGACTGCCATAGATTCCGCACCGGCCAACTTTTTGCCGCAACTCGTTGCGGCGATTCGAGATAACGTCAATTGACTGCTTCACTATGAAAAACCTCCAAGAGATCGCGCGCCGCGTGCGCCGTCCTGAAGAACAACTTCGTTTCCCTTGTGAACTCCTACAACAAGGGTACGAGCCAAATTATCTGGCAAACTATAGGCCGGATGAGCTTGCAAACTTCGATGAGCCAACGCTATCCAAGTTAAAGCGAATTCTGATGCAATTCGATGCTATCGAAAAGCATCGCGCGAAGATCTTGGCTTCGCTAGAGAAAGAGTCGCTCACCGGCGAAACAATCAAGGAAGTTGTCGATCAAGCGAGCTCCATCGCTCAAATCGATACGACATTGCGACACGCTCGTGCCCGCAAAAACGCGAAGAGCATCGCAGAGAAATGTCCTGCCGCCCAAGTGCTGGGACAAACGATTCTGACAATGCAAGGCGATACACCGGCTGACGTTCCTGCCTGGGTTTGCCAGGTCGCTGGCGTCACAGCCGATCAAGTGGACGATGTTCTCTTTCAAACAAAAACCTGGCTCACTCACATGCTCTGTGAGGATCTTCGATTGATGAGCGAGTTGCAGCAGTATGTGCTTCGACGAGCGACAGTCTCAGTGAAGGTATTGCCCGAACCTCCCAAGGGTAGCGATGCAGAAAAGAGACTCGATGCAACGGAAGATTCTTCGGTAGTCCCGGTCGAGTCCTTGACTCCAGCGATTGCATCAAGCGATGTTCCAACATCTGTGCCGACAGCGGACGTTTCTGACTCCTCCGCTGAATCGGTCGCATTGGATGCTTCCACGGAAAACGTAGCGAGCAGTGAAGCATCGAATGGGGCGGACAATTCTGTCACGACCGAAACCAATCTAGAAATTGACGCAACCAAGGATGCGGAAGTCGCTCCGTTGATTGCAGAGTTCAATCAAGGAAAGAAAACTTCGAAGCCGATTAAGACGAAGAGCTTGTCGGAGAAACAGCTTTCGCCACGACAAAGGCGTCGTCGATGGCTCAGAAGCATTCTGGAATCGTACGCGCGTCTGAAGAAACCAGTTGGCAACATAACACCGTATCAGATTTTAATGCTGGCGCGAGGACTCCGTTCGCAAATCATTCAGCTCAATTTTGATTACGACAAGAAGCCGCTGATTCAGTTGTGCCGTGACGCTCTTTGCCCAGGGCGCCATCCATTGCATAGTTTCTTGATGGATGTTGCCGAATCCGCCTTGACCAGCTTCTTGCTACCGCGTGCACACCAGGACGTTTTGGCGATCCTGGAAGAGTATGCAAATGAAGAGCTTACGGAAGCCGCCGTTTCACACCTGCATACTTCGTTGTTACAACGTCCTATCGTCGGCCATCGCATTTTGGTCATCGATTCGATCGGACCCAAGATGGCGGCGGCTGCGATTGTTGATGCCGATGGCAAGGTGATTTTTACTGGGGAAATTCCATGCAATAGCAACCGAGCAGACATTGTTGCTCAAAACGTTGTGTTGCTAGGACAATGGATCCATGAACATCGCGTAACGCTGCTGTCTTTGTCCAATGGTCCCGCGCGTCGCTATTTAATTCAGCCTATCGCGGAACTGTTGAAGCAATCGAACGAAGGTTCCATTTTCTGGACGATGGTCGATCGAGCCGGTGCCGATGGATATTGCAATTCTCGTATCTGCTTGGCAGAGCTGCCGAACATTTCGCGACGTCACCGTGCCGCAGTTTGGCTTGCTCGTCGATTGCAGGATCCTTTGAAGCAAGTGCTAAAGGTCGATCCCTCTCGTCTTCGATTGGGATCCTACCAGAGAGAGCTTCCGCAAGCAGATCTTGAAATCGCGCTCCGCGACGCTGTCTCCGCTGCTATCTCGACCTCGGGGTTGGATGTTTTTCACTCGGAGCCCGAAGTTCTACAACGCGTTCCTGGCATGACACTGGCTGCAGCAAAAGCCGTTGTCGATGGGTGCAGAAGCGAGAAGATATCGAATCGAGAAACATTGCTTGCCGTGCTCAAAGAACATCTGAGTGAAATGCAAGCGAGACAAGCGATCGGCTTTTTGCGTGTTTACGGAAGCACACAACCATTAGACGCAACATCGATTCATCCCGATGACTATCGGCTAGCCGAACGTTTGATCGAGCATGCAAAACTACCGGTTCCAACGGACTCGCCTGAGGGATGGAGCAAACCGAATTTCAAAGCTCTCGCAGAAGTGAACGCTGCAGCGGAAGCAGCATTCGCAAAACAACAGTCTGAGTTTGGTGCATCGCTGGACGAAATGCATAGCGATGATGTGCATCCGGAAGAAGAACCATCGGAGTCCATCCAAGATGGGTCGAATTCCATAGCCACTTCAGACGAACAATCGGTATCCGCGACTGAAGAGACCTCTGCATCCCCTGCAGAGACTTTCGGTGTCGAAAGTGCTACAGCCGCCGAAGACAGCAAAGCTACCGAAAGCAGTACTGAGAGCGCTCCGTCAGACGGTACGCCGAACGCAGACGGCACTTCGAACGAGACTTCGGCCAATGCAGACGTAGCTCCGTCCGAAGCAACTTCGTCGGAACCCGTTGCCGCTGTCAATCCAAACATGCCTGTCATTCAAACGCAACCAAGCGTTCGCACTCCACTGTCCATTGATGTGGAGAGGTTGGCCAGAAGCTGGCAAGTCGGGCGCGAAAAGATGAAGCGAGTCGCGAACTGCTTGCAGTTCCCGTTTGCTGACGAACGCGAATTTCAATTCCCAATTCCATTGGTAGGAAAGTTTCCGCGGCTGGATACGATCCGTCCTGGTGATATGGTTCAAGCGTTAGTGGTCGGTGTTACCGACTTTGGGGTATTTGCAGATTTAGGTCCGGATTGCGGTGGATTGATTCATATCAGCCGGCTCACCACGGACTACGTGGAGGACCCACACCAATATGTTCAAATGGGCGACCTATTGACGGTTTGGGTGCTGCATGTGGACGAGAAGAAAAAACGCGTCGCATTGACTGCCATTCCTCCTGGAACTCCAACGCGTCGTGACATGCAATCCTCGGATCAGGGAGAACAACGAAGCGATCGTCGAGGTGGAGGCGAAAGACGTCCTGAAAACAGAAACGAAAATCGTAACGATGGACGTTCCGACAACCGCGCTCGACCAGCGAGAACAGATTCAGGAGCACCTTCTCAGAATCGCTCTTCGGGTGATCGACCAAGCGGTGGCGATCGAGCCGATAACCGCGGGCCATCCAAGTTTGCTGGAAATCAAGGTGGAAGACCCTCAAGCGGCGGACGAAATGACCGCGGACGCAACGACCGAGGCAGGAATGATCGCGGTCGAGGGCGTGACGAGGATCGCGACTCCGGTTCGAGAAGACCGACACGCGTCGAGCCTCCAAAGCCAGTCACTCCACTCACCGAAGGCATGCAGCAAGGAAAAGAACCATTGCGTTCATTCTCCGATCTTATGCAGTTCATGAAGAAGAAACCGGAAACAGAAATCATTCCTGAAGGGAACTCTTCAAACAGCGGAGCAACCGGCGAAGAAGTTCGAGTGGAATCTCCACGGGCAGATCAACCATCTCCCGAGCGAAATGATTCCCCTATCGAATCAGAACCAAACAACACTCATAACGGGCCGTCAGCTTAAGCATCGGAAGCAATGAGCAGTTTTGAAGATCGCCTCAAACAGGCCGCCGCACGGGGCGCAAACAAGCAAAACCAGAACCTTTCGGATGCTGAGCGAAAGAAAGCAGAAGCCGAGGAACTCAAGAGCTTGCACAGCAAGTACCGTTTGGTCTTGTCGGAAAGAATTGAGATCGTCGTCAAGAAAGTTGTGGATCTCTTTCCTGGCTTTCGATATCAAACGGTCTTCGGAGATGCAGGTTGGGGTGGGGCGTGTATGCGCGACGATTTGGTTCTCCAACGTGGAGTTCGCGAAAATCGATACAGCCGATTTGAAATGGCCGTTCGACCGGTCAACGAGTACTTCGTCTTGGATCTACAAGCGAAAGGGACGATTGCAAATCGAGAGCTCCTCACGCGGAACTTTTATCAACCGCTAGCAGAGGTCGATCTCGATAAATTCAAAGAGTTAGTCGAACAATGGGCTCTCGTCTTTGCAGAACTCTATACCGCGAATCGTTAAATAGGGAAAAGTTCAACCTCGAGCACTGCCCAGATAAGATCTTTGGGTAGCGAAACTCGTCAAGAGTTTCGGTTTGTCCGGAAATCGCCGAAAGTTTTGACGACTTTCGCTACGTTCTAAAAACCATTATCCGACTACGAAGATTTGAAGAAGCTAGCTCCAAAAGGGAATGCGAAACGGTTGATTATTGGAGGCTCGGTGGTTTGACACTCATGGTCTGCCACCTAAAATAATGGTGCATTTCGCGACCGATCGGCTTCCCACCTTGGAAAATTGAAATGTTTCGATATCTACCATCCATTGGCACCACGGAGCTGTTGATCATTCTGATAGTTGCGTTGTTGCTGCTTGGAAGCAACAAGCTCCCGCCCTTGTTTCGTAAACTAGGGGAGCGCTATGGAAGTGACGGGTTTCTTAAATAGTAAAGCCTTCCATCCTCCGCGCCACCTAGGAAATCCGGGATGCCGTTTCCGTCGAAATCTACCACCGTTGGACTGACATCGTGACCCTCAATGTTCTTTTGAGCCAACGTACCAGCGTTCTTGAGGATCCAGTTTCCGTCCTTCGTATCGACTTGTTTGAAGAAGTCAGCGTTGGCGGAGTTAAGGAGCAGATCCAGTTTGCCATCTCGGTCCCAATCGACGAAACATAATTTGCGTCGACCGCTTTTGCCCGCTGCGCCCGAGTTCAATTGCAATGGGCGATTCGATTCGTCCAAGAAGGCTCGTCTCGGATGTTTGACGATTGAATGATCTCCGATCTTGGCGCGCTCAAAGAACGCGAGATACCCTTCGGAATCCAACATGCTCAAATCCAGCAAGCCATCTCCATTGAAGTCATAAACGTAGGGTGTTGTTCGCCACTGAGTTAGCAGTTCCTTACCCTGAGGGCGTTCCCAGCCCCAAGCCAATCGTGGTGATTCGCCATTCCACTCGACATTGATGGGTTGAGGTTTTGCAAGCTTCGGTGCCGTTCGTGTTCCAATGTTTTTGAGCCACACAACTCGTCCCAAGATGGAATTGAGAACGATATCTGGCAAGCCATCGTGATCCCAGTCTGCAACACAAAGCGTTGTGTATCCCCACTTGGCTTCCGCAGGCCCTTGGATGCTACCGTTCGGTCCAGCCATGATGCGGAATACTTCTCCATCCACCTTGAGTCGTTCAGGTCTGTCCCACTTGGGAGCCTCGACTCCAGGTCCACTCATATTCTCGAAGTACTCGATGTAACCAGCCGTATTGCCTGACAATAAGTCCATGTCGCCATCGCCGTCCCAATCAAATCCAAACGGTGTTGCGAGTGCCCCGCACTTCAGAGTATCCGCTTGCTGCTGAAAGTATTTTGGTTTCGCGAACACAGGAATCTTCGAATCCTTTGTCGATCGAAATCCCGTGTTCTCCACAAAGGCTACACGGCCGTCTTCATCGCCAACAATCAAATCGAAGTCGCCGTCTCGATCCCAATCAAAAGCGACAGGAACGATCATTTCGAGATCCATCGCGAGTTCGCTGCCATCCATGGATGACAAACGAACCCCAGGTGCATAGCGTGGTTTCGAACGCGTCCCCACATTTTCAAAGTATGTGAATTTGTCTAGGAATTCTCCGCAGATCAAATCGAGATCACCATCGCCGTCAAAATCTTCAAAGTTCGGAGATGGACATCCAAAGACTTCGAGTCGCGATTCTCCCGCTTGCAAAAATTCTGGCGTGGCATACTTGGGCTTTTGTGTTGTGCCTTCGTTGCGGAGAAGATAGATCCATCCATGTAACGGACCATTGACCCACTGACCATTCGTATCCCATGCGTCATCCCATCCGTAATAACTCCAGTCTTCGACAGCGACAACGAGATCGAGGGCTTGATCGCCGTCGTAATCCACGTATCGCCATTGGTTGTGCCGAACCTTAGGCCCCTTGGGTTGTTTCCCAAGCGGCTTGTGGAAATTCGGATCGACAGGCAGAGCGATCTTTTCTTCAATCCCCTTCGTTTCAAAGTTCGCGTATTCCACGCCGGGCGAAAGCGTTCGCATTTTGCCATCGATGTAACTCGGCATAACATACTTTTGCGTTTTGCTCAGGAGGCGTGCGGGCTTAAAGACAGGCATTGCGTTCTGTCGCGTGTCTCCCGTGACGTTTTCAAAGTACCACACTCCGTTGGATGGCTTGTCTGGGCACGAGACGATCAAATCAAAATCGCCATCCTGATCGACATCGGTTGGTAATGGCCAAGCCCAAAGACCAACACCCAGATCAACCACAAGACCTGGATGGTTGTAACGCAGAGGCTCTAGCCCATCGACTCCCAGGGCATGATCGACCGTCAGAATAGCCAACAAGGAAAAAGCTAGAAATCGCATCGTTTTCGTAATCCAATGTCATGCGAGGAAAGGTTCCGACGTTCACCGTAGCGGACGTGCCGCTCACGTCGAATCTCATGAGTATTCTAAGGAGAGTATACTGTCGAACGTTCTCGTCCCGGGTGGCACATGATATTTTGTTGCCAATGTGTCGTGCGCATTGGTCATTGAAAGCTATTTGAAAAATGCGATACTCCGAGTCTCGATGAAACGACTTTCAGAATGGCAAGAGTACAACTATGGCTTCCCCTGTTTTCCTCGGTTTAGATTTCGGAACAGAGTCGGTCCGCGCTTTGCTGGTTGACGCGAAAGGAAATGAAATTGGTTTGGCAACCAATCCATTTCCACATGGTCAGATCATTGATCATTTGCCCGGATCGAAACAACCTTTGCCACCATTATCCGCTTTCCAAAACCCTAGCGACTGGCTATCGTCGGCTGCCAAAGCCACGCGTGCAGCATTGCGAAAGGCCAATATCGAGGGGGATGCCGTGGTAGGAATCGGAGTCGATTTCACCAGTTGTACGATGTTGCCAACCAAGTCGGACGGCACCCCACTATGCTTGCTCGACGAGTTCGCATCCGACCCATTCGCTTGGCCAAAGTTATGGAAGCACCATGGTGCGCAGAAGCAAACCGATCGCATCAATGAAGTCGCACGCGCGCGGCGAGAGCCCTTGATGGATCGTTATGGTGGGGTGATCGGTCTCGAGTGGTTCTTTCCGAAAGTCTTAGAGACGTTAGAAAAATCACCCAAAGTCTATCGGGCAACCGATGTTTGGCTGGAAGCAGGCGATTGGTTTGTTTGGCAGTTGGTGGGTGGCACTTCTTCGAACCTAGCGAGATCGACATGCCAAGCTGGCTATAAAGGGATGTGGAGCGCCACGGATGGGTTTCCCAATCCTGCCTTTCTGAAGGCCGTTCATCCACAGTTAGAGAATGTCGTCACGACCAAGATGCCTGGCCGACTCGTCCCACCTGGCGTCGCTGCGGGTGGATTGACAAAGGAGATGGCGAAGAAGTTTGGACTAAGAGAAGACACGCCGGTCAGCGCTGCCATCATCGATGCGCATGCCGGCGTACCCGGCGCGGGAGCAGCGACGCCTGGCACGTTGGTGATGGTCATGGGCACCAGTTCGTGCCACATGCTCAACAGCGACGTTGAACGCAACATCCCGGGAGTTGCAGGGGTGGTCAAGGATGGGATCCTCCCTGGCTTCTACGGTTATGAGACTGGCCAAGCGGCTGTTGGCGATGCCTTCGATTGGCTCAAAAAGCTGACAGGGCAAAAGGACTTTTTGGAATTAAGCCGCGATGCCGCCAATCTGCCGCCCGGTTCAAATGGAGTCCTGTGTGTCGATTGGCTGAATGGTTGTCGAACACCCTTGATGAGTGGCGAGTTGAAAGGGGCATTCGCAGGGCTCGGATTGCAACATCGGCCTGCACATCTCTATCGTTCGTTGCTCGAAGGATCCGCGTTTGGTCTAAAGTGGATTGTCGACTTGCTTCGCGAAGGTGGTGTCGAAGTACGAAAGTTTATCGCAACGGGCGGTCTACCTCACCACAATCCACTCGTTGTCCAAGTCTACGCGGACGTGTTAGGGGAAACGATCCTCGTGCATCCCAGCAAACAAGGCCCTGCACTTGGGGCCGCTATTCTCGGTAGTTTAGCCGCAGGAGCTTTTCCTTCACCTAATGCGGCCATTCGTGCCATGGCCATGAAGACCGAGAATATCGCTACCTACAAACCCATCAAATCCAATCGAAAAGTTTATGATTCGCTCTACCTAGAGTATCGTCGCTTAGGCGAATTCCTTTCCTCCAAAGACAAGTAAAGAAGAACATGAAGTCTGCATCGAAGAAGAAAACGGTCCAGTTGGTTGCCAGCGGTGATTTGCGATTGTCAGCCAATCAAGTCTGCTGGCCTGCACAAGAAGCGATGGAAAAGGCGCTGACCACCGCGTTGGCCGCTGAAGGATTCGACTTGGTACGATCCCACCAATACGACCCGAATCTGAAGCATGGGTTCCTGGCTAGCCAGCGCCAAGGCATGGAGGTTTTTCGAAACATCGATCCAAATCAACCTCTCATCGTTGCAGAAGCTGTTTGGCAATATTCGCACCACGTTTTGGCAGGTCTCACCACCCACAAAGGACCCATTCTCACGGTTGCCAACTGGAGTGGTCAATGGCCAGGCTTGGTCGGGATGCTCAATCTGAACGGCTCATTAACGAAAGCTGGAGTCAAGTACTCCACACTCTGGAGCGATGATTTCCGAGACGAGTTCTTTACAAGCAAACTCCGACAATGGCTGAAGTCGGGAACGGTAACGCATTCCCTCGATCACGTTCGAAAACTAGAGGAAGTCAAGGTCCCTTCATCCGTCTCTAAGCTTGGAACCACACTTGCGAAGGAGTTGTTACAGAATAAAGCGATTTTGGGAATCTTCGACGAAGGATGCATGGGAATGTTCAATGCGATCATTCCGGACCAGTTGCTGCATAGCGTGGGTGTCTTCAAAGAACGACTTAGCCAATCTGCTCTCTATTATGAGACGACTCAAGTTGACGATGCACAAGCGGATGAGGTTCGAAACTGGCTCGTCAAGAAAGGGATGAAGTTTCACACAGGCAAGACCCACGAAACCGATCTGACTGATGAGCAGATTCGACTTCAATGCAAAATGTATATTGCAGCAGTACGCATTGCGGATGACTTCGGTTGCGATGCCATCGGTATTCAATACCAACAAGGGCTCAAGGATCTTTTGCCTGCTAGCGATTTGGTAGAAGGTACGCTCAACAACTCCGACAGACCTCCCGTCAAGTCACGCGATGGTAAGCGAGTTCTTAAAAAAGGTGAGCCGCTCGTTCACTTCAACGAAGTTGACGAATGCGCCGGACTCGACGGATTATTGACAGAACGGGTTCACAAAGCTTTAGGGCAACCGGTCGAGAATACTCTCCATGATGTTCGATGGGGAGAGTCGTTCGGGGATGATTATGTCTGGGTGTTCTTGATCAGTGGAGCAGCACCACCAGCCCATTTTATCGGCGGCTGGAAAGGCGCTCATGGCTATCGACAACCAGCAATGTATTTCCCAAATGGTGGAAGTACGGTGCACGGAGTTTCCAAACCCGGCGAGATCGTTTGGAGCAGAATTTATGTTGCGAACGAATCACTGCATATGGATCTAGGACGAGGTGAAGTCGTCATGCTTCCAAAGGCCGAGACGGAACGTCGATTGCAAGCGACGACGCCGCAATGGCCAATCATGCATGCGGTGACCTACGGCGTGAGTCGCGATCAGTTGATGGCAAAGCATCAGGCCAATCATATCCAAGTGGCCTATGCAAACGACGCGAAAAGTGCTGACGAGTGCATGCTGACAAAAGCCAGCTTCGCGCGATCGCTTGGAATCCACGTCAACATCTGCGGCACCAGAAACCGAACGAATCCTTGGAAGTAAGCAGAAAAAACGGGTCTCTCGCCAAGGCGCAAAGACGCAAAGGTTTTCCATCGATAAAATAGGACGATGGTTCGAAGTAGGATCGAACCTGAAGAGCGAATTGTTAGCAGACCGGTTGCGAGTATTGCTATTTCTACTTTGCGTCTTCGCG
>Ga0207937_1000453_pt1 | contig 14418 bp, 12 predicted proteins | sample LakMenEpi04Sep11_FD_150668 | JGI IMG/M metagenome (GOLD analysis project Ga0207937, IMG submission 150668) | Freshwater microbial communities from Lake Mendota, WI - 04SEP2011 deep hole epilimnion (SPAdes) | ecosystem: Environmental > Aquatic > Freshwater > Lentic | place: Lake Mendota, Madison...
CTTCAGCTGCAAGAGTGTGATGTACTGTCCAAAAGTCAAAAAGCCTTTTTGGAGATGCAATGGCGGCAGTTTCGAGACTGGTGGTCTTCATGGCCAGGTGCGAACTCTTAATGCGAGACACCGCCACAAAAGGCACGTTTTGACCGTAGCTTGGGACTATTGTCCGGATCATTGTCCCGAGCAAATGGATTTGCGTGGAGTCAGTGACGCCGAAGAAGAGTCCAATTGTCTTGACCTACTTCGGCTGTTGTCATCGGGCGAGCTAACCTGAATGTATCGACTCCGCTCTTTGTGGCAAATTGGAATTTCGGACTAGCCACGTGTCGCAAGTCGCTTGAAGTTTGACAACAGCGCGGTTCTCTCTTGGAGGCCGTCGAGATGGGGATCCAGGTTCGCCAACGCCGCTACGCTGATAGATCTCGATTAGGTTTCGCCTTACAATATCCCCCTTTACTTCTTGGGATATTGAACCAGCAAGAACCTTCGTTAAACCAATAAATTTACAACATGATCGCTCGCAGCTATTCAAAGCACATCGCCATGCAAATCGCGATGCAATGTGTGTTGTTCGTCTTTTTGTTTCCGCATGCGAACATGATTGCTGCCGATAAGCTTAATGTCCTGTTCATCATTGCCGATGATCTTACCGCGACGGCTTTATCGTGTTATGGAAATGAAGTGTGCCACACGCCGAACATCGATCGACTCGCGGCGAAAGGGATGCGATTCACAAGAGCTTATTGCCAAGGTGCGTACTGCGGCCCTTCACGCGCTTCGATGCTCTCGGGGTATTATCCGCACGCAACGGGTGTGCAAGGTTACAACAGTCCGCGCGCGGCAACCGGTGATCGGGCGACTTGGCCGCAAACTTTGAAAGATGCTGGCTATCACTCGGCCCGTGTGAGCAAGATCTTTCACATGGGGGTGCCAATTGACATCGAAAACGGCAGCAACGGGGCCGATGATGCCGCTTCGTGGTCGGAACGCTTTAACAGTGCTGGCCCAGAGTGGAAAGCAGCAGGCAAAGGCGAAACGCTGGAAGGGAATGCTGATGGTAAGAAGAGTGCAGTCGGTGGAAATACATTCGTGGTGGTAGCGGCTGACGGCGATGACTTGGTTCATGCCGATGGCAAAACAGCAGCGAAGGCATGTGAACTTATCGAGCAGCATAAGTCAGAGCCGTTCTTTCTAGCCGTTGGTTTTGTACGACCACATGTCCCTTTCGTCTCCCCTGCGAACTACCACACCGCATACGATTGGGAAGCCATACGTTTGCCAGAGAAAGTGGCGAACGATTGGGACGATTTACCTAAGGCTGGCATCAACTATAAAACCAGCGAAAACATGCAGATGAACCTCGTGCAACAAAAGAAAGCGGTGGCTGGGTACTATGCGGCGGTGAGTTATATGGATGCCCAGGTTGGTAAAGTCCTGGATGCACTCGAACGAGCCGGAGCAACGGAGAAGACCATGATCATTTTTACCAGCGACCATGGCTTTCATTTGGGGGAACATGATTTTTGGGCGAAGGTGAGTCTGCATGAGGAATCAGCCAAAGTACCGTTGATTATGTGTGTCCCAGGCAAGCCAGCCGGAGTGAGCAATTCCTTCGTCGAGTTGCTAGACCTGTACCCCACCACCGCCAAGCTCTGTGGACTTGAAGTTCCGACCCGTTTGCAAGGGAAAGATATCAGTCCCATCTTGGATAACCCCCAACAAAGCATTCGCGATACCGCCTTTTGCGTCTCACAAAATGGAAATGCTTTGCTGCTGCGAAACGAGCGTTGGGCTTACATTCAATATGGAGAAGATGCCGCCGATGGCAACGAACTCTACGACATGCAAGCCGACCCGCAGCAGTATCACAATCTGGCCAAGTCCCCTCAGTACGCGGAAGTTGTCGCAGATTTCAAACTGCAAATCACCCGAAAACTCGCCGAGATTCGTAAGAACGATTTGCCTCCCTTGCCGCCGCGAACCAAAAAATCCAAGGCCACTTCACCATCATGAATTGCTCCATGAATAGACTCGCTCTACCTTTGCTGCTCTGCTGGTTCGTTGCTTCGCTCGATGGCTTATCTCCATTGAGAGCAGAGGAGCAGCGGCCTCATTTCGTGTTCATAGCGGTCGATGATCTCAACGATTGGATCGGCTGTATGGGAGGCCATCCTCAAGCGAAAACACCTAACATCGATCGACTCGCGAAGCGCGGCATCCTCTTTACGAATGCTCATTGTGCGGCCCCGGTTTGCTTGGCTTCCCGCACGGCGGTCCTTTCTGGTCGTTATCCGCAAACCACTGGTGTGCTGAGCAATTGGGGTGCAGAGCGTGGAAAAGCGCCGCCGAAGGCACAACAGTTGCCAATGCGACTCGCGGCGAATGGCTATGCGACGCTGGGAGCAGGCAAGATCTTTCATGGATCGGGAACCCCCTTCTTTCAAGATTATTTTGATACGGAACAGCGATGGAGCCCCTTCACCCCCGAGCAAGTAAAATACACAGCGCAAGAGCAAGCCAGTAAGGGGACGGATCATCCGCGCCATCGGATTCAAGCAGGTCCTGGGCAGCGGGATTGGGTCCTGCCACTCAATGGCTTGCCAAGCGAGCGCAATGCCGACACCAACGACGGCGAATCTTTTGATTGGGGGCCAACTCAAGTTTCCGATGAGGAGTTCGGAGATACGCGCATTACCAGTTGGGCCATGAGCAAACTCGCAGAGCCACGCAAAGAGCCATTATTTTTGGGTGTAGGTTATTACCGTCCACACATCCCGTTGTTCGCTCCTCAGCAAGATTTCCAAGATTATCCGCCTGTTCAAGAGATTCGTTTGCCCAACGTCGACGAGCAGGATTTGAATGACCTCGGCCCCGCCGGGCAGAAGGTTGCTTTAGACGCAATCACGGCGGGTACGCATTCGCTGGTAGTGAAACATCAGCAATGGCAATCAGCAGCGTTGGCTTACTTGGCGTGTATCACGTATGTTGATCGCCAAGTGGGGCGACTGATACAAGCGCTCGATGAATCGAAGTATGCTGAGAATTCCTGGATCATTTTGTGGAGTGATCATGGTTGGCATTTGGGTGAAAAACAACACTGGGGTAAATGGACTTCTTGGCGACAGTCGACCCGTGTGCCGCTGATTATTGTTCCCCCGCGAAACCAGCAGGCGATTCGCGGCGCAACCTGTGCGGAAGCCGTGAGCTTGGTCGATGTGTATCCAACACTATTGGAAATCGCACGCATCGCTCCTGCTTCGCATGCACAAGGTGCATCACTTGTGCCGCTGTTGAAAGCACCTGAACAGCAGACAGAGCGTGCGGTACTTACGACTGTTGGCGCAGGCAATTACGCATTGAGTACACGTGATTGGCGATACATTCGCTACAGCACGGGCGAGGAAGAACTCTATGACATTGCCACCGATCCGCACGAATGGACCAACCTTGTGCAGAAAGCTCAGTTCAAAGACAAACGAATTGAACTTCAACAGAAACTCGATGCCACGATCCAATCCACCTCAAAGTAGGATTTAGAAAAACTTCAGCTGCAAGAGTGCGATGTACTGTCCAAAAGTCAAAAAGCCTTTTTGGAGATGCAATGGCGGCAGTTTCGAGACTGGTGGTCTTCATGGCCAGGTGCGAACTCGCAGGGAGATCACAGCTGACGAAAGTCAAAGTAGTAGGCACATTCCATGTGCCTTCCACCTAGAATACCAACACGGCCAACATTAGTGAGGCGAGTTTGATTCACCCCCCATTGTGGTCTAGGGAGGCGAATTTTTTTAATAAATACCTTAATGTCACTTATGGCCCCGTTGCGAGTGCCAAGGTTGATCCGATATCATATTGAGAAGCGAGTCGAAAGCGATTTGTTTTTCTAACTTTTATGTGTTGTTTCATATTGGAGATCTATTGTGGGGAAGAAGTATCTAGTTCGAGGCTTCACTCTGGTGGAGCTTTTGGTGGTAATTGCCATCATTGGTATTCTGGTAGGGTTGTTGTTGCCAGCAGTCCAAGCGGCTCGCGAAGCAGCAAGAAGAATGCAATGCCAAAACAATCTCAAGCAGCAGGCATTGGCGACACATAATGCGCATGACACCCATCGACGGTTTCCACCGCAATCAGGGAATTATGGTGGAGCATGGTATGCGCCTTTGTACTTTCACTTGTTGCCCTTTATCGAACAGAAGAATGTGTTTGAGATGGCGGGCAATTGCGACTTAGGTGCAGCCGTTGGTCAGGCCGCACCAGGTACGAATGTTACCAATCTCGGTTTCGTGTGGCCTACATGGGGGTCGGTGAATACCGGCAGTAGAACATGGCTTCGTCAGACAAGAATGTCGACATATCAGTGCCCAAGCGATAGTACATTAGGGAATGGGTTAGACTGGACTCCCGGTGATGCTTCGTACGCTGGTAACTTTTTAGTGTTTGGTGGTGTCAACAACCGCGCTGTGGTTTGTGGTAGTGCAGGAAATCCATGGGAGACCTGCTGGGACGCAAGAGCGACTTTTGGCACGCTTACCGATGGAACATCCAACACCATTATGTTTGCCGAGAAGCTTTCTCGCTGTGATGGAACTGGACGACCAGGAGGCAATTGGTGGTTGCGAGGTGTGTTTCGTATCGGCGCTGCTGGTGGTGGAAATCCGAGTTCAGGTGCTCCTGCCGACAGCTATCCAGGAGATCGCTTATCAAGTGTCTTCGGCGGTGGACGGGGACGCGACGGAACTATATTTACCTTTGGACCAAATTCGAAGTTTCAAGTCAATCCACGGAATCCGCTGGCTAGCTCAGGGGAGGGCGGCAGATGCGATCGAAGATTGGCCTCGACGCAACACATCAGTATGCAAGTAGGATTGTCGGATGGCAGTATCCGCGGCATCTCTGGAAGCATGGATAATGTTGTTTGGTTTGAACTGCTGACTCCAACAGGTGGTGAAGTGAATCGCGATGTCGAATAACACTCTTGTTGTTTAGTGTTTTCGTATTGAATTGCAGAGTGAATTCATCGTTAGAACGGGACGCACGTTCCGTTCAAGCTACAGACCGGGACATCTTTCCCGGTCTATTGTCATAATGAATCATTGATAAATCCCGTCGTTTCGATAGTGATGAAGGCTGCGTAAGTATGTGGAATAAAGTGTTGGTGTTGGGTGCATTAGTTGCGTTAGTAGGTTGTGGACCGCGCATGGGTGAGGTGTCTGGTGTCGCGATGTTTGAGGGAAAGCCGATTCCAGGTGGGTTGCTTACTTTTCGTCATTCCGATCCATCCCACAACTCGGTTTCTTATGAGTTACCCCGAGAGGGAACATTCAAAGTGGAGATCCCTGTTGGCGATGTATCGATTTGCATCGACAATCGAGAGTTCGAGCCAAAGCCTGCGACGATGCCTGCCATCCCACCGGGTATGAATCTGCCACCGGATGTCATCAAGAGTATGCAAGCGAGCAGCAAGGAGTCGAGCAAGGTATCTGACCGTTGGGTCAAGCTGCCGGAGAAATACTACGATATGGAAACATCGGGCTTGAAGATTGTCGTCAAAGGGGGCAAGCAACAAGAAACCATCGAATTCAAAAAGTAGGTGGACTGTTTACTTTTTCCCGAGACGCCGTTTGTTTTCGAAGAATTCGGTCAACATTTGGCCGCATTCTTTCGCGAGGATGCCACCAAAAACTTCGCAGCGATGATTGAGCCGTGGGTCGGTGAGTAGATGGAAGAGTGATTCGACTGCGCCGGCTTTCGTATCGATCGCACCATAAAACACGGTCGGGATTCTGGATTGTAGTATTGCCCCTGCGCACATCGGGCATGGTTCGAGCGTGACGTAGAGTGCGCAGTCTTCGAGTCGCCAGGACTTCAGTTGAGCTGCGGCTTGTGTGATCGCAATCATTTCAGCATGTGCTGTCGGGTCGGCTAATTGTTCTCGTTGATTGTAAGCGGCTGCGATGATTTGATGCTTATGAACAATCAAAGCACCTACCGGTACTTCGTCTTCGATGGCCGCTTGCTGAGCGAGCTCGATGGCTCGCCGCATAAAGTGCTCGCTTGCGAACGGAAGAAGTTCATCGTCACTATTTTTTATCAAGAGCTTCTTCCATGACTTTCATGAAGACTTGCGAGACGCTTTGATTGAACTCTTCTTTGGGGATCTCAAAGCGATCGTTCATTGCTTTCATGCGTCGCATGAACTCTCGCAATTGTTCCGCCGTGATGCCATCTCTCGGTTTCAAGCGGCCCGACTTCTGTTCTTTGATACAGACATTTTGTGTTCCGAATTCCATGTCTTGCATCGATAATTTTCCGAGCGATGCACAGTGGAACCATCGATCGCATTCGAAGGAGAACTCGGCCTTTTCTTCGGGTGACATCTCCGACGCTTGGGCGATGAGATTCAGGTTCTCGACGGCTCCCCATTGAAGGATAGCACTTTCGGTCAGTCGAATTCCTAAACGGGAAAGTTGCCGGGTAGTGAGTTCTTCACGTTCCATCGATTCGGAAATTTCATTGAGTTTCGCGATGATAATCTGGCGATCGTTTTGACCGAGCGAAGATTGTTCTACCCAGGGAATGAGTTGTTCGCGGACAGATCTGGCAGCGGTCTGTCCCTGTTTTCCCATGAGCATCATGGACATGTAGACGAAGAAAATGCTGATGCCTACAAGTCCGAAAATTCCAATCACGACGCAAGCGGGCCCAAGAGAAACGTCTTTTTCTGGGTAACTCGGATTGGTCGCAGGGTTATTGGTCATATTGTCCAACTAGTCTTCAAATTCGATAGAAAGAACTTCATATTTCAGTGTTCCGCGAGGAGCGGCAATTTCAACGGTCTCGCCAACTTTTTTCCCCATAATGGCTACACCGAAAGGGCTGCTGGAGAGGATTCTTCCATTCTCATAGTCTTCGTCGCCAGCTCCGACCAGAGTGTAGACTTCCTCATCGCCCCAGGAGTCTTTGAGCTTGACTTTGGCACCAAAAACGACCTGATCGCGTGGTAACGTCGAGGTGTCGACGATATGTGCTTTGCTGAGCTTTGATTTGAGCGAGTTGATTTTCGCTTGCATCATGCCTTGGTTTTCTCGCTGGGCATGATACTCCGCGTTCTCTTTCAGGTCCCCTTCGGCGCGTGCTTCAGCGATCTTCTCTGAGATGAGAGGCATCTCGACCGTTTCCAGGCGTTCGATCTCAGCCTTCATTCGGTTGTAACCCTCTCGGGTCATGGAAACGAAATCCGTCATGGTTCAAAATCTCCGCAAAAGCAAAAAAAGATGCGACTTGAATCCCCGGGGCGGAGACAAAAGTCGCATCATAACTCACACATTGTAAGCAATTTATTCCAGCTTGAACCACAGCATCTTTCCAGCCGCACCGAAAAAGTCAACCCCAAGAGCTCGATGATGGCGATTGCCCAACTATCGAAAAAATCCTTCGGGATTATTCGGAAGCGCTCGGATACAATGTGCCCATCTGCCTTGGAGTATCTGAATACCAGATGATTCTTCAAGCCAGAGTCCGTTCTCCAAGCCAGAAGTCTTTGCGTCATCCCAGTGGGGGGGAAGATTGATTTGAAAACGATTTTGACCTCGAAATGGTTTGCTCGAAGGATGCACCTTCGATTCCGATGTCTCGTGGCTCTGGCGGTTTGCGGCGCGGTAAGTGGTAGCTATCGGAATTGTTGTGTTGACGCTGCCGTTGTCAACGGGCAAGAGGCGGAGAACGCGAGCCGAGGGGGATCCGCTTCCAAGGATGAGGCGGAATTGTTGCCGATCTTCCATTCGGTGGAAGATGGCTTGGTGGCCTCGGAAGAACACGATCGACCCGTCGTGGTGTTGTTCACTGCGAGTTGGTGTGGTCCATGCAAGGAATTGACGAGTGCTTTGACGGAGAGGTTTGAGTCAGAGCTTCTCAAGCCATCGGCGAACAGCCTTTTCCGAAGCTGGGTTTTGGTGAAAGTGGACGTCGATGAACGCAAAGACTTGGCGGACCGATTCGAGATTCGAGGTGTGCCCGCGATGCGAGTTCTAGACTTAAACGAAAAAGTACTGGCGAAAACAGAAGGTTATGATTCTTATGCATCGTTTGCCGAATGGCTTGATAATTGCAAAAGAACTTCGACACCCCGCGTTCAACGCTCACTTCAAGACAGCACCGACCTGACCGAGGTTATGGCGGAGTTGGTTGTTCTCCTTGGAGATCGCAATGTGGAAATCCGGGAACGGGCGATGCATCGGTTGTCGAGCGATAGAAAACTGACGCAACGGAACATCCTCGAAGTGCTGCAGGGCGGAAGCCTCGCGCAGCGACTTTGTTCCTTGGAGATCTTGAGGAAGTGGGGAATCGACGTGTCAGGTTTCGATCCATGGAAGCCAGAAACGTTTCAGGATGCGCGAATAGCCAAATTGCGAGATGCGGTCGTCCAAGATGGAAACGGCAAGGACTGAGAATTTGTATTGAACCCCTGAACTGAGACATTGAGCATGGCTATTACGATCCGAAAAGGCAAAGCGCTTGAAACGCTCAACTTGACCCCGTTGATCGATGTTGTTTTCTTATTGTTGATCTTTTTTCTTGTCGCGACTCGCTTTGCGCAGGAAGATCGCGAGTTGCCAGTTCAGCTTCCTACCGCTTCCAATGCGTTGCCGATGACGATGGAACCCAATGAACTCGTGATCAATGTCGATGCCAATGGGGTCTATGTGGTGCGAGGGACGCCGATGACAGTGGGAGCGCTAGAGGAGGTGGTTAGCAAAGCGGTGGCTGACAACCCTATTCATCAGGTGGTCGTGATACGGTCTGATCGCTCTACGGCCGTTCAATCCGTCGTGACGATCATGGATCTGTGTACGAAGCTGAAAGTCCCGTCCTACAAAATCTCGACGGACGCTCCGCCAGCATCATGACGAATCAACGAACAAATGCTACTAGTTTATTATTGCTCGACGTTGCATTCGTGTTGTTCGGCGCACTAGTACTCTACTTGGTTGTTCGATTGTTGAGTTTCGATGACCCAAATCCGCTTCAAAACGCGTGGACTTATGTTCTAGGAGTTCCGACCGTCGTCGTGGCTGTCTCCATGCTCACGCATGCGTTGTCCAATGAGGTTATCGAACGATCCATTCAGGTTGGCTTCTTGGCGAGCGTGTCGGTCCATCTGTTATTGGCGATTTCTGCAATTCACTTCGTCATATTTCAAGGTGTTTGGCCAACGGATTCGCCCGTTGTTTCTGTCGTGCCGACCAAGGCGAGGACCAAAGTGCCGCAATACTACCAGCCTAGCCCGTCTACTAGTTTGGCACGTCCCGACTATTTGAAGCCGATCGAAACGGATAACCAGCAGGCTTCGGATTTGCCCGCAGAGATCAAGAAGCTTACCGAGTCCACCAAATTGCAATTGGAAGTCGCTCGTGAATCCATCAAGACGGCTTTGGCTGAGAGAAGCTTTGAACAGGATCGTAGAACGGAGAGCATTCCGACGCCAACGATTCGTTCGAGCGCTGCCAAGTTAGATCGCCCCGATCTTGCTTCCAATCGACGGATAGCGCAGGAGACGATTGAAGTGCCAATCCTAGAGCAAAGGTCAGAGCCGGCACCTGAAAACAATCCAAAACCTATCGACATTGAGCGGGCACCATCCACGGAGAGTTCGAGTATTGCGACGAAGATGGATTTCAATCTTCGCGATGTGCCTCGGCCGAATCTAAGTAGTCGGACGGTCGAGCCGTCTCCTTCGGTATCACCTAAAGCATCGATCGAAAAGCAACTACAGCAGTCGATGAGTGCGATGCAGTTGCCTTCCCCAAAATTGCCGAATCGAAATGAACTGGCCCGCAATGACAAACCGATGGCGAGCGAGATTCCTGTACCAAGATTGATACGGAACGATTCAAAGGACCGTTCACAGCTCGATCCCATTGCTCAAGCTGTCGATACCGATGTGACAAAGTCGACGGCCTCCCGAGTGTCGAGTTCGGACGCATGGTCAATCGCATCACCATTGGGCGAGTTCTCGCCGAGTTTTAGTGCATCGAATTTGAACGCAGAGAGAGCGAGTCAAGAGACATCGAGTGCTCGGGCTAATTCCGCAAGTGGTACTCGTCTTGAAAAGCGGTCTAAGGCCCAATCGCCGGACTTCTTGAAGGATCCTCGTTTCCAAGAAGAGGGGCTTGCTGGTGGTGTGCGGTCCATTTTGGGTGGCGAGACGATAGGACACGTCTCTTCGAATCCTACAGGCAACTCCACAGTCCCGATCGAGTTCGACGCTGGAATCAAGGAACCCAATAAGTCCAGCAAGGCATCGCTAGCTTCCGAGCTTTCGCCGGGTGAGGTGTCGATTTCGAGATCAACAATGTCTTCCAGAAATGCGGGGAGTATTGGTGCACCGAGTATCTCATTGCCCGATGTAGGCAGAGAGTCATGGACAGGTCCAAAGAGCGACCTGCCTCGCAAGGCCCTATCGTCGTTGGATTTGGAGAATGTTGTCCCAGAGTTGCGGGCAACGGATTTTGCCCCAGAGCGTTTGACTCGCCCAGAGCTTGCAGGCCCGAAGATTGCTGCATCGAGTGTTCCTATCCCAACACCTGCGTTTTCACAACGCGTGAAGCGGATCCAAGAGCGGGAGAGCCAAGCGGCTTCGGAACTCGGACCGCTCGGACCGCAAACGGAATTAGCGATCGAACGCGGATTGCAATTCTTGGCAAAGTATCAGCGAGCGGATGGTTCTTGGAATTTGGGTGACTTCGGACAACCGATTAGGATGCAAAGCAATACGGCGGCCACGGCATTGGCCTTACTCTCTTTTCAAGGAGCTGGATACACGCATCGCCAGTTCAAGTATGAGAGCGTATGCAAGGGTGCGTTGTCTTCGCTGATTGAAAATCAGAAGGCCAATGGAGATTTATATCAGAAGGCGGATTCTGTTTCGAACGCGAACGCTTGGTTGTATAGTCACGCTATCGCAAGTCTCGCACTGTGTGAAGCCTACGGAATGACGCAGGATGAAACGATTCGAGGCAATGCTCAGAAAGCCATCGATTTTTTGGTCGCAAGCCAAGACCCGATTGGAGGAGGATGGCGATATGCACCGCGCGTGGGGTCTGACACGAGCGTAACTGGTTGGGTGATGATGGCGTTCAAGAGCGCCGAACTATCTGGCTTGAATGTTCCCGAGAATGTGTACGTTGGAATCCAAAAGTGGCTTGATAACTCGCAAGACAAAGAGGCGGCCTATTTGTATCGCTACAACTGGCAAGCGAATACTCCGACGACGCAGCATGGTCGTATTCCAACGCCCGTCATGACCAGTGTAGGTTTATTGATGCGACTGTACACGGGTTGGCGACGTGATAACCCGAACATGCAGAAAGGAACGCGATGGTTATTGGGTCGATTGCCTTCCGAAGGAACGGTTCGCGCCCCTGCGCGAGATACTTACTATTGGTACTACGCCACACAGGTAATGTTTCATGCGGGAGGAGATACGTGGAAGAAATGGTATGGAACGCTTTACCCCATGTTGATTCAATCACAACAGGAGGCTGGCGAGTATGTAGGTTCGTGGGAGCCAGGTGGTCCGATTCCAGACGCGTGGGGTGAGTTCGGCGGGCGATTGTATGTGACAACCCTGAATCTCTTGTCATTGGAGGTATACTACCGACATCTTCCGCTGTATGAAGCGACTGCCGACTAGTGCATGGCAGACGAATAGCCCGTGATTTGATAGCCCGTGATTTGATTCGAGTAGTGAAACCCGACAAAAACAATATGAAGCCACAGCCGACAACACTTCGACTTAGCCCTCGCCGATCTTTGGAGATTGAGTGGAGTGATGGCCGAACCATGGACTACCCCTTCAAAACGCTTCGAGATGCTTGTCCCTGTGCCACTTGCCGGGAGAAAAAGCGAGCTTCGGAGGGGAAACCTAAGAATTTACTGAACATTCTTGCAGCCGAAGAAACGGTGCCGCTGGCGGTTGCCGAGATGCGACCGGTAGGGAATTACGCCTATAACATTGCTTTTTCTGATGGTCATAGCTCAGGGCTGTTTACAATAGAGTTACTGCGTGAAATCGGACAACCGATGCAACAGCCTATAACTCCCACCTAACGTCAATGCTTGCACCAATTTCTGACACGAGTTTATCGCATCGCGATACGTCGGAGGATTTATTGCTCGTCGGTTGGCGAGAAACGATTGCTTTGCCGGAATTCGGGCTTGAGAAGATCTATGCCAAGCTGGATAGCGGGGCATGTCTTTCTGCGTTGCACGCTGAGAAAATCGAATTGTTTCAAAAACGTAGGCAAACGTGGGTTCGATTTGTTACCAGCAGCGATTTGGAGGAAGATACTTCTCCGTTCCGATGCGAAGCGAAATGGCTTGGTGACCGAGCGATACGTTCCTCGAACGGGCAAACCGAATTGCGACCTGTCGTGGAGACGCAAATTTACTTGGGCGGATTTCAGTGGACCATTGAGTTTTCGCTGAGCGATCGCAATTCGCTGGAGTGCAAAGTCCTGCTCGGGAGGAACGCTATCGCATCGCGCTGTCTTATCGATTGTTCTCGAAGTCATCTCATGAGTCGTCCATAATTTTTGAGTTTGCCAGTCAAAACTCTTTTTGGCAAAGATACACCCCGTGATTGACCTGTTGGGGAATGCAGTTTAGCATCGTGGTTTGTCCTGTTTGCAAATGTCGTTGACCGCTCCGCCGGTCACAAACATAAAGTCGTTGACTGCTCCGTCGGTCATCGTCACAAAACACGGTTGACCACCCCGTCGGTCATCCCGCAATTTTCCTTCCTGTTCCATGGAGCCACTCTCATGATTCGAGCCCGCCTAAGGCATTTTTTCATCGTCGCACCACTCCTCAGTAGTTGCATCGGCCTGGGGGTGAACGCGAATGCGGAGGCACCCCTCAATAAGCTAACCAGAACAGAGCAATTGAGCGGTTGGAAACTGTTGTTTGATGGGAAGTCGACAGATGGTTGGCGAAACTACAAGAAAGAAAAAGTCTCCGATGGATGGAAGATCGCGGACAACTCGCTGATTCGCGAGTCCAAGGGTGCTGGCGATATCATCACGAAGGACAAGTACAAGTACTTTGAGTTAATGCTCGAGTACAAAATATCGGAGGGTGGAAACAGTGGGCTGATGTTCCACGTCACGGAAGATAATCCTAACCCATGGCAAAGCGGTCCTGAAATTCAGATTCAAGACAATGTTGCAGGGCACGATCCTCAGAAAGCGGGTTGGCTCTATCAGTTGTACAAACCGACTGCACCGAAGTGGGCAAAGGAAGCAGGCGAGTTGGATATGACGCGCCCAGCCGGTGAATGGAATCAGCTCTTTGTCCGCATCGCACCGAACCAATGCGAAGTTTCGATGAATGGGGGTGTTTACTATCAATTCAAAATCGATAGCAAAGACTGGAACGATAAAGTAGCAGCGAGCAAGTTTGCGAAGTTCGAAGGCTTTGGGAAAGCCGGCACCGGACATATTTGCCTCCAGGATCACGGCAATCTCGTTTCATTTCGAAACGTAAAGATTCGCGAGTTGCCTGAGACCGGTGCGCCGCCGCAACCGATCGATGGCAAGATCGCTATGAAAGGAACTCCAGCGTTCCCAAAAATGAAATGGCAAGGCTGGGAACCTGTGGACGAAGATGGCACTGTCAACAAGCCGTTGCGAATTCTCGAACTAACGTATGCCAAGGGTGTACCGAATCGACTCTTTGCGTTAGATCAACGCGGTTGGATTTTTACTTTTGAGAATAATCCCAATGTCGAGAATGCGACGCGATTCCTCGATATCGAATCCAAGGTCAATTTGTGGTATGGGCCGGGTGCGAACGAGCAAGGGCTGCTTGGATTGGCGTTCCATCCAAACTACAAATCGAATGGTGAATTTTTTGTTTGCTATACGAAGAAAGAAAACAATCACTCGATTCTCTCACGCTTTAAGGTCTCGAAGGACGATCCACTCAAAGCCGATCCAAACTCAGAGGAGATCTTGCTCGATGTCGAGCAGCCTTATCAGAACCACAACGGTGGCTCGATAGAATTCGGTCCAGACGGATATTTGTATGTAGCCTTTGGCGATGGCGGATTGCGAAATGATCCGAAGGCAGCAGGGCAAAATCGCACACAATTACTTGGTTCGATCCTGCGATTGGACGTCAACAAGAAATCAGATGGTTTGCCATACGGTATACCGGCAGACAATCCTTATGTTGGAAAGACTGGTTTGCGTCCGGAAATCTACGCACATGGATTTCGCAACCCATGGAGGATCGCTTTTGACAAAAGCGGAAAACTCTGGTGCGCCGATGTGGGCCAGGACCTTTACGAAGAAGTGAACGTCGTCGTAAAAGGTGGCAATTATGGATGGAGCAATCGAGAAGGAACTCGCCCCTTTGGTAATAGAC
>Ga0207937_1000455_pt1 | contig 14412 bp, 22 predicted proteins | sample LakMenEpi04Sep11_FD_150668 | JGI IMG/M metagenome (GOLD analysis project Ga0207937, IMG submission 150668) | Freshwater microbial communities from Lake Mendota, WI - 04SEP2011 deep hole epilimnion (SPAdes) | ecosystem: Environmental > Aquatic > Freshwater > Lentic | place: Lake Mendota, Madison...
CTTCCGCAACCGCCGCTGCTTCACTGGCGCGATGGTGCTGGGCAATGAGGTGCTGCTGGGGGCAATCCCGATGGAAGACATGGACCTGGTGCTGCGGCCCCAGCTGCAGAGCGTGGATGTGAACCCAGAGAGCCCCAACATCCCCGTGAGCGTGGCGAAGTGACGCCCAACACCTGACCCGCGATGCCCACCACCACCCACGACATCGTTGCCAAGCTCTGGAACCTCTGCAATGTTCTGAAAGACGACGGCGTCACGTACCACCAGTACGTAACGGAACTGACCTACCTCCTGTTCCTGAAGATGGCCAAGGAGACAGGCCGGGAAGAGGGAATTCCGGCGGAATGGCGCTGGGACGTGTTGGAGGCCCTGCAGGGTCTCAGCCAGTTCAACCATTACAAGGAGCTGCTGCTGAAGCTGGGCAGCTCATCCCAGGCCAAGGAAGGACCGGACGAAGAAGAAAAGGAAGCAAGCCCTGCCTCGCCCATCGTCACTGAGATCTACGCCAACGCGAGTACGTTCATCAAGAAGCCGGTCACGCTCAAAAAGCTGGTTGATGAGATCGACAAGATCGATTGGTACAGCGCCCGCCAGGAGGGGCTCGGCGATCTGTATGAGGGTTTGCTTCAGAAGAACGCCGAGGAGAAGAAATCCGGGGCGGGTCAGTACTTCACCCCCCGGCCGCTGATCGATGCCATGGTGGCGGTGATGCAGCCGCGGCTTGGGGATGTGATCCAGGATCCGGCGGCTGGCACCGGTGGGTTCTTAATTGCGGCCCAGCGCTGGATCCGCGACCACCAGGAGATCAGCGAGCTGGATACGGCGTAGCAGAAGCAGTACTACGAGCGCACCTTCTATGGCATGGAGCATGTGCAGGACACGCACCGGCTGGCGCTGATGAACCTGATGCTGCACGGCTTGGATTCCAGCCCCGGGAACCACGGCATCTGGTATGGCGACACTCTCGGTAGCGATGGCCAGGGGCTGCCTCCAGCCACATTGATCCTCACCAATCCACCCTTCGGCACCAAGAAGGGCGGCGGCCTGCCGAGCCGCACCGATTTCACCTTCCCCACCAGCAACAAGCAGTTCTGCTTTCTGCAACACATCTACCGAGCCCTGAAGCCCGGCGGCCGGGCGGCGGTGGTGCTGCCCGACAACGTGCTGTTCGAAGGCAACGTGGGCAAGCAGATCCGGGCCGATCTGATGGACAAGTGCAACCTGCACACGATCCTGCGCCTGCCCACCGGCATCTTCTACGCCCAAGGCGTGAAGACCAACGTGCTGTTCTTCACCCGCGGCACGAGCGATCGGGGCAACACCAAGGAGGTGTGGGTGTACGACCTGCGGGCCAACATGCCGGCTTTCGGCAAGCGCACGCCGCTCACCCGCGAGCATTTTGCGGAGTTCGAGGGGGCCTATGGCCCCGATCCTCTGGGGCTGGCGTTGCGCACGGCCACTGGACCCGAGGGGCGCTGGCAATGCTTCAGCCGTGAGGAGATTGCAGCGCGCGGCGACAGCCTGGATCTGGCCTGGTTGAAGGATGATACTGCTGAGGATGGCACCGCCCTGCCGGAACCGGCGGAGCTGGCCCAGGAGGCGATGCTGGAGCTGGAAGAAGCACTGGAAGATCTGCGGGCGATCCTGGCGGAGCTAGGAGAAGAGGTGGAGGAGTTGGTGTGATGGAGGGGCGGGAGTTGCCGGAGGGCTGGACATGCGTCCAGTTAAATGACGCTGGCAACTGGGGTAGCGGCGGTACACCTTCTCGAAAAAACTCTCGATACTATGAAAATGGCACAATTCCCTGGCTGGTTATCGGCGATCTTAATGATGGCGAGGTTAAGGAGTTCTCGACTTCGATAACAGAGGAAGGACTGGCTAACAGCTCAGCAAAGCTCATTCCTTCTGACTCCCTCCTGGTGGCTATGTATGGCTCAATCGGCAAGCTTGGCATCACCACATTCCCTTGCACGACCAATCAGGCCATTGCCTTCTGCATTCCTAACGATGAGTTGATCTCGCTGCGATACCTGTTTCACGCTTTGGCAAATGCGAAGCCAGAACTGATCGCAAAGGGGCAGGGTGGGGCTCAGCAGAACATCAGCCAAGGCATCCTCAAGGAGCATCTGATCCCACTTGCACCGCTCAATGAACAACGCCGCATCGCAGCCAAACTTGACTCCACCATCACCGCTGTCGAGGCCTGCCGCCAGCGGCTCGATGGCGTGGCGGCGATCCTTAAGCGCTTTCGCCAGGCCGTGCTGTCGGCTGCGACGACGGGGGAGCTGACGCGGGAGTGGAGGCAAGAGAGCGGCTACGATTACGATGACTGGTCTTCCGCTCGAGTTGATGAGATCGCGACCGATATTTTTGACGGGCCTTTTGGCTCTAATTTGAAATCTGACGACTACACTGCTGACGGCTACAGAGTGGTGCGACTTGAAAACCTACTTCCACTTAGATTTCTAGAAGAGAAGAGGACTTACGTCTCGCATGATAAGTTCTCTTCTCTTTCTAGACATGTCTTATATGAAAACGATATTCTTTTCTCTTCGTTTATCGATGAAGAGGTGAGGACATGCTTGTTGCCAGAGTCTCTATCTGGACGATCTATCAATAAGGCCGATTGCTTTTGTGTTCGGGTTGATCGCAGGCTCTGCCGGCCAGAATTTATTGTTGCTGCCCTTTCGTGTCGTTCAACATATGAGTTATTGGCTAGTCAAATTCACGGGGCAACTAGACCCAGGATCAATCTAAAGCAGCTTAAGGCATTTACTTTGCGTGTCCCTCCTCTCGAAGTGCAGGATAATATAGTCCAGAGACTGCAGGAGCTTTTCGCCCTCGCTGATCATCTCGAAGTTAAGCTCAACTCCAGCCTCAAGATCATTGAACGCCTTTCTCCCGCCCTGCTAGCCAAAGCTTTCCTGGGCGAGCTGGTGCCCCAGGACCCCAATGACGAGACAGCATCTGAACTTCTAGCTAAGTTGAAGGCTCAGAAATCCAATACCGCACACGAATCGCCCCGCAGGCGAGCAGAGCAACCCACAAGACGGCAGACAATGAACATTTCCGACAAGGACTCTGTCAAGGCAGCCATTCTGAGCTTGAAGACCGATCGATTCTCTTTCGAAGAACTGAGGGGTCAGGCCGGCGGCGACTATGAATCTCTCAAGGGAATCCTTTTCGAGCTGCTGGACGAGCAAAGTCCAGTTGTCCGCCAAGTCTTCGACAAGGAGGTGAAGGCGATCAAGCTTGAGCGAATTAGGCTGTGAAACTCACTCGTGTTCACATCATCAAGGCTGCGACCTGTGGAGGCTTGCTTGATGGACTCGAAGTAGGCTTACGAGGAGTACCCAGCGGGCCTGTCCAGTTCGACCCGCTTTGTCTCGTGGGCCCGAATGGAGCTGGAAAGTCACAATTTCTTCAAGTCATTGCCGAGGCATTTCAGTCGGTCTTTCACGCTTGTGTTCAGGAAGAAGAGCGAGTAGAGGGGAACGAAAATCTTCAGTTTGAGATCGAGTATGTGATACGTCTCGAACCAACTGTTGAGCCTGCCTTTGTTCGCCTTTCGCGCCGCGCAAATGGTAAACGTCGGCCGGTGCTTAAAGTCGAGCGCAAAGTTGGCTTGGACTGGGTTGAGTGCCCGGTTGATCAGCTTGCGACCCGTGCGCTGCTGCCATCGCGCGTCATCGGATACACATCCGGTGATAACGAGACCCTAAGCCTGCCATTCCTCGTTAGCCGTAGTGGGTACTCCGATGCTGTTGGTAAACAGGCCTTGCACATTGAGGCAGGTGAGAGAGATAAACCAGTCCCGGATACCCGCTTGATGCTTGTCGACTATGGAACTCATCTCGAGGTTCTTGTCGCGAATCTAGTTCTTGGTTCGATGGAGGAACGTGAAGCGTTGCTCTGCGAGGCAAAGCTCAGAGAGCTTCACTCCTTCCGATGTGTGATCCAACTGGCACACCGTGCCGCGCCCAAGCTTTCAGCGCGAGGCTCGGCGAGCATGTCACGCAAAGGCGTGCTGCTGACCGCTGAGCTTGAGAGCTACATCGATCACCTTAGACGGTGTTCGACCTGTCACTCCTTCGAGGAGAAGACAAGGACTTATGTCTTTGACTTTCTGGTCACTGAGCAAACGAGGCTTGCTTTTCGCTGCTTTTGGGCCACGGCTATTGAGCTGTATTCCTCCCTTCACAAGATCTCGATGCTGAACGATCTCGCGATCCCAAAAGCGAGCCGAGAGCGCTTGCGCCGGGATATTAAAACCAGACACTTTGCATCGCGTCTTCCAGAACCTCAGGATGAGGATCGGGTTTTTCGGTTTGAGCAGGTTCGCTTCCTGCCGCAGGTCGGTGATGATGTTGTTGATTATGTCTCCCTGTCCGATGGAGAGCACCAGCTTGCGCAGATCCTTGGAACAATGTGCATGGCCTCTTTTGGCAATGTGCTGTTCCTGCTGGACGAGCCGGAATCTCACTTCAATCCGCAGTGGCGGGTCAAGTTCATTTCTCGGCTGATGGAGCTGCCCACCGCCAATGGCAAAAGGTGCGAGCCTACTGCCTTATCAGCCCAGCAGGAGTGCTTGCTGACGACCCACGCACCGTTTGTTCCCTCGGACATGACGCGTGCCAAGGTGCTCATCTTCAACAAGGGCACAGATGGCGTTCAGGTGCGAAGACCCGACATCGAGACTTTCGGCGCAACTTTCGACTCCATTCTTGATGAATGCTTTGATGTCCGCCCCCCGATATCGGAGCTTCCTCGTCAAGAAATTGCCGACCTTATGCAATGCCAGGATCCACAAGCGATCATAGCCGGCATCTCAAGACTGGGCGACTCCGTTGAGAGGGTGTTCTTGAAGGATCGGCTTAGGCAGCTATCGATCAAGGAGGACAACTAGCCTTGCTTTTTGGGTATCCAATTGCTGCGACCAACGTCAACTGGTTACATGAATGCTTGTTTGATTCGATTCGGATTCTTCACGACGCCGTAGATGCGGGCGTTCCGTATCCGGATTGGCCTAATGTTCTGCCAATGGTGTATCGAGTGCTTCTGGCTTCGAAGTCAGGATTGCGAGATAGACTGTCAGCTTATGATAAGGCTATTCGGCGGCTTTCTCAAAGAAACAGAGACGCGATTATTCAAGCAATGGAGAGCCAAAACCGCATCCCTGATCTTCTTTCATGTGCATGTGACTGCCCCACTATCGAAGATCTACCAAAGTCGGTGAGAGCTCCCTTGAAGGCTCTCTTCGATTATGCCTATGATCGACTCAAGGATTTTGGCTTGCGAGATCCTCACTATAATGCTATTTACGCTGCTATTCCGGAGCCTGTTTGCCCATTTTGTGGCACTGAACCGTTCGAAGCTCCGGGTTTGACACGCGAAGACCTAGATCATTACCTCCCAAAAAGCCTTTACCCTTTTGCAGCGGCCAATCTAAGGAACCTCGTGCCGATGGGCAACAAGTGCAATACAGGGTACAAGAAGACAACCGACCTACTTCGGCGCACAGACAAGATGCGACGGACGGTGATTGATCCATATATCCACACGGCGATCGTGGTCTCGCTCAACGAGAGCGAGCCTTTCGACGGTGACGATCCCGATATACCAAAATGGCAAATTGAATTCGAGCCTGACTCTCCAGCTGTTGCAACTTGGGACGAAGTATTCAGGGTTCGAGATCGCTACAGGCACAACCATCTTAATCGGCATTACAAGGAATGGCTCGATCACTTTAGAAAGTCGGTAATCAGATCAGGAAGAAAAGTCGATTCTGACCATGATCTTATCGAAGCCCTAAGGTGGTATGAGGATCATTATCGGGACGATGGTTTACATGGAGGAGCCTTTTTGAGGGCTGCGGTGTTTTGTATGCTTCGCCTTCACTGCGAGAATGGCGATCAACGCCTTCTGAAGGTCATCAAGGATTTGGTGGCTCCTTCTGCTGCTCTGACAGCAATGGCCTCTTAGTCACATGTACTTCAGTTCCCTAGCCCACAGACTGCTCAGTTTTGGTGCGGTCCGATTCCTGCGCACGGCGAGCTGATAGCTAATCTTGATACAGCAATGGAACTGACAAGAGCAGTCGCTCTACCCCCTTGGCCACCCGCGCCGTCTTCTCCTTCACCGGCTTTCCCGGCCTCACGGAGCACCACCTCTACGTCCACCACGTCGGTTACCCCACTGGTGCCGCCTGGCGCTTTGCGGCAGCCCAGCGCGAAACCCCTGAACCCCCGCCTTCCTCGTTGCCTTCCTGAGTACGCAGCCCAGGGCAGAGCCAATTCAGAGGCCTGAGCAGGTGGTTGATGCCGAGTACCGCTACTGGGTGCAGCTCGTCCCAGGCCCCGAACCCCTCCTACAGGTGCAGTGCTGGCGTCGGATCCCAGGCGACAGCAGCTGGAATCCCCGCTGTGGACCCATGCCGTTGGCGGTCTTCATCCAGCGCTTCCTGCCCGGTGATCCCCTTTGACCCGGCCATGCGCCTACGAACCCTGGGGCAGCGCGGCCTGGATTTTCTCGATGCTGAGACTGTCTTCGCCGGCCTAACGATCGAGGTCACCGATCGACGGCGAGCCTATGGTGAAGTTAGAATCGTCTGCGTTGGATTGCGGCATCAGGCACATCATCTCCATGCGAAAGGCCAATGAAAGAGAGCAACGTCGTTTTTTCCCCGACCTCTGCTGAAGGCGAGATCCACTCTGATCTTCAGCGCGTGGATGCCCATGTCAACCAACCTGAGGAATATGAAGAGATCCCCGAAATCACTGAGGAAGATCTCACTCACGCCGTGATCAAGCGCCCTGGCCAGCCGGATCAGCCTTTTGTGGCCAAACCAACCCAAGCAACTTGACCCCATAGGCCTCAGTGTCTCAGGGCTTCTCTGTGGGCACTCAAGAACGCCTCCTGCTCCCGGCTGAACGGCCGGATCAGATTCGCCCCTTCGATGCCCCAGCAGCGCAAGGCCTCCCCAGCCGCCTCGTGCTGCCAGATCAGCTCGCCACCTTCGTCGAAGCTGATCCAATGGCGATCAAACAGCTTGTCCACATGGGGGGAGAGCAGCAGGCCATTGGATCCGCTGAGCCGTTCGCTGTTGTCGCAGGATCGCCAGGGTTTGATGTGGCTCGCCACCAGGAACTCCTGCCGCGCCAGCCCCGTGACCCGGCAGGCCGGCTCCAGCTCCGATACCCGATGGCGAAACAAACCCTGCCCCAAGCGCGCCTTGGTGAGCGCATCGCGCTCGGTGCTGCTCGGGACCTCCCGCAGTCGCTGCATGTCGTCGAGCAGCGCCGCGGTGTACTCGCCCTCTTCCGTCAGCACCACCAGGTGCACCCGAACTGCTGCATCGGCGTGCACTTCGATCAGCTTCAGCAGCAGCAGGCCCAGCGTTTCGCTCAGCCCAGCTGCTGCTGCCCCCACTCCGGCATCGCTCGAACCATGAAGGCGTCAAACATCGGCACGGTGAAGGCTGTCTGGCCATGGGCAGGGCTCCAGATCATGCCCTTCTTGATCAGACCGCTGCGCAACGGGCCGGCGGTCTGCACGGTGATTCCCAACACATCGGCGATATCGCCGGATCGATGGGGGCCTGCTCCCAGCGAAGCCATGGCGCGCAGGTAGTCCTGCTCCCGTGGTGTGAGCCGATCAAAGCGCACCCGGAAGAAGCTTCTGTCCAGCGCCTCCGTTGCCAACGTGCTGGCCTGCTCCACATCGCTGGCCTGGATCGGCGATTGCTTGGCGGTGTTCCAGGAATGCTTGCCCCACTCCTGCAGAAAATAGGGGTAGCCCTCCGTGATCGCCAGGATCCTGTTCAGCGCTTCGTTGTCGATTGCCTCGCCTTCTTCCTCAATGGGCTCCTGCAGTGCCGAGCGGGCAGCATCAGTCAGCAACGGACCCACTGCTGGATAATCAAACAACCGTTCGGCGTACGACTTCGCTTCACCGGCAAGCGCCGCGACTTGAGGCAGGCCAGCACCGAACAGGATTACGGGCCATCCCCGTTGCGCAATCCTGTGCATGGCCACGATCAATCCGCGCAGATCTTCTTCGGAGAGATATTGCACCTCATCAAGAAGAATCACCACGGTTTTTCCGGCCGCCTGGGCTGCTTTGCCCACACACGCCATCAGCTCGGGCAGATCCACTTCAAGATTGCCGCTGTCAGCCACCGTTTCCGGTGCGATGGCCACGTCGATCTCTCCAATCGACACCGTGAAGGCGCTGGCAAAGCCACGCAAGGCTCCCAGTGCCCGTTGGGCAAGATCTCGAGCCTGCTCCACTCGACTGAGCTTCAGCAGCACGGCCTTGAGGGCAGGGGCCAGAAAGGCCGCCAGTCGCTGCCCTTCTGGAGCCTCAAGCGTCACCACGATCGCCCCCATGTCTTCTGCGATCTGCCCAATCCGGTTGAGCAGCACGGTTTTGCCCACGCCTCGCAGGCCCAGGAGCATCTGGCTTTTCTCCTGCCGCCCACGGGCAATGCGCTGCAAGGCGATCGTTGCCGACGCCACGATCGCCTCCCGGCCTGCCAGCTCAGGCGGCCGGGCACCCGCACCGGGGGAAAAGGGATTACGGGTGGGGTCCATGCCGAGCCGCCCAGAAACCTAGGAAGATTATACGAGTTTACTCTTGTATCGCAGGTTAAGCTTGCCTGTCGCCGGTGCCTGCTCCTCCTCGCTGGGCAGATGCCAATGCGCATGAGACACCGTCTGCCCGGCGGCCTCGCCTGAATTCACCCCCCGGTTTTCACCCAAAGAACCAGCCCAGCCGCTGATCGTGGCGTCCTGGGCACTGAGCTGCTCCCGCCGCTGCTTCAGCAGCTCCACCACGGCGTTCCACTCCGGCTGGTGCAGCGCCAGCCCGTTGGCCCCATGACGCCGGGGGATCACCAGGCTGTGGCCCGGCGTTACCGGGTAGGCATCGGCGATGCACAGCGCCAGTTCGTTCTCCAGCAGCATCCGGCCGCTGCCCTCCAGCGCGCAGAACACACAGCCCGCCTCGCGCAGGCTGACGCTTGCCGGCATTGCAGCGGAAGCAGAGGGCCTGCAGGTTGCTGAGGTCGTCGGACCCGCCCTGGTTCCTGGGCACGATGTGGTCCACCTCCAGGGCTCGCTGATGTTCATGGGCGCCGCAGCACTCGCAGCGGCCCCTGGCGCGGGTGAGCACCCGGTATTTGATCGAGCCGCTGATCGGCGTGCGGTGGCGGCTCCTGTGGGCAAATACCTCCTCGCCGCCAACCAGGGCGTAGCTGCCCTTCTCGCAGCGGGTGATGCCGTTGCCGGTGAGCACCTTGCGCCGGGGCCGGGCTGCGGCGGCCCAGCAGCTCCATGAGCATCAGCGGTTGGTCGATGTGGCTCATGCGCATGCGTTCGGCGATGTATTTGCGCAGGCGCTGGCAGGTCAGGGCTTGTGCGGGGTGTGACGGTGGGTGGCACTTGCCCATTGAGGAACCATCTCCTTTTGGCAATGGTCTCCCACCCCGTCCACCAGGACACCAACCTCAGCTCCCTTACTATGGTTCAGCCTGAAACATGGTTTCTGCGATGCCCCCAGCCCTCACCGCCGCCACAGGGGCCGCCCTGCTCGGAGCCGATGCCCGTCTGCTGAGTCAGGAATACCGCCGTGTGCTGGCCCCGCCCGAATCGCATTCCTCCGCAGCACCGCTGCGCCTGGGCTTTCGTGAGCTGCTCTACTTCCAGGTGGTCAGCGCCCTGAGTGCCGAGGGCCTTCAGCTTTCGCCTGTTCAGAAGCGTCAGGTGTTCCGTGTCCTCACCGAGAAGACTCAGCGGTTGCCTGTGGACTCACCCCCGGGTCAGGTCGCTCTGGGTGAATGGTCCCGTGGCCGCGGTGAACTGCGCAAGACCGGTGCGGTGTCCTTCAGCTTCGATCTCAGCAGCGTGAGCCGGGAGCTCCGGTATCGCTATCGGCTCCTCAGGCGGCCCCATGCCCTGGTGGAGAGCAATCCAGCCATCTGCTCAGGGCAACCTGTGTTTCGGGGTACCCGAATTCCAGTCGCCGTGGTTGTGGAGCAGCTGCGCTCCGGCGTCAGCCGCACCGACCTGGAGGCCGACTTTCCCCAGCTCAGCAGGCAGGCCCTCGACTACGCCCAGATCCAGGTCCGCCTGCCGAAGCCTCCAGGCCGTCCCCGCCAACCTCTCACCCTGCAGCGCGGCTGAAGGCCCATCCCTTGAGGCTGTTGATCGACGAAAACCTCAGCCCTCGTCTCGCCCGTTGGGCCTGTGACATGGGAATTCCAGCAGAGGCTGCCGTGCATGTCGGTCTTGCTGGCGCTGCGGATGAGGATGTCTTCGCCCATGCAATGGCTCGGGATCAGATTGTGGTCACGGTGAACGTGGGGGATTTCATGCGATTGGCCGCCGCCATAGACGTTCACCCAGGCGTGATCGCTCTCAGGGAAGCTGGTCTGAATGCGGAAGAGCAATGGCTCAGGGTCGAGTCAGCCTTGCAGCTGATCAACCAGAGCCGTGACTCTGACATGGTTAATCGGGTGCTAGAAGTTCAATCCGACGTTGTTGTCCGATGGCATGAGATTCCCGCCGGCTGATCTCATCACCTCTGTATCGAATGAACCAGCTCCACCGCGGCGTTCCACTCCGGCTGGTGCAGATCCAGCCCGTCGGCTACATGGCGCCGCGGGATCACCAGGCGGTGGCCCGGCGTCACCGGGTAGGCATCGGCGATGCACAGCGCCAGCTCGTTTTCCAGCAGCACCCGGCCGCTGCCCTCCAGCGCGCAGAACAAACAGCCCGCCTCGCGGGATGTCGCGCTTGCCGGCTTTGCAGCGGAAGCAGAGGGCCTGCAGGTTGCTGAGGTCATCGGAACCGCCCTGGTTCTTTGGCACGATGTGGTCCACCTCCAGGGCCCGCTGGTGCTCGTGTGCCCCGCAGCACTCGCAGCGGCCCCTGGCGCGGCTGAGCACCCGGTATTTGATTGAGCCGCTGATCGGGGTGCGGTGGCGGCTGCGGTGGGCAAACACCTCCTCGCCGCGCTGCTGGCGGAAGGCATCGAGGCGCTGGCGGCAGAGCTCCAGCAGCTGGTCGCGCTCGGCGTCGCTCAGCTCGTCGCCGCCCACCAGGGCGTAGGTGCCCTTCTCGCAGCGGGTGATGCCGTTGCCCGTGAGCACCTTGCCCACCATGCGCTTGACGCGTTCGGTGTAGTAGTCGATCTGGGTCACGTCTTCCCCCAGGATCCGGCGGGCCACGTCCTGTGCGGGGGCTGGGCTGGCTGTTGCCTGGCAAATCCATGTCCCAGGAGCTCCATGAGCATCAGGGGTTGGTAGATGTGGCTCATGCGCATGCGTTCGGCGATGTAGTGCCGCAGGCGCTGGTAGGTGGCGGAGGGGCTGGAGGCCATGGGGGCATCCTGGCGCTGGCAGTTCAGGGCTGGTGCGGGGTGTGACAGGGGGTGGAACTTGTCCCTTGCAACCTTTCCTCATAGCCATGCTGATCCGCTCTGAGTGGTCACGCTGCCTGCCCGGCCCAAGCCACCCCGCATGAGGATCCGCTTTGATCCGCGCAAGCGGCTGCGCACCCTTGAGGAGCGCGGCCTCGACTTTCTCGATGCGGAGAGCGTTTGTGCTGGTCCCACCATCGAAGCCCCCGATCGCAGGAGAGACTATGGTGAGGAGAGGATTGTTTGTTTTGGATTGCTTCGAGGTCGCGCTGTGATCGTGGTCTATACGGAGCGCAACGGCATCAAGCACATCATCTCCATGCGTAAGGCCAATGACCGAGAACAACGTCGTTTTCTCCCGCACCTCCGCTCATCGGGAAATCCACTCTGATCTAGAGCGCGTTGATGCGCATGAGATTCAGCCCGAGGAATATGAAGAGATCCCGGAGCTCACTGAAGAAGACTTTGCCAATGGCGTGATCAGACGCCCTGGCCTGCCTGATCAACCTTTTGGGGTCAAGCCACTTCACGGTTCCTGACCCTGTCGGTGACATTCTGTGCGCGCAGCCCACGGAAGGCATTGAGGCGCTGGCGGCAGAGCGCCAGCAGCTCCTCGCCGCCCACCAGTGCGTAGCTGCCCCGCTCGCATCGGGTGATGCTGTTGAAGGTGAACCTTGCCCACCATCCGTTTCATGCGTTCGGCGATGAACTGCCGCAGGCGCTCGTAGGTGGCGGAGGGGGGCGGGGGCATGGGGGCATCCTGGCTGGGGTGAGACGGGGGTGGCACTGACTTTGGCCAGTGCTGGCACAATGGGGAGGTGAGCGCTTCGTCAATGGCCAGTTCCGACCGGGAGCTTGAACACCTGCGGAAGATCGCGAATGCGCTGCCGATGGATGCGCGCATCATCCGTGCCGTAGCCAGTTCGACGGCCATCGAAACGGGCCAGTCCGTCGCAGAACTGGAGCGTGCCCTCACCGATCGGCAGGCCAGCCAGGTAGCACCTGCCTGATTTGTTCCTCCATCGGGACGGAGTTCATCACAGCTCCTGCGCGGATTGCCCCGAAGTATGTCTCGCGGTCTTGGTCCCAGGCTGAATAGTCCAGAGGGCCGATGCCTGCTTGGCAAGCCATCACATCCATCAGCAGCCGCGCGATGCGGCCATTGCCTTCACGGAAGGGGTGAATCAGCACAAATTCCAGATGCACCTCAGCCAGCCCGCTGACCAGTGCGTGCATCGCTTTCGAAGGCTGCGAGAAGTTCAGGCAACAAGTGAGCGCTGGCGAAGGCAAAGCCTTGTTTGCTGAGGTTGAATGTTCGAACCTTACCTGCCCAGTCGTAAATCGTGCTCAGCCACTCCCTGTGCCAGCCGAGCAGATCTGAGGCTCTCAGAGGTTTGGTTGAAATCTCTTGCCCAATTGTTGCCTGATAGAGATCAAGGAGTTGGTTTCGCTCCAATTCATCCATCACCACCGGATCGCTGGTGCCCAGTCGGTTGCGTAGAACCAGGCCATTCGAGCCAGGTTCACACTCAGCCGCAGATCCAAGCACGTTGTACCGACTCAACCGCCTACTCCTCCGGCCATGAGGCCTCATTTTGACGAATTCACGACTCGCCCGGAACCACGCGCAGCGGCATCTGGTGCATCGGTGAGCCCGGTCTTTGACCGAGCCGTTGAGCGTCGCCGCCCCGCCCGCAGCTGGTGATGCCGCTGCCGGTGAGCACCTTGCCTACCATGCGTTTCACGCGCTCGGGTAGTGATCGATCTGGGTCACGTCTTCCCCCAGGATCCGCCGGGCCACGTCCTGCGCCGGGGCTGGGCTGCGGCGGCCGAGGAGCTCCATGAGCATCATCGGTTGGTCGATGGGGCTCATGCGCATGCGCTTGGCGATGTAGAGCCGCAGGCGCTGGTAGGTGGCGGAGGGGGGCGAGGGCATGGGGCATCCTGGCGGGGTGTGACGGGGGGTGGCACTTGTAGGGGGAGACCCACCAAGGACCCCGATGTCAGCGCCAAATCCAGTTGATCGTCATGAGCCTCGGTGCCGCTTAGGCTGGAGAAGCCAGGGAACCGTCATGACAGACCAGCTTGGTCGCATCACCATTGATCCTGAGATCTGTCACGGGAAGCCAACGATCCGAGGGTTGCGTTATCCCGTGGAGATGATACTTGAATTGCTGTCTGCGGGAATGAGTGCGTCGGAAATTCTTGCCGATTACCCTGACCTTGAGTCTGCCGACATCACAGCAGTGCTGGAGTACGCAACTCAGCTTTCACGAGTTCAGCGCATTGAACTTCTCTCTGCATGAGAATCCTGCTGGATGCCCAGCTGCCTCGATCTCTTGTTCGGCCTCTTGAGGCATTGGGATGCGACGTTCTGCATACCCTTGATCTACCAGCAGGCAATCGCAGCTCCGATCAGGTGATTTCCGCCATCGCGGATCGTGATCAACGGGTTGTCTTCAGCAAGGATGCTGATTTTGTTCGCAGTCATCTGTTGCGCGGCACTCCAGCCAGGCTCCTGATTGTCGCCACGGGCAACATCGGCAACCCGGATCTCACTGCGTTGCTGCTTCGTGCTCTGCCGGAGCTGATCCACCTGTTCGAAAGCCACGTCCTCATTGAGTTGAGTTGGAAGGCATTGGTTGTCAGGCTCTGAACCTCAGCTCGTTCTCCAGCAGCACCCGGCCGCTGCCCTCCAGCGCGCAGACACACAGCCCGCCACGCGCCTGGCGTAGCTGACCTGCAGGCCGCGGAAGTCGGTGGTGCCCTCTTGCGTCGGCAAACAGCATCGCGCTTGCCGGCATTGCAGCGGAAGCAGAGCGCCTGCAGGTTGCTGAGGTCGTCTGTGCCGCCGTGGTTTTTGGGGATGATGCTCACCCGCGCCAGGGCCCGCTGGTGCTCGTGCGCCCCGCAGCACTCGCAGCGACCCCTGGCGCATCGGTGAACCCGGACTTTGATCGAGCCGCTGATCGGCGTGCGGTGGCGGCTGCGGTG
>Ga0207937_1000462_pt1 | contig 14361 bp, 10 predicted proteins | sample LakMenEpi04Sep11_FD_150668 | JGI IMG/M metagenome (GOLD analysis project Ga0207937, IMG submission 150668) | Freshwater microbial communities from Lake Mendota, WI - 04SEP2011 deep hole epilimnion (SPAdes) | ecosystem: Environmental > Aquatic > Freshwater > Lentic | place: Lake Mendota, Madison...
GACCCAGCTCTTGTGGAAGCCGCGCAATCTGGAATCAATTTTTTGGACTACGCACAAAACCCGACAACCGGTGGATGGCACTATTCACCGAAGGGGCTTGGGGATACATCGGTCGTAGGATGGCAAATGATGGCGCTAAAAAGTGCTGCGATGAGTGGATTGACTATCGATCTCGATGTTGTTCGTCGCGCCAATTTGTTTCTGGATGCCATGTCGTGGGAAGAGGGCACCAGCTACCACTACAGCTTTGACTCGGTCGCGAAGAAAGCGAAGTACAACCAAAGCTGCACTGCCTGCGCTCTACTTTGCCGAATGTACTCCGGCATGAAAAAGGATCACCCGACGGTCAAGGCAATCGTGGCTAAATTTGACAAAGCCGGCCCAAGCCGTACAGGCACCTATTACAACTACTACGCTACCCAGGTGATGAAGCAGCACGGCGGCCCAGAATGGGATCGATGGAACGTTCGCATGCGAGACCAACTCATCGGCACTCAGTCGCAATCGGGCCCATCGACAGGCAGTTGGTTTTGGGAGGACGGCCACAGCACTGCATCGGCAGGTCGATTCTATACCACCTGCATGGCGACCATGATCCTGGAAGTCTACTACCGATACCTGCCCATCTATGCCGAACAAGGCGAAGAAGACGCCTTCGAACTATAAGGACGACGTGATCATCCATCTATTCTCATTTGGACTTCAGGTCTTGTCGGATACTTAACTTAGGGGCGGCGATCCATCTTGTTTAACTTACCAATGCTGAGTTCAAACGACTGTACTGCTCCATCTGGCCACCGAACTTCAGCGGTTGCTTGGGTGACATCTTTTGGCAAGCCAAACGAGATTCGTGATCCGAAATGCCCCTGATAACCCCTTCCCGCAACGACATCGAATCGTTGCAATTTGTTCGCGTATTTCACGGTCACTCTGGCTCCGACGGCATGAGCATTCATTCCGGGCTGTCGCAACTCAATCTGGCACCATTGATTCACGGCAGGCGTGTCGTTTCGTAAGATACTAGGCCTTGCATTCGAATTGAGAACAACAACATCGACATCTCCATCATTGTCCAGATCTTCAAAGCAAGCTCCGCGGCTCGATTCAACAATTTCCAGCCCTGATCCGCATGTGCTGGATACATCTCGGTATCGACGCCCGATATTTTCCAAAACGACGTCTCGGACTTTCTGAGCGGTGCTATCGTCCATCAATTCAACGGGGTCAAAATGCCCGCACGCAATGTAGATATCGCGATCACCATCATTATCGAAATCGACGAAGCCTGTACCCCAATTCACATGAGGGGTTAGCGTAATTGGGATCCGAGCGGCCGCGGTTACATCTTCGAAAATTCCAGCGCCCAGATTTCTACGAAGTACGGGAAGCTCCGCTTGAAAATTGGTGGTGATCAAGTCTACGAGACCATCCTGGTCATAGTCGCCGATATCAACTCCCATATTCGAATTCTCATGCCCTTCGAAATCCAGCGCCACACCCGACAACAGACCAACCTCTTCAAACCGCCCTTTTCCATCGTTCTGCCACAAAAAATTCGGCTCACCATCGTTGCAGACAAAAACATCGATGTCACCATCGTCATCAAAGTCAGCGGCGACCATTCCCATGCTCGGGCCGATCGCGGAAGTGATATTGGACTCTTTCGATACGTCCGTAAATCGACCGTTGCCATCATTTCGATAAAGAGTGTCTGCGACGGGTCGATAGTATTGTGGCCCTGCCGAAAACCGCTTACCAGCCCGAAGAATTTCGACGTGATTCTCGTACGTGAAGTCGATATAGTTCCCCACAAAAAGATCTAAGTCGCCATCACCGTCCGCATCAAAAAAACTAGCCCCTGCACCTACTTTGTTGCCATTGTCTACACCAGCTTCGGCAGTCACATTAGTAAACGTACGATCGCCATTGTTCCGATAAAGGACATTGGGCCCATAGTTGTTCAGATAGATATCCAAGTCTCCATCGCTATCGTAGTCCGCTGTGACAACACCGAGCCCGTAGCCTTCACCTGATACACCAGCCTCTGCAGTGACATCGGTAAATGTAAAGTCTCCGTTGTTGCGATACAGCGCATTGCGGAGCGTGGACGGAACTGTGCCCTTGAGTGGACGACCGTTCAGCAAGTAGATATCGATGAGTCCATCATTGTTGTAGTCAAAGGTCGCGACTCCTGCCGAAACCCCCTCGACAATGTATGCCTGTCCGCTGCCACCCGTGTTATGTACCCATGTAACACCACTTTCACGAGAAACATCCGTTAGGCGAATAATGCTAGGGCTGGTCGAACCCATGGCAGGGAAGCGATTGGTTTGTGCATCCACCTGGTCCACAGGAATGAAGGTCGAAATCAAAACGAGATGGAAAAGTATTGTTGGGTTGAAGTAAACAAAGTTCATTGGATCTCTAATTTTCCAAGCGGCTGAGAAACATGTTCTGACGATCCGATTTTGATGTCTCATCATGGCTGCTTGAGGAGCCCCGGATTGGGTGGATTTGTTGACACCGATGCTTCCACGTTTCTCGCTTCCGATTCTTTACCTTGAGCACGTAATACAGTAGCCAAAAGTTTTGCACCAGCACTACCTGGTTCTCTCTCGATGGCTCGTTCTGCAAACCATTGCGCGCGTTCAAAGTTCTTTTGTGATACCAAATACTCTGCCATCGCTGCGTACCCTAGTGCTTTGTGAGGAGCGATCGCGACAACATTTCGTATGCTTGCTTCGCAACGTTTGAAGAAGCCAGTGTCTGCATAAATGCGAGCTACCTTCAGTTGGTTGATCAAATCCGTAGGGTTGATTTCCAGCATTCGTAGCCTGGCTGCTAGCTCCTCGGGAAGCCACTTTCGAGTCAAGTAAAGATCGGCTAGGAACTGGCAAATCGGGTAGTTGTTGGGTTCGTGAGTAAGAAGCCTCAATGCAGTGTGCTCTGCATCATCGAGAAGTCCAGCATCGCGAAAAACGGCACATGCTTCACCCAATACAGAAACCAAGACACGTTTCGCCTCTCGATCTGATATCTGCTTGAATTGCTCGCGTCCATCCGTTACGACATCATCCCCCATCTCTTCGATGATCTTGCGATACTTGAGCGCGTCCTCTTTGTTTCCCAAACGAACTGAAACATTCAATAATGCTAAAAACAACGCTCGGCTTTGACCGCCCAGTTCCATGGCTTTGGCAAGACTAAGTTTCGCGTCGTCGAGTTGATTCAATTTGAGTTGGGATTGGCCGAGCAGCATCCAGTGCGCTCCAAGCGACGGGTCCTTTTGAACCGCTTCCTTGAGTACAGAAACTGCCCGCTCGTCTTCACCAAGTCGTCCTAACGCCAACCCAAGATGATGCGAAATGTCTGCCGAGTTGATACCATTGGCTTTAGCTTTCTCAAGATTTTCTATCGCTGCATCAGCACCACCACGAAACAAAGCATTCGCTGCGAAGTTTAGATAAAACGTTTCCGTTTTCGGACTGAGGTCAATACACCGTTGCCATAGTTTCTCGGCCTCCGCTGTCTTGTGAAATTGCGAGTTGCACACCGCAGCGACATGCAGCGCCATTGGGTCATCAGGACGTCTTTGCAGCAGATGATTTGCGACGCGAAAGGCTTCAGCTTCCATGTCCGCCTTGTCCATAGCCAATTGAAACGTTGGGAACGTCACCGTCGACTCTAGCGATGATGGCTGCGATGCGATCGGCGAGGCATTCGCCGAGGCAAGCTCCGCTGATTTTTTGGCGTTCCTGTCTGGTTCAGGCGAGAAAGGCTTTTCCTCGTTTGTTACGTCGCTGGAGTTCATTGCGATGCTGGAGTTCAACCGCAATGCGAATGCAGCCGCAGCGAGAGCAACAAATGAAATCAAAATGGCCGCAAGTCCTAGGTGATTTTTGTGCTCTAAATTCATTTTTGATCGACTGCAATCAACAATAGACTAGTGATAAAAGAAACAGGATCGTATAGCGTTTGTTCATCGATTGCATTTCTTAAGTGCGTACCCGTTTCAGGAAGCATCGGACTGGTGAAAGCTACTTTTCAAATGAGAAACATGCAAGTAGACGTTACCTTGCAGGCTATGTATTATGCTTCGAATTCCTTTCCACTCTTTATCTCTGGAAGTTCTTCAAATGGTTGCCAGGTACATTGTTCCGCTGATTGCATGTCTTCTACTCAGTGTTCTAACGTGGGGATTAGTAGAAAAAGTACGCCCCAATTTCGGCGCCATTTTGCTGGAGGATGAAGGACGTCAGAAAGGTGGCTTTTCGACCGAAATGCATGATGCTTACCGATTCGAAAAACTGAAGTGCAACTCCGTTAGTTTTGGTATCTGGGGCGCATGCTTGGCAGGCTTTACCGGTTTTTTTGGGAATCCGCATGCAAAACGTCGTTGGCTTGGCTTGGTGATTGGTCTTGTTTTGGGCGCTCTTAGCGGTCCGCTGGGAGCGTATCTTGGGCAACTCCAGGAGTTGCGAACCGAGTATTCAGGTGCATCGGCAACTTACTGGATCATTCGTTGGGGTGCTATCGCGGGTCCCATGGGCGTTTCCGCTGCTATCGCTGCTGCGATGTCAGGCTCTCCTAAAAAACAGCTTGTCGAATGCGTTCTTGGAGGAATTTTGGGAATTGCCATTGGAGTTGTTTCTATTTCCTTATTGCATGGTGCCATCACACAACTCGAAAAACCGGAGAACATTTTTCCAGGTTGGACAGCAAATCGAGTCTTGGCAGTTTTCTGCGTGAATATCGCGGTTTTTGCAATGATTTTGCTGCAAGCGGGCAGGCATGGCGCGACAAGTTTACCCAACAATATGAAGACCGTGGAGAACTAATCGCTGATATTGGGGCTTAACGGACTGATTGGGTTAAAGAACCCACCACAATTTTCACGAAAGCATTGCAAAAAAGGGATTATTTCGATAATATGGATTTGGACGTTAATTTCTTCTCTTTCCTTAAAGGAACATTACATGTCGAAAAGACATAGAGGCTTTACGCTGGTAGAGCTTCTGGTGGTTATAGCCATCATTGGAATTCTAGTAGGATTGTTGTTACCTGCAGTTCAGGCGGCTCGTGAAGCTGCGCGTAGAATGCAATGCTCTAACAACCTAAAGCAATTCGGTTTGGCAATGCACAACTACGAATCTGCTTTCAAGAAGTTCCCTGCTCTCGGGCACTTGGGTGGGGACATGAGAGACACATCTCCTGGTATGGGGATGGATATTTGGGCGCGGTATGCGTACACGATCTCCTTACTACCATTTATCGAACAAGGTCCTCGCTATCAAGCGATGATGTCGCGAGCCAGACCGAGCGGACCTGGTTTGCCACGACCTTGGGCCGGACAAGTGGATTGGGCCTATGACGATACCGCAACTCGAGTCTGGGGACTGGACCAAAAGAATTGGGCATCGGACGTTCCGTCCTTTATTTGTCCTTCGGATCCTCCACCACCGAACAGGAATGAAAGTCCTAGCTTGCTGAACTACAAGGTTTGCATGGGGGATCAGTACTTCCAAAACCACTTCCCGCCTTCGGCTTGGGGTAGTCGAGACAACCGAGGTATTTTCCAGGTCAACCGCTACCTTTCTATGGGAGCAATCTCGGACGGAACTTCGAATACCGTTATGATGGGTGAGCGAGCTGGTGGTGGTGGTATTGCGGATATCTTGGGAGGTGTTGCCCAAGAAATGAGAAGCTGGGCTCCATCAGACTGTATGGCGCGTGTAACGACTGTTAATGGACGTCGTCAACTAACCGCTCCAACTCGCGAAATTCACCGTCCACATACAGGACGTGCCTGGGACGGTAGACCATACTTCGTCGGATTTACGACAATGATGGCACCGAATTCGCCATCGTGTAACTGGGGATGGGGAGACGACAATGAAGAGATGAGCTCGATTTCTAGTTTCCACACTGGTGGCGCTGGGGTCGCTTTAGCCGACGGATCCGTTCACTTCATCTCTCAATCGATCGACACCGGCAATCAGTCCGCTGTCCAACAAAGTCCTGGATTCCGAGAAATCTACGGCGGGCCTTCGGCCTACGGAGTTTGGGGTTCGATGGGCAGCAAGTCTGGTGGTGAGGCCGCCTCTCTACCTAACTAGTTTTGTTAGCTGAAAATACAAAAGCGGCCTCTGTCATCAGGGCCGCTTTTCTTTTTTTAATGTCATTCTACCGAGGAAAACATATGAAACCTTATTATTTTTTATTGCTGCTGGCTATGTTTGTCGGGTGCGGAGGAGGTGTTCCATTGACCTCTGTGACAGGTGTCGTAACACTGGACGGTAATCCCGTTGCGGACGCTGTTGTCACATTTGCACCCGATTCTGGAGACGTTGCATGCGTCGGCTCGACAGATACTTCTGGCAAGTACACGCTGGCCTGCCAACATGGAACAGGGGCACCCGCGGGCAGCTATTCGGTAAAGATCAAATCCCGAGAAAAGGCTAAAGAAGGATCTAATCCGATGGCAGGTCTTTCACCGGGAACTCCAGAGTATATAGAGGCCTACAAGAAGCAAATGTCCGGGGGCAACCGCGCTGACTACAAAACCAAATCGAAAGGCGAAATCCCTGAAAAATACAATTCGGGCGCAGAACTGAAGGCGACCGTTGGCAAGTCTTCCGAGACAATCAACTTCGATTTGAAGAGCAAGTAGAATTCCAAAATGAGCAAGCAGACCTTGAATCGTCGACTTCCTGTCAACGGAGGGGGTCTGGTTGCCAAAAAATCGAGGATTGGCAAAAGTGTTTTGCTCGGATCCATCGCGGGAGTAGTAATCTGCATCGCTGCGGCTTTTCTGATCCCTCTGAAAGACGAAGACCCGTCGCTGTCGACGGATGACGCTGCGCTTCGATATCTGCAAACCAATCCGGCTGAGAGTGAGCCAGTCGCTCCAGCCGTTAAGCTTGAAGCGACACTGCGGCTACCGCAGGTTTCTGTCGCATCCGAAGTTGACGTTGCAGCCCTTCAGAACGAACTGCGCATGCTCGGTGATCGCTTAATCGCAGATTATCCAGGCGAGACCGGAAGCTACCACGTTGCTGCTCAGATCTTTTTCGAACTCAAACAGTCAGAGAAAGCCGAGCAGTTGTGGAATCAGTGCATCGATCGCTCTCCTCAGCATATGGGACCATATGTCGGATTGGCGACGTTGTTGATGGAGAAAGGAAGAGACAAAGACGCGATCGAGGTATTGTCAAAAGCTGAGCGTCTCGGGGGCAACTCTCCTGAGATGCAACTCAAGCTGGGTGAAGCGCACGAGAATCTGGGAGAAATCCCGACCGCAGAAAATCGTTTGTTGTCGGCTGTGAAATCCTTCCCGAAAAGTGGAGAACTTTGGCAAGCATTGGGCCGGGTTCAAAACCAGAACAATCAGCCAGCCGCCGCAGAACAATCGCTTCGACGAGCTATTGAGCTGGACGGTGAAAAAGAACCAGTCCTTTTTGCGTTGAATGCATCATTGACGCGTCAGGGCAAAAACGATGAGTCGATGGCAATTCGGGAAAAACTCACAAAATTGAAACGCCCGAAACGCTTTGAAGACGATACGTTTCAACAAAGCTATGATTCTGCGCTGACCAGGATTGCAGGAGAAATCTTCATGTCCGCTGCAGCCATTGAAGAGAATTTCGAAAAATGGGACAACGCAAATCGCTTGTATCTACGTGCTTGCGAGATTTCGCCTGAGGCTCCAACTGCGTACCAGGGACTTTTGATGATGGCGAGACGGCAGGGGAGGCTGGCTGATCAGAAGCTAATTCTTGAAAAGCTGCTGACCATCGAGCCAAAGAACATCATGCACTACACGAATCTAGCGAGTGTCGCAGTTCAAATGAACGACTTAGCGCTAGCTCGTTCGACACTCGAGAATGCCGTAGTGGCTGATCCCCAAGGGATACTCGCGCAAGCGGCTTCTGCCAAGCTTTTCTTGAATCTACGAGAGTACGAGAAAGCGCGTCAGATGGCATCGATTGTACTCGAAAGGCAACCTAGCCCCGCCGCGTATCGGTTGCTTGCTGCGACATATCATGGCCAAGGAATGATGAATGAATTCGTAGCAGCCATCCAAAAGGCTGACGATCTTGAGAAGTCGAATTTGCATCCTGACTTGAGGCCTTGAGAACGATCACGTGGGACCCATTTTTAGAAGCGTTCGTTGGCTGATTGGGTTGAGCGTTCTGGCTCTTCCGTTCGGTACTTCATCGTGCGTTCGGGGGCAATCAAATCTCGAAGCTAGCGTCATTCGATTTGAGGATGCGACAAAAGCGTCAGGGCTGGAATTCAGACACGAAGATGGTAGCAGCGGAAAAAACTTCTTGGTCGAACTCGTTGGAGCGGGTGCTGCAACTATCGATGCTGATAACGATGGCTGGTTGGATGTTTATCTACTCAATGGTTCGGCATTGCCTGGAGCGACCCTAGACCAAATCCCAACAGACCGGTTGTTTCGGAATCGCCAAGATGGATCGTTTCAAGATGTCACCTTGGAAGCAGGCTGTGTCGACAAAAACTACGGACTGGGCGTAACGGTCGGTGACTTCAACGATGATGGACTTGAGGATATCTGCATTACCAATTTCGGCGAGGATGTACTATTGAGAAATAATGGAGACGGCACGTTTTCGGATGTGACATTGCAAGCTGGGATAGACGATGGAAATCGCTTTGGTGCTGGAGTCATCTTTATGGATATAGACAACGATAACGATCTCGATTTGTTTTCTGCTAACTATGTGAAGTTCGATTTCGAGCGTCATGAGCGACTTGCACCGAAGGCTTTTCCCTATTCACCAGGCCCGAAAGACTTCCCACCAGACTCCGACAGTTTATTCCGCAACAATGGAGATGGCACATTCACTGATGTAAGTGGTACATCTGGGATCTCATCGGTAGCTGGTCCCAGCATGGGATGTATCGCTGGTGATTTTGATTCGGATGGAGATTGGGACATTTTCGTATGCTGCGACGGAGCTCCCAACCTTCTTTACAGAAACAATGGTCATGGCGTGTTTACCGAAGAGGCTCTACAGTTGGGGGTCGCCTATGATCTGAAGGGAGCAGCCAATGGCAGCATGGGAGTCGACGCCGCTGACTTGGATGGGGACGGACTCGACGATTTGATCATTACAGACTACTCGGACCAACTCATGATGCACTTTCGAAGTCTAGGAGGTGGGCTGTTCGAAGATGTGGCACGCGTCTCGAAGATTGGTAGCGAAGTATTGCCGCACGTGAAGTGGGGAATCGGACTTGCCGATTTCGATCGAGATGGTGATCGCGATGCGTTTATTTGCAATGGTCATTTGCTGGAGAATGCGAAAGAGCTTGATCCGAGGACCGATTACGGCGTCGCCAATTGCGTGATGATGAACATTGGCAAAGGAACCTTTCGGAGCGTTACCTCTTCTAGCGGCGATGCATTGAAACAGATCGCGAGTAGTAGGGGGGCGGTAATGGATGATTTGGATAACGACGGCGATATCGATGTTGCTATCCTGAATTGCGATGCAACGTCGCAGTATTTGAGAAATGTCACAGCTACTACTAACCCATGGATTTCTTTGGATTTACGAGGTCGCAAAGCGAATCGTAGTGCAGTTGGTGCACGAGTGACGATCGATGCTGGTGGTAAAAAGCAAGTTTCAGAAGTCCGAAGCGGACGAGGCTATCAATCTCATTATGGAAGCCGTCTTCATTTCGGATGGAAAGACAATGAGTCGTTTGCGGATATCACAATCCAATGGCCAACCGGCGAACTACAGATGTTGAAGGGGATTCGGCCTAATCAAATTCTCACAGTCATTCAAGATGTTGCGCAGGAATAATCTTATGCGTAGCTTTTTCTTTTGGGCTTGGATGTGCTTGACAGCCACTGCGCAGCAGTTACCGATTCAGTTTGAGGAGGTAGCAAAAAGTAGCGGGATTCAGTTTCGTCACTCGGATGGATCCAGCGGGAACAGGTACATTGTTGAAACCGTGACTTCGGGGTTGGCTATTTTTGACTATGACGGGGACGGGGCAAAAGATGTTTTCCTTTTGACGGGGCAGCCACTTCCTGGAAACCCTAATCAGAAGTCCGCTTGGAACGCACTTTATCGCAACAATGGCGACTGGACATTTACAGACGTTACTGCATCTGCAGGATTAGATTCGTTTGGCTATGGACTGGGAGTTGTCGCAGCGGACTATGACGAAGATGGTCATCTAGATCTTTACCTCAGTCATTTTGGCCCAAGCGTTCTGTATCGAAATCGCGGTGATGGTACGTTTGAAGATGTCACCAAAGCTAGCGGCATTGAGAATGATCAGTTTGCAGCAGGCGCCGTTTTCGCCGATGTAGACGGTGACGGCTTGCTCGATTTGTATCAAGCAAACTATGTTCAATTCTCATTTGATAAGCATCGAGTAAGAACGATCGCGGGGCATCAGTTTCACCCCGGGCCGCATGATTATCCGCCGGCACCTGACAAACTTTTCAAGAATCAGGGCAATGGAACCTTTGCCGATATCAGTCAGGAGTCAGGCATACAGAGTGTCGCAGCACCAGGCATGGGAGTGATCGCAGGTGATTTCGATGAAGATGGAGATTGCGATATCTTTGTAGCGAATGACAGCTACCCCAATTTTTTGTGGATCAACGATGGTCAAGGACATTTTACCGAGAATGCAGTCATTGCCGGTTTAGCAGTCGATCGATCGGGACGTGAAAACGGAAATATGGGTGTCGAATGTGCAGACTTCAATGGGGACTTGCTTCTCGATTTTTTTAGCACGACCTACCAAGATGAAATGCCCGTCCTCTATCTCAATCGCGGTAGCGGATTGTACGAGGACGCGACCAATGTTTCTCGAATCCCTAACTCACTTCATCCACATGTAAATTGGGGGGTGGGGGCAGAAGATTTTGACCTGGATGGCGATCGGGATTTGTTTATCGCTTGCGGCCACTTCATGGACAACATTCGCTTTATCGACGATCGAACCGAGTGCAAGGTTTCGAATTATCTCTTGCTGAATGAGAAAGGACGCTTTCAAGATGCGACAAAGATTGCAGGGGAAGGATTGCAAATCATTGAGAGCAGTCGCGGTGCTGCCTTTGACGATTTGGATAACGATGGCGACATCGATGCTGTCGTTCTGAATGTCAATACAACACCCTCGGTACTACGCAATAACCGAATCCGAGGTCCGAATTCTTGGCTGAGAGTTCGTCTGGTTGGCATAACTAGTAATCGATGGGGAGTAGGCGCACAGATTGTTGTTTCATCAAATGGAATCAAGCAAACAGCAATGGTCCATGCAGGGAGAGGCTACCAAAGCGCCTATGCGATCGAAAACACGTTCGGTTTAGGTGAGGCATCATCGATTGACTTTGTTGAAGTTCGCTGGCCAGATGGGGCGACCCAAAAGATTCATTCACCTACTCTTGGCATGCTCACTATCCTAGAAGAAAGAAAGAACTGAAGATTCGACGAAGCAATACCGCTTCACGGATGCAATAAAATCTCTATCTCCATCCGGTTTTACTGCGGTATGCCAAAATCTTCGACGAGACAAACGTCGATGCATAACAAAGAACTTGATCAACAATTACTTCGATTGGCTTCCATATGTCTCCTAGACGCTTTCGGTTGTTTGTCATTCTTGGCATTGGAGTAACGTCACTTCTATTGGCAATCGCATATCTACAGTTCTATATTGCGAGGCCCATTGGATCTGGTCCGGCTGGGCCGGCGGTCTCTCACGATCCCTTTGAGAAAATGTGGACGGAACAACCCGTACTCCTCCTGGGTATCGGAGACAGCATCACCGCAGGATTGGGAGCCAAGAATACGAGCCATAGCTACTTTCAACGATTGATTTCAAGTCCAATAGATGAATTCGAGGACATGAAAGGCGTTTGCCTTTCGCGTGTTCTGCCGAATCTACAAACTCGCAATCTTGCAATCTCGGGTTCGACTTCGATTACTCATGCAGAGATCGTTGATGAGAAATTGGAAACACAACCGGCGGATGTATATGGCATCGTCGTAATGACGACCGGTGGAAACGATTTGATCCACAGTTACGGTCGATCGCCTGCTCGCGAGGGTGCCATGTTCCTGGCCACGATGGAACAAGCGAAACCTTGGATTGAGAACTTTGAAAAGCGACTAATCACGATGCTGGATACGATTACCGCCAAGTTTCCGGGTGGCTGTGAGATCCATCTTGCAGATATCTACGACCCAACCGACGGTGTGGGGGATGGAGCAAGTATCATGTTGCCGGCATGGCCAGATGGTTTAGCCATTCACGCCGAATACAATCGAACGATCAATCGATGCGCCGACGCGCGCGATCATGTGCATGTGGTTCCATTGCACAAAGCGTTTTTAGGACACGGTGGCCATTGTCGCCAATTTTGGCAACCCTTCTATGACTCCAAAGACCCTTGCTACTGGTTCTACGAAAATGTAGAAGACCCCAACGATCGCGGATACGATGCAATTCGACGACTCTTCATGAATTCCATCATCACGCACTCGAAACTTCTACCATAAACCCAGGGTGCGCTGCGTACCGCTGCGACCCTGGGCACGGAACGCAACCGTTGGCGTAAAGGCCTATGCGTGGACTCGCCAAAGGAGATCCATGCATCGCAATACACCAAACTTCGGGATATGGTGGAACTCTTAGGATTCTACAAAGACTTAGGACAGGCCAGGTACTTCGAAGCCGGCACGGTAACTTCTCTTGAGAAGCTTGTTCGCTTCGGGCATGTTTTTGATTTCCAAACGCTTGGCATCGAAATCCAATTGCTGACCTGGATAACGGTTCGCAACAACACCTAGCAAAAGGGCTTCGGTCAACGGGCCTGCATAACTAAAGCTCGCACTCGTTGATCCGTTACCCATACATGCATCCACCCATTCGTGATAGTGATTCTTGTCTTCCAGTTTGGGGCGAACATAGTCGCTGAACTTCTCTTCAGGAAAGAGTATCGCCTCACCGACATGGGGCAGCAACAAAACGCCCTCTTGTCCGACGAACAAGGATCCTTGACCAGGCAGCTTGAATCCGGGTGGCAATTTCAGGCTATCGACCGAGGGGGGAGCGAAACTGCCATCGTACCATATCCATTGCAACGTCTCTGTCGTGTACCGAGTCGCTGGAAACTGATACTCGACGGTATTCTTTTCCGGATGGCCGATTCCGGTTGCTGGTCTACAAGTTGTCTTCACCCAATTCGGGGCCGTCAACTCTAACGCAGCGTAGGGCGTATCGAAGATATGCACTCCCATATCCCCCAAGGTTCCGGTACCAAAGTCGATCAGTTTTCGCCAATTCCCTGGATGATAGATATCCTTGGAATACTCACGCGATGGCGTCACCCCCAACCACAAATCCCACTTCAACGTATCTGGCACTTTTGCAGGAGCCAGCGGGCCGCCGTCGTATCCCCAGTTTTTGTTCGACCACGCGTGAACCTGGCTCACTTTCCCAATAACATTGCTTTGAATCATTTGAACGGCTCGTCGATATTGAACCGACGAATGGACTTGAATCCCCATCTGTGTGACCAACTTTTTGCTTTCCGCAACAGCCCGCAGTTGACGTGCTTCGAACACTTCGTGCGTCAACGGTTTTTGGCAATACACCGGCTTGTTGAGATTCATGGCCGTCATGGCTGCCGGTGCATGCGTGTGATCCGGTGTGGATACCACGACCGCATCGATCGAACTGCCATAACTGGCCAACATCTCTCGATAATCCGAAAACAATTTGGCGTTGGGATGCTTTTCTTGAGCTTTTGCCAATCGAGAAGAGTCTACATCGCAAAGCGCGGCTACCTCGACCATCGAATGCGAAGCGATGGAGCCCAAATCGGAGCCCCCCATCCCGCCCACCCCGATATGGGCGGTTCTCAATTTTCCAATCGCAGATGCACTAGCTGATCGTCCGGATGCCCCGAACAAGGGTATAGCGGATGCAGCGAGCGAGGCTTGTACGAATGCGCGTCGTGTTCGTGGATGACTCATGGTGGTCCTTCGGTAGGCTGGTAGGTGAGGTGTCGGCAGAATTTACCTTTGCCAGCATAGCGGAGCGGTATGGCGGATGCAATCAAATGGCACGCTTTCGCCAAGCATTGCATCGCATTGGCCAAGCACTTATCGACGTCACTGGCGTTTACCGAACCTCACCCTTTCAATTTGATCCGACAAAGCACTTCCGAACCATTTTCTGCCCCGGCTGAAATTTGCGCACTCCTAAAATCGATTCCTCTCGCATTCGGTCCGGTGAGCCCGGCCCTCGGCTCTTGCCAAAGTACTTCTTGAAGTTCCAAACCAAATCGCACCACATCCC
>Ga0207937_1000466_pt1 | contig 14317 bp, 14 predicted proteins | sample LakMenEpi04Sep11_FD_150668 | JGI IMG/M metagenome (GOLD analysis project Ga0207937, IMG submission 150668) | Freshwater microbial communities from Lake Mendota, WI - 04SEP2011 deep hole epilimnion (SPAdes) | ecosystem: Environmental > Aquatic > Freshwater > Lentic | place: Lake Mendota, Madison...
GTCGGATATAATCCGCTGCTGCAGCATTTCGAATCGAGTCTTATCAAGTCCATGAACGATCAACCCTACGGCATTCCACCCAAATTCTGGCCGCCAAAATTGACACCGTGGTGGTTTCGGATGCTGGCTCCGATGCGTCGGTCTGCATTGAAGAAGCAACGAATGTCAAACGTCGAACTGCGAGGAACCGATCAGCTGGCCCGCGCGGTGGACAACGGATGCGGTGTGTTGATAACACCGAACCATTCTTTTCATTGGGATTCGTACTGCCTGATCCAATCTGCGGAACGACTTCGGATTCCTTTTTACTTTATGTCTGCGTGGCAGGTCTTCTCCGCAAGCCGTTGGTTTGAATGCGAGTCGATGCAGCGATGTGGCTGTTTTAGTGTGGATCGAGAAGGGACCGATATTCAGTCGCTCAAGATGGCCGTCGATATCTTGCAATCGAAAAAGAACCCGCTGGTGATTTTCCCGGAGGGGGATATTTACCACACCAACGACGCCATCACTCCGTTTCGAGACGGGGCCGCTGCGATCGCGCTCATGGCAGCTCGAAAATCAGAAAGACCGATCTGCATCTTGCCCGTTGCGATCAAGCGTTGGTATATCGAAGATCCAACTCCTAGCGTATTGCAAACCATCGCGAAGATCGAACAAAGGATGCTATGGGATCCGAAACCACATTTACCGATTGTCGAGCGAGTCTTGAACATTGCCCAAGGCTTGATCGCCCTCAAAGAAACCGAGTACTTGCAATCGCAACAAAGCGGCACGCTCGCTGAACGTATCGGGCGACTCACGAACTACTTGCTAGAGAAAGCTGAGTCGCGATATGGCCTTCAACCCAAATCCGATTTCGTTCCAGACAGAATCAAAGAGGTCCGCCGGGCCATAATCAGCCTTCGCGAGCAGCTTCAGACATCATCGACTGCGGAACAACAAGAGCATTGGAATCGTGATATGCACACGATGTTCTTGGCGACACAGTTATTCAGTTACCCAGGAAACTATCTACTAAACGAACCGTCGATCGAACGAATCGTCGAAACTGTCGACAAACTAGAAGAAGACATCATGGGAGCGATTTATCCAACAGTGCATGGTGAAAAACGAGTCGTCGTTCAGTTCGATACACCTATCCATCTGCCCAATGGAAAAGAACGCAAGCTCTCGGCGGCTGACTTAACCGATAAAGTCGAACAGCGTGTACAATCCATGATCGACCACCTCAACGTATCATCAGAAAGCGGAATTCAACCCGATGTTCTCCTTGCAAAACGTTAGCAAATCCTTTGGCGATTTGCAGGTGGTAAAGCCAACAACGATCACTTTTCACGAAGGGGAGTCCACGGTACTGATCGGCCCGAGCGGGTGCGGAAAAAGTACATTATTGCGACTGCTCATCGGTTTGATCCTTCCAGACTCCGGGACGATCGAATTCGGTGGAGAGCGATTAACTCCATCCAATATTCTTTCCCAACGGCAGCGCATGGGATATGTCATCCAAGATGGCGGCCTATTTCCACATCTCACCGCACAGGAAAACGTTGGCTTGCTCGCCAAGCATTTGCGTTGGGACAAAGACAAGATCGATAATCGCGTACGAGAACTTGCGGATCTGACACGATTGCCTCACGCTGCATTGAGCCGTTATCCGCTCCAAATGTCAGGTGGTCAGCGCCAACGCGTCGGTATCATGCGAGCGTTGATGCTGGATCCTGCGGTGGTTCTTCTCGATGAGCCAATGGGGGCTCTCGACCCACTCGTGCGTTTCGATTTGCAAGAAGATTTACGTAACATCTTTCGAACCTTGCGCAAGACCTCCATCATGGTAACTCATGATATGGGTGAAGCAGGATTCTTTGGAGATCGCGTTTTACTGCTATCCGAAGGATCGATTGTCCAAGAAGGCCAACTGCAAGACCTCATCGACCGACCTGCCAACGAATACGTTACTCGTTTTATCAACGCCCAACGAATCCCACACGCATGAACTCCACCAGTACAAAACGATTGGTCCGACTCGGTGTCGCATGGCTATTGGCAATGTTTTTCCTAACTGTTTCCGCACAGGCAGATCCGAACAAGATTCAAATAGGGTCCAAGAGCTTTACAGAATCGGTGATCCTTGGCGAAGTGTTGACCCATTTAGCTCGGTCCACGGGAGTGGAGGTCGAGCACCGCGCTGAGCTTGGGGGAACCCAAATTCTTTGGCAAGCGTTGCAGGCAGGTGATATCGATGCCTATGTGGATTACACCGGAACCATCCGCGAGGAACTGCTGAGCGATGTACTAAAGCAGGGAGTTGAGGTTCGGAGCGAACGAGACATGCAAGAACAAATGGCGAAGAAACAAGTCATCATGTCCGAACATCTTGGGTTCAACAACACCTATGCTCTTGGAATGAGAGATTCTATCGCGAACGCAAAGAACATCTCGAAGATCAGCGATTTGCTGAACCATCAAGACTTGGAGTTCGGAATCAGCGACGAGTTTATGGAGCGAAAAGATGGCTGGAAGCAACTTGCTACCAAATATCGTTTCCCTAAATTTGACGTGAAGACCATGGACCACAATCTTGCGTATCGCGGCTTGGAACGAAATTCCATTCAAGTGACCGATTTGTATACAACCGATGCGGAAATCGAATATTATCGATTGAGAGTCCTCGAAGATGATAAAGGATTCTTTCCAACGTATTACGCCGTAGTATTGATGCGAAGCGATCTGAAGGACCGATTCCCCAAAGTGGTAGATGCCTTGCTCTCGATCGTTGGAAAAATCGACTCTAGCACAATGACTGCGATGTCCGCGAACGTGCGACTAGATCGGGAATTGGAAACAAATGTTGCAGCTGAGTTTCTGAACGAGAAGCTCAACCTGAACGTGCCTCTCGCTCAGGTCGACGCGTCGGCCGAATGGAGGCGATTCTTTTGGAGACTTGCGACAACCACCAAAGAACATCTGTTTCTTGTACTCGTTTCCCTTGGATTAGCCATTTTGTCCGCGATACCGTTGGGAGTGTTCGCGGCCAAGAATGAGCACGCGGGGAATTTTGTATTGAGCATTGTGGGAGTCATTCAAACGCTGCCATCCATGGCATTGTTGGTTTTCATGATACCGCTCTTCGGACTCGGTGCTGTCCCTGCGATTGCTGCGTTGTTCTTTTATAGTTTGTTACCGATTGTAAGAAACACGTACGCCGGTCTGACGCAGATACCGACGCCGACGCGAGAGTCGGCAGAAGTCATCGGATTGCCTAGTAGTGCTCGATTGAAGCTGATCGAACTCCCCCTCGCGATGCCTTCGATATTGGCAGGGGTCAAAACGGCCGCGGTGATCAACGTCGGCACTGCGACCATTGGAGCATTAATTGGCGCAGGTGGATACGGTGCACCTATCCTCACTGGAATTCGACTTTCCAGCATCAGTCTTATTCTTCAAGGTGCAATACCAGCAGCCCTCATGGCGGTGTTGGTACAGTATCTGTTTTCCTGGTTTGAACGTTGGTGCGTCTCTCCAGGTCTGCGACTCAAATAAGATCGCTACCGCAACCGATTCGCCGTTGCCTCGCTCGCCTAAGAAGAAGCCGCAAGGCGTTAGCCCATTTGAAGAGCTGGGTTCTAATCATCGTGATTCTGCTGTCATTCGCGACTTTGTTGAAGTCGTAGTGGCTGGTACTGTTCGGCGTCCAGAGCCGGCTTCGAGACGTTGACTCCGAGGATGCATCATTGCTGAAGGTTTTTGACGAGTTTCTTCGGCGTCGGGAGCCGTTCGCTTGGCTGGTGTAGGTTCCGAGCTTATCGTCGCTTTTGTATGGACTGAGGGCTCTCGAGTTGTGGTCGCTGACGGATTCGAAGTCACCGAGTAATCTTCATTGCTTATTTCATGGTCGCCATTGCCGCAAGACGTACATCCAGCATGACCACAGCCATTGGTACCCCCAATGCTACAAGTGGAACAATGGCTCGGGGTGTATCGGAAACCCCAGAGCTGTCGAAGTCGGTGAAGTGCGCCTGGACATCGGTCGCACCCAGTTCCTCCAACGAATTCGTTGTTGCATCCACAGGGATCGCAAACAGGTCTCTCGTTGATTTGCTCATCCCAATAGACTTCTCCACATCCGGAGTTGCAATGATTCATCTGCAAGCTCGACGCGAGGCGGCTTCGCAAACCCATCAATGCTCCACCGCAGCCGATCTCACAGCCCGCATCACACCCATTGCTACAATCGGAAGCGCATCCCATGTCGCATCCCAGGCCGCAGTGATTAGCTGTTATGGATCGACCGTAGTGGTTGCCACAACTGCCCATCGGGCCACCGCAGCAGCCAACGTGCAAAGCCAAGCTCAAGACGCCAAACAAGCCTACCACGAATGACTTCATTGTTTCCCCCTAGAATGTAATGTCGTTCGCAACTTGTATCGGCCGCTACAACCGCTACAACCAGCAAATCTTGCCAAGATTACGTTTTTCATAGCTTGTTCCCTAGGCGAAAACCGAACTCCCTCGTTTCGATTTCGCCTTCTTGCCGTAGGACACGTCCCTCGACCGAGGCCCCATGGATTGAAAGCCGACAGAATTAGCGACTTGCTTTCAATGAACACTGGGCTTCCCTTGTGGTTTGTTCGGCCCCCATGTGATTGGGACACACGGACTGTTAAGATAGGCTCCACTCGGGCCTGCAAAGTCATCGTGCGAGTGGGAATGAGAAGATCAAACATGTGGGAGAAGAGGATGATCAAGCGAGCTCTTATAGTGATCGACGTGCAAATGGAGTACTTTACGGGTGCTCTTCCAATAACACATCCGAAAGGTCACTTGGAGAGGATATTGCAAGTGTTCGATGCGGCCAGAGCAGCCAAGCTCCCAGTCGCGATCGTTCGTCATCATCAACCGAATGCGGATTCTCCCATTTTTCGCAAAGGTTCCGCTGAATGGGAACTCCATCCTGAGATTGCCAAAAGAACATCTGATATCCTGATCGACAAATCTCTGCCTGGTTGCTTTACAGAAACACCACTCTCCGATTGGCTTAGTCTACACGGCGTCAGAACGTTAACCATCGCCGGCTATATGACGCATATGTGTTGCGACACGACAGCAAGACAAGGTATGCATCGCGACTTCAAGGTGGAGTTTCTGTCGGACGCAACAGGGACTTTGTCGGTGTCGAATTCAGCAGGATCCGCAACGGCAGAGGAGCTACATCGATCAACACTATGTGCTCAACAAATGATGATAAGCGAAGTCCTATCGTCCGATGCTTGGCTGGATCGTTTGTAAGCAGGATTCTCCTTGTCGGCTCATTTCGTAGTGTGTTCCTCTTCCATTTCCAGTGAAATCCCACTTGCGGCTGGCGATGTCATGAACCGTCAGGATGCACGGACCATTGCTATAGAAGTCGGGATGCAGAATGGAGCCATGGGTACCGGAATAGCCAGATCGATGGGAAAATTGGATACGGTCGGTTTAGCCGCAACGATATTCGGACCGTTGATGAACATTACCGGCTCAGTACTCGCAAACTATTGGCGTCTAACCGCGGACGAAATGGATCCCCTCAAGTAAAAACGAGCCACAAAACGGGGCTTAGCCGATTGCTCTCGTCGCGATACGATTCTATTCGAGAATGTCTCTTCACTTGTTCGATCCACGCTTCGACAGCCGCGTGTTCGTCGCTGCCACCTGCATGCCCTGGATATGACAAAACGCTCAGGATACCCTTTTCAACAATCAATCCATGCACAGCTGCTAACGCAGTCAAAGTAGTTTCTCGTTTGGTGATGATCTCTTTGTTGCCCAATGGCAAATAGCCCAGGTTGAACATGGCGATGTGCAAACCATTGCTGCAATGCGGCTGAAGATAGCGAAGAGCATGGGAGTGGCAATCGCAGATACAATCGACCCGATCCGCCCGCTCTAATGCTTCGAGCTTATTGCGAGTGATATGGATCGCCTCCCTTTGAAGATCCATCGCCACGACGCGTCCTTCTTTACCGACAAGTTCGGCGAGGAAACACGTATCGAATCCATTCCCCGCAGTTCCGTCGAAAGCTACGATTGGGAGCGGAGTTCGAACGGATTCGATATGAGAGCGAATTTTGTTCTGCGCCTCTACGGTAAAGTGCATTGCATTTACTTCATCGAATCTACTGAACAGGTGGTGCAGTGCTAGGATCGATTCCACCGTACTTTGGAACGGTAGGCTCCTTGATCTCCTTTAGCAATCGTTGAATCACTTTGTCTGAAGTCATCCCTTCGGCTTGTGCTTGGAAGTTGGTACTGAGGCGATGGCGAAGCACGGGCACCGCGATTTTGCGTATGTCTTCTATGGCCACGCTAAATCGACCATCCATTGCAGCGATCGCCTTGCCCGCCTGGATCAAGAACTGGCCCGCGCGTGGACCTGCACCGAAATCGAGCAGTTCCTTTACCACCTCCGGCGAGTCGGGCTCACCGGGGCGTGTCGCGCGAACCAATGCAACGACATATTTGACAACGAATGGACTAACCGCAACACTTGCCACCAGTTTTTGGATATTGAGAATCGCTCTCGCAGACAAGACCTTGCTAACCTCCGGTTTTTCGCTGCGAGTCGTCGAGAGGAGAATCTTTTCTTCTTCCTCGGCACTCGGATATCCGACCATGATGTTAAACATGAACCGGTCCAATTGCGCTTCCGGCAACGGATAGGTACCTTCTTGTTCAATTGGGTTCTGCGTCGCAATGGTAAAGAACGGATCGGGCAATTGGTACGTTTGTCGGCCGACGGTTACCTCGCGTTCTTGCATCGCTTGCAGCAAGGCTGCCTGTGTCTTTGGAGGTGTTCGGTTGATTTCGTCTGCAAGCAAAATGTTCGTAAAGATCGGGCCTTCGACGAATCGAAACTCGCGTTTGCCATGCGCGTCTTCTTCCAAGACGTTTGTGCCGGTGATGTCCGACGGCATCAAGTCGGGAGTAAACTGCACACGTTTGAAGTTGACGTCGAGGATCTTTGCCAGTGACGAAACCATCAGTGTTTTAGCAAGTCCCGGCACCCCTTCCAAAAGACAATGACCTCGAGTGAAGATCGCCGCGAACAACTGCTCGATCACATCATCTTGTCCGACAATGGTCTTGCCCAACTCGGACTTCATTTGATCGCGATGTTCACGAAACTCGCGAAGTAGATCGCCAATACTCTTGACCGGTTTTCCAGATGGTGCGTTTGCCACAAATTTTATCCAACAGTTCTATGAATCCCCGGATCACCATCCGGTCCAAAACCAGATCTTCAGGAGACGAGCATTTTCACAACGGAATCGATTCACGACAAGTGGACGATTGACCGTTTCCGCCGGTTCATCTCTATTGCTCATGCTAAAAATTCCGACGATTCCACCTTTCGAACCCATTATGTCCGATTTACCCCTTCCAAATGCCAACGCGATCGTCGCTATGCGCGACGGTGTTGTTGGCCAAATGCGATTCGCACGCGAGTATACGCTAAATCTGCTAAGCGCTGTGCCCGACTCCCTATGGAACGTAATTCCAAACGGCGGAGCTTCGCATATCGCATGGCAAGTTGGGCATTTGGCCGTCTCTCAGTATGGGCTGATGCTATTTCGTCAACGCGGCCGAGCCGAGGGAGACCTCGATTTGATGCCTGGTTGGTTGCGAAAAAAATTTGGCAGGGGAACGATACCGTCCTCCGACCCTGCCGACATACCTAGCAAAGAAGAATTGCTCGCCACATTGGATCGAATCCACCAAGCAAGTATGACGATCGTACCAACATTGACATCCGATTTGCTTGCAGAAGCGACCGAGATGCCATATGCCGTGTATCCTATCAAACTCGGAGCACTGCTTTTTTGTCCGCTGCATGAGTCAATCCACTCTGGCCAAATTGGCTTACTGCGACGGTTGCACGGCCTAGAATCCGTACGCTAGCATTCGCGACTCATCTTTAGCATTGTTCGTACTTGTCCGCTCTTTCTATCTCGCATAGACCATGGTATCATCCGTTCTTTGGATGACCCGTTGACCACGGATGGTCTTATGTCGAAAGACGCAGAAACAAAAGAATCGCATCAAACCTACGGCTTCGTTGACTATCTCGGTTATCTTGCGCTGCGATTGGTCATTTGTTGCATTCAAACAACATCTCTGGAACGATGCGATCGTATTTGTCGGTTGTTGGCCAAAGTCGTAACAGATTGGCTACCGATTCGAAAGGCCTTGCTCGAAGAGAACCTTCAACTCATCTATCCTGCTTGGTCTCCCCAGCAACGAAAAAGAGTGAAGAGGGAGATGTGGCATCATCTCTTCTTGATGTGCTGCGAAATCGCGCATGCCCCCAGAAAAATCCACCGCGAGAATTGGCACCAGCATTACTATGCTCCGAATCGAAAGAAAGTGGTTGAGATCATTTTGGGTGATAGACCGGCGGTACTCGTTTCCGGGCACTTTGGCAATTTTGAATTGGCGGGTTTTGTAACTGGATTGTTTGGTATACCCTCGACGACCGTCGCTAGACCGTTGGACAACGGCTACATTCATGACTATTTTATGGCTTTTCGTTCCATGGGCGGTCAACACTTTCTCCCGAAGGAGGGCAGTTCTTCGCAAGTGCAGGAATTGTTGAAAAACGGTGGAAAACTGGCCCTCTTAGCCGATCAACATGCAGGACCAAAAGGCTGCTGGGTCGACTTTATGGGACAGTTGGCATCGTGCCATAAAGGGTTAGCCCTCTTCACGTTAACGAGCGGCGCGCCCATGATGGTGTGCAGCAATGTTCGACGAGGAAAACCGCTTCAATTTGAGTTTCAAGTGCTCGGTATCGCCGATCCACTTCAGCCATCCGATTGCTTGTCGAGCGTTTCGTCCTTAACGCGATGGTACAATGAGTGCCTCGAGCGAGCGATTCACGCTTGCCCAGAACAATATTGGTGGCTGCATCGACGATGGAGGCCGCCGACACAGATTCGAGTACGACAAGCGGCATGAATGTAGTTTCGATGAATCGATCGAATTGTATCGGAGTGCTAGGGGCCGCCGATGGTTGGTACATGCGAGACCTACAACGCGCGGCCAACGAACTCAGCGCGAATTCGCATCACCCCATTGAAATACTTCCGTTGACTTTCGATACTCTCTCGGTCCAGTCCTTAGAGACACTCAACGTTCGAGCCTCTAAAGCACGCGGTGAAACGACGTCCATCGACATTCATGCACTCGATGCATTGCTGGTTCGGACGATGCCATTGGGTTCGCTGGAGCATGTGATCTTTCGAATGAACGCATTGCAGGTTGCACAGGAAGCGGGGGTTCGTGTTTTGAATCCGCCTCGATGCTTGGAGGTGTGCATCGATAAGTGGCTCACGATTCAAAAGACACGCAGCAAAGGACTTTTGACACCCCGAACGATCTGCTGTCAGACCCGTGACGAAGCACTCCATGCGTGGAATACTCTTGGGGAAGATTGCATCGTGAAGCCGATCTTCGGCGGCGAGGGGCGTGGCATTGTTAGGGTTCAAGATTACGACATCGCTTGGCGAGTCTTCAGCACGCTGGAGCAACTGCGATCGGTCATCTATATCCAAGAGTTCGTGCGCAATGACGGAACCGATTTAAGATTGCTGGTATTAGGTGAAGAACTCTACTGCGTTCGCCGGGACGGCGGTGGCAATTGGAAAGCGAACGTATCACAAGGTGGAACTGCCACTCGAATCGAGCCGACATTTGAGCAAGCTGAAATCGCTTATCGAGCGGCAAAGATTGTAGATGGCTGGATGGTCGGAGTCGATGTAATCGAGGACAACGACGGTCGAAATGTCTTGATTGAAGTCAACGCAGTCCCTGGCTGGAGAGCCACGGCCACTGCAGTCGGTATAGACATCGCGAAACGCATGCTGGAACTCATTACCCAGTAGTCGGAAAATACACACCATAGCAAGCTCTGACCACATTATCGCTTATTGCAGGGAATCTGGGTTGCCGAACCAAAGTTTACTGCGGTATGCCGTACGCTGTCGCGCAAGAGACTTGTTTCCGCTTGTCACAGGCATATCTCATTTGATATCGTCAACCAGGGGAAAGCCTGAAAGTCTGCCGCAACACTAGACGATTCGAATCAATCCATGGAGACGTCTCTCCACCGAGAACTCAAACAACTCTACGCAGCTTCGCCTGATAGTGTCGAAGTTGCCGAAGCCCGGTATCGCATCGATGCCATCGATTCCAAAGGCCGATTGGTCGAGATTCAGCACGCAGGTTTGGGAGCACTTCGTCGAAAAATTACGCAATTGCTTGATGCGGATCATGAGATTCGAATCATTAAACCATGGATCGAACTAAAAACGATCGAAACGTATGATAAATCCAGCGGAAAACTGCTGCGACGCCGCAAGAGTCCCAAAAAACAACGCCCCATTCAATTCTTTGGCGAGCTCATTCACTTTACGAGCGTCTTTCCTCGGGATGGACTTTCGATTGAAATCCTGTCGGTCGAATGCATCGAAAAACGAATCGATGCGCCGAAGCGAGGGAGACGCAAACAATACAAAACTCTCGACATCTCGTTAGCACGCGAACCGGCCATGGATAAAGCGATCGTGCTTCGCTCGGTAAAGGACCTGTGGAACCTGCTGGGAAAACCGAAGCTGCCCAGACTGTTCGACACCCAGCAATTGGCGGAGTCTATCGGCGAACCGCGATGGCTTGCTCAGCAGGTTGCCTATGTCATGAAGAACTGTGGCGCAACAAAGAGACACTCCAAGCGAGGAAACGCGATCGTCTATCGGGCGGCTGCCTAGACTTCGGTTCGCAATGCAAACCGGTCGAAGGACGGCTAGCGCATCGCTATCAAAAACGCCAGACTAGACCGTCAGCCATTGACGTCGAACGTCATCCAACAAGCAATCGCTGGCGGCGCAAAAAAGAAACTTAACGTGATCAACGACGGAAGTTGTATCATTGTGCAACTTGCCCGTTAGAATCGGAACAGTTTCCCGAATTCAATCACAAAGATGAGTCCTGTACCATGCGATTGCCACACCGAGAGCTTCACCGAACGGATCGGATTGGATGGCTTCGAGCAGCCGTTCTCGGAGCAAACGACGGGATCGTTTCCACCGCGAGCCTTGTAGTCGGAGTCGCTGCCGCAAATACCGATAGCAACTCTATTCTTGTCGCAGGAGTCGCGGGATTGGTTGCCGGTGCTATGTCGATGGCTGCTGGCGAATACGTTTCCGTGAGCTCGCAGGCAGACACGGAGAAGGCTGATATCGAACGAGAGCGAGGTGAACTAGCTGCCAACCCGAGCCACGAGCATGCGGAACTGGCTGCGATTTATGAGAAGCGAGGGCTGGATCCAACACTTGCACGCCAAGTCGCAGACCAATTGATGAAACACGATGCATTAGGGGCGCATGCGAGAGACGAGCTTGGAATCTCCGATACCTTTAGCGCTCGACCAGTGCAAGCGGCGTTCGCATCAGCGGGTACCTTTGCGATTGGGGCCGCGATGCCATTGCTAACTGCAGTTCTGACACCACAAAATCTCCTTATCCCAATTGTCGTCGCAACGTCCATTCTCTTTCTTGCATTGCTCGGCGGGTTTGGAGCTTACGCAGGTGGCGCTCCATGGGTGAAGGCCGCGGTGCGAGTGACATTCTGGGGCGCGCTAGCGATGGCGATTACGGCTGGTGTTGGCGCAGTCTTTGGGGCTGCAGTTTGAGCCTAACCAAGCTCTCTTGATCTAGGCTCGTTCCCACTTATTGCTTTCATTGTTTTGTTGCAGAGGAATTCTTTTGCTTCAACTTTTTCTTGGGCCCAGTACCTCCCTTTGCGTCCTTGACGGTTGGTTCGGCTTGTTGGGCGCTCCACGCGTCATAAAGCTTCTTCATTTCCGCAACACGTTTGGGTTCATTACTTGCCAAGTCAGTGGATTCGCTCATGTCTTTCGCAAGGTTGTACAGTTCCGGTCTTCCGCTTCCACCTTTGGATACAACAAGTTTCCAGTCTCCATGCCGAACGGCCCATTGTTCGCCAAATCGCCAGTACATAGTCTCATGTGGTGAAGCTGGATTCTTGCCTGTTAGGAACGGAACAAGATCCAATCCATCTAGCCCAGCAGAAATTTCAATCGGCGAACCCGCCGCTGCCAAACAGGTTGGCAGGACATCTAAGTTCATAACGGGCAGGTTAAACTCTTTCCCTTCAGGCAAAGTTCCTCTCCATTGAACAAAAAACGGAACGTGCGTGCCTCCTTCAAAGGTTGTCATCTTGAAGCCACGGAGTATCCCGTTGCTGGATGTGGTCGATGGAGTCGGCCCCCCGTTGTCTGCAATGAAAAACACTAGTGTGTTTTGTTCTTGCCCAATTTCTTTCACTTTTGCAAGAACAGTTCCAACGGCATCATCCATGGCGGACATCATGGCTGCAAATGTCTTGCGCTTTTCGTCCTTGATCGAGGGGAATCGGTCTAGATATTTTTGGGGTGCCTGTAGGGGGGCGTGTTGCGCATTGAATGGCAAGTAGAGTAGCCAAGGCTTGTCATGGTTTCGCTCAAGAAAATCTACGGATCGCTCCGCATATTTTTCTGTCGTATAGAAGTCTTCTTGATCAATTGCTTTCACCTCAGGCGAAAGCTTGGAGTCAATAAACTTCGTTGGGTGAAAAAAAGGTGTGTTAGCGAGCGTTCCATAGAACTCGTCGAAACCGCGCTTGGTAGGATGATACTCCGCGGGGTCCCCAAGATGCCACTTGCCAATTGCTGCAGTCGCATAGCCCAGCTTCTTAAGCCTATCGGCAATCGTAATCTCTTGGAGCGACAGTCCACTCTGACGCGCGACTGCGTTGAACTCATGTCCAAACCGAGTCGGATACTTGCCGGTCATTAGCCCCGCCCTTGACGGACTGCAGTATGTCGCAGCAACATATCCCTGCATACAACGCAAGCCATTCTTTGCAATCGAATCGATGGAAGGCGTCGGAATGTCCTTGCACCCCTGGATACCGGTTTCACCGTAACCAAGATCGTCAGCGTAGATAATTAAAAAGTTCGGTCGCTTCGTCTCGGTGGCATGGCACCAGTCAATGTGAAAAGCCAAGAACGTGAACAACAGTAACAAGTTGAAACTACGCATGCAGGTTTCTCCAAAGTACGAGCGGGAAAGGGTTCGTTAGATGGGACGATTCAATCATAACATCTACCGCTGGGGTTGTGTCTACGGCAGGACACAGCGATACAAGATATCGTCCAAGGGCAACTCGCTTCTGTCGATGAGCGAAATGGGGCACAGCGGCGTTTTAAAGTAACTCGGCTGGCAGGGGCCGTTGAAATAATCCTACTAACGTTTCGACTTCCCTCTTTGAATCGCACCTCGCCCAAAGCGATTTGCAATAGTATCCGAGATTGCATCAATCGTTCGCTGTTTGATTGTCTCTTCCTCGTCCAATAAATGAAGCTGCCGGTATTCTTCATGGCTTAAATGGTGTATGCCGAAACCGATCAAACGAACCGATCTCCCGTCATCAGGTACCTTGGTCCGCAAAAGAGCTTCCGCCCCTCCCAGGAAAACATTCGTAACGTCCGTTGATTGCTGCAGCATCATCGAACGCGTGATCGATCGAAAGTCGCTGTAGCGTACCTTGATCTCTATCCCCCTACCAGTCAGCTCCTGGTTGCGCAATCGTCTGGCTACGCTCTCAACCAACAGTGAAAGCCAACTCTCCAAAATGGATCGATCTGCGATATCTTCATGAAACGTTGTTTCACTGGAAATGCTCTTCGCTTCTCGATCACAAACGACGGGTCGATCATCGATTCCATGCGAAAGTTCCCAATAGTGCTGAGCGGAATTTCCGAACAACTCCGCCAAAGTCTCTAGACTCAATTGCCTCAATTCACCGATGGTCCGAATGGATCGATTGCGAAACTGGCGAGCCGTGACTTTTCCCACACCCCAAATACGTTCAATGGGCAATGGCTCAAGAAACCGCAAGACATCCGCTGGCGGCACACAGACGAACGCATCCGGCTTGCGAAGATCACTTGCTATCTTGGCAACAAATTTACAAGGAGCAACTCCGACAGAAGCGACCAGCGATAACTCGTCGCGAATGCGAGACTTGACTGCTATTCCCACCTTTTCCGCTCCGCCATACAAATGCGCTGTAGCAGTCACATCGAGAAACGCTTCATCGAGCGATAGTGGCTCGATGATCGGCGTGTATGCAAGAAAGATCTCATGAATGGATTTCGAAACTTTCGAATAGTAATCAATGCGAGGTCGAACGATGGCCAAATCGGGGCATAATTGAACCGCTT
>Ga0207937_1000467_pt1 | contig 14285 bp, 15 predicted proteins | sample LakMenEpi04Sep11_FD_150668 | JGI IMG/M metagenome (GOLD analysis project Ga0207937, IMG submission 150668) | Freshwater microbial communities from Lake Mendota, WI - 04SEP2011 deep hole epilimnion (SPAdes) | ecosystem: Environmental > Aquatic > Freshwater > Lentic | place: Lake Mendota, Madison...
CTCTGCAATCCGAAGCTCGGATTCAGACAACATATCCTGGAGCTGGTGGACATCAGCTGCAGGACCTAAGGCAAGATTGCTACAACGAACTTCAGATTGATCAATGACCTGGTCAAGATCACCAAGAGACACAAGTAGGCTTGAGTTAACATCTCTGACAACTGCAACATCAGCCAGCTGCTGCCGCAGCTCTTGACATTCATTCTCCAGTAACATCTTCTCATTCATTTCACCATCCAATCCAACGCGAAGCCTGTCCAAATGTGTAACAGTTTCCGCATAGGCTGAGCGCAAATCACTCAACTGATTCTCTGAGAGATCAAGGCTTTGTTGCAAAATCCGTATTTGGGCCTGACTTTGCTCTAGTGCAGACGCCAAAACAGCTTGTTGGTCAATAGCCTTTTGGTAATGTCCTTGGAGAATCTCGGATGACCTCGCAATAGCATCAAGCCGTTCATATGACGCCTGGTCACGCTCAAGGATTTCTCTTTCCAGCTGATAAATACGATCGTGAAGAGCCTGGATCTTGCCTTCAGATTTCCTGAATGATGGAGAATTGCTATCGACAGGTTTATTCATAACTCATCTCTTCTCTCAGAAATTACAGAGTAAGGATACGGTGCCGCGGGATCAGTGTTGTAACTGAGGCGCTCGCATAGCTCAAGATAAAGCATCGACTCCGACAGCTCCTCCGCTAACTCGGTCGCAACATTACGACGGGCACGAGGAGCGATTTGCTCACCGCCTCGACCACTGCCACCCGTAAGGAGAATAGAATGTGGCATATGCAGCACATCTGGATCGTAGTCGAGGCGTAAATGGTGACAGATCTCAGCAAGCTTAGCCCCCGGATCCAAGCAGAACTCTTCGTACTTGACGATGGGCATGTTGAGACAGGCGTTCAACATCAACAGACAGCGCCTGCAATACTCATTGAAACTACTGAAACGAAAATGTTCAGACCAATTATTACTCTCCAAGGACAACCAGGAATCCAGTGGGTGCCTGACTGTAATCAACTCGAGCAGAGGCAAGTGCTTAGCAAGAAGGCTGCTGATCGCTGGGCGTGATGCACTCACAGCACCAAGGAAGAAATCAACATGACTATGGGAACGGAGGACCAAAGACTCACCGCGCAAGGCGAGCTCTCGATGAATCGCCAGAATCGCTCCTTCAAAGGCAGTGGCACACAGAGAGATATCTCGTCGGCCCGAGAGACCACTCAAATGACGGATAATATCCGTGGGGGCATAAGATGTAGCAGGATCAGAATGACGAAGAAAAGCATAAGGGTGTATCTCGCTGAATAGCACTAGCCTAGGAAGAGATGCGATAAGCCGACTGATAACGGTGCCACCACTACATGCCCAATGGTGGATAATCCTGACAGGTGGCTGAGACTCCTTCATCGGCAGGGCATGCGAACAGCGGATGCTCTAGAGAAAATCACAGCGGCCCACACCCTCTGAGCAGAGCATATAATCAAGGGTAACAAGCAGTCAAAACAATTGCCCATGCCAGATTCAAGCCCAAAGGCAGAAGAGCAGCGACCAGCACAAGAAGGGGTTGAACAGCTCATCTTCCAGGGAAAGAACATTGCCCTAGAAGCCAATTGCTATCAAAGCTCTTTTTATCCACCGGGAAGCTACCATGAAACAAATCAGATTGTAAATGGAACCCGTACAGGCGGATACTCTTTTCACACTGACAATCAAGAGCGCCCTTGGCTGATCATAAGACTCAAAAAAGAGAGCGAGTTCGACGAAATAGCAGTATTCAACAGGCTCGACTATAATTCTGGCAAAGCGCGGCAGTTGAAAATCGAAGTCTCATCAGAGGCCGCCAACTGGTGGACCATTTATGATGGATTGGATGCAAACGCAGACATCGGAGGCATTGATGGCAATCCATTGCGAGTGATCGTACCAGGCTCAACAGGCAAATACTTTAGATTCTCGCTCCCCGGATTTGGCTGCCTGCATCTTGATTCCGTTGAAATCTACAAGTATTAAACCATGCCGATTTTTCGGATTGGTGGAAAACTCGTTTTATTCATCCACATCCCCAAGGCAGCAGGAACTTCTATTGAGGCTATGCTAGGTCTTCACCCTCAATGCTCCAGTGTGCACTGCCTGGAGACGGGAACTGATAATGCTTTTAATGCCGCCGCTTTCTGCTCGCCTCAGCATTTCCATGCTGATCTGTTAAAGACAGTTTTCAACATCAGGCAGTTTGACTTTGTATTTACGGTAATCAGAGATCCCCTATGTCGCCTCTTGAGTGAGCACACAATGCGAATTCAACGAAGAGACATAGCGGATCAATCGTTCGACCTATGGTATGCCATAGCAAGGGAACAAAGACTGGAGAATCCATATGTGTATGACAATCATTTAAGGCCAGCAAGTGAATTCATCCTTGAGTGCTGTCATGTCTTTGATTTAGGTGACGGCCTATCCAATATCTGGCAGCAAGTCGCCAAAATAATTGGAATTAGTTCACAAGATTCTCAAACACAGCGCATCAAGCCGTGTGGCGGTACTAATGCCTCAACAGCATCTGTGAGCTTTGAAACGAAAAGGTTCATAGCCGCGGATTATGAATCTGATTACAAGCTTAGACGTAAGTTCCTCGAAACCAGATCCCCCACTACTCCATGGGTTATTGGTGCCGATCTACTTTAGGCCACATAATACGAGGTTATTCCCTAAGGGGGTTGGGTGCCTACAAATCCAACCAACAGGGCTGGCGGCACGTTGTGATTGGGTGCTCCTCAGTGACATCGGAGAACCTCGCTATCGATTGATCAATCAGACAGCAGTCACTGAACCCAAAACCATTTTTTTATCCATGAGGGGAGGCCTCGAGGTAATTAAATACTTTGAAAAAACAGTTCTACGCAGAATCAATAGCAAATATATTCTAATCACAGGATCAGAAGATCTCACCGTACCAACCCAGACAGACCACCGATGGCCAAAAACAACAGAAGAAATCACTGAATCAATCACACGCATACTGGATTCAGAGAACTTAGTGCACTGGTTTGCCGAGAATCTCGACAGTCGCATATCAGCAAAGATATCACCTCTGCCGCTAGGGTATGTGTTCGATGAAGCTACACCCCAATCCGCGCAAGAGCTAAAACTAGGCAAGCCATTAGCGCAGAGAAGGATTACTCTTTTCTGCTGTCATAGAGTACGCGAAGGTCCGCAATGGGAAGAGCGTAGACATGTTACAGCTATGCTAGAGCAAGCCGGATGCGAATCAACCACTGTCATTCGCGATGAATTATCAAGCACGGATTATGAACGCATGCTTAGTAAGTCTGCCTTTGTCATCTGTGTAAGTGGTGGCGGAATTGATCCGTGCCCTAAAGCTTTTCAAAGTTTACAACATGGTGCTGTTCCAGTCATCAGATCTGGCCCAATGAATGAATGCTTTCGAGATCTACCTGTTTGGATCGTTGATGACTGGCGCGAGGTGCTGGCAGACCGGGAAGCGCTAAAAGCGAAACTATTGGGGTTTGCCGCAGAGATGCCAAGCCCACACATCATGGCCTCCCGCCTATCTCTGGACTATTGGTGGACAGTTGTCCAAGCAGCAAGCAAAGCAGCTTGACAGTGCATCAGAGTGCCGCATATATTGAGCAAACTGTTAGGCAAGATCGCATTGAATTTGCAAATACATTACCGCTTCATGTTTTCTGGACCCAAAAGATAGTGAGTGCCCAAACAGAGTCATCCATTGTTAATCTAAAAACACTCCTCACCTATATTTATCCTTCCCTACGTAGTCAGATTGAAAGCGGATTAACCTACTCTCAAGGGGAGCGAGAACTGGTAGCAGTATCAAACCTAATCAAGACATTTGCAATTGTTGGCCTACCGCAAGGGGTTATTCACTGTCTTCATCATATCGTCACTCATTGCAGGCAGCTTTCCGCGCTCGAAACCACATGCATCCGCCAAGCATCAGAAATAGAAAGGGCACGGTTGAGCGTATTACCAACCCAGCTCGATAATCTTACTCGCCTTAGCACAGGGCATGAACAATATATCCTAAAAGTGCTTGGCAGCCATGCATCTACTTTAATTCTTTATGCACTTCATCCACAGAAGTATATTGACTTGCCGAATAATGAACAGCTCGAAACACGATACTTGGGAGCAGTTCTAGAATCAGCAATCACATCTACCCGCCTCTTACTGCCTTCATTTGTTGAGCAATCAGGAGTTTATATATTAATTTCTCGCCTTTACTATCAAGACATTCATTTTGCTGTCGAATATATTGACAAGATGCCACGTACTTCTGATCGTTTAGGTTGCGCGCTTGAGCTTGTGCAGCCGGTAGCCGATCGATATGGTATTACTCCTCAATCGCCGCCACTACTTGAAGATCCACGTCAAGCGAATGCTTATGGCTACATTAACGATCCCTCCGTCTTTCAGTATTTCTACTCCCAACTTCTTCACCTAAAATAAACAGATAATGTCAACGTCAAAGCCTCTGATTTCAGTTGTTATCCCCAATTACAATCAAGGCTACTACTTAGAGGCTTGCATACGCTCTATTCTCAATCAGTCCTTTGAGTCCGTTGAGATGATCTTAATGGATGGAGGCAGCACTGATAACTCAACGAGAATTATCAATCGCTATAGAAAATACTTTTCCTATATAGAACAAGGGCCCGATGGAGGTCAATATAAAGCTATTAATGAAGGCTTCAAGCACGCTCGTGGGGAGATATTGCTTTGGCTTAACTCAGATGACATGCTACATCCAGGAGCACTGTTATCGATGGTCGAAGCAGTGACAAGCCATCCCAATGATCACCTCTTTACGGGCTATCCATGCGTATGGGATGAGTCAGATCGCCTAAGAATGATTCGCCGTGAAAGCCCAGATTGGTCGCATGAATACTTCATGATGTTTGACCCTGAAGGTCCAGCTCACTATATGCAACAAGAGTCTACATTTTTTACAAAAAAGATTTGGGACGTGGTCGGTGGGCTCGACTGCAGAATTGACCTAGCTGCAGACTTTGATCTTTGGTTGAGAATGAGCAAGCATACGTCCATCATGAAGCTGCCTCGTCTGATTGGTGGATTCAGGCAGCATGGTCAGCAGAGAAGCGTTGTTCATCGGGACAAATATATTCAACAAGTGAAGGAGTCTATAGAGGCCCAGGAGAGCAAGCTTCAATCAGCACAAATCAGTCTCAATGGTAGACTTGACAACCTGGATATATCAGTTGTCTCCAGCTTAAACAATTCCGTCAATGCGACACAAGCAACTCCCATCACCCTTTTAACAAGCATTTCTCCCCGCGGAATAGTGGCCCAACAAGATGCCATAACCACATGGATTGAGAACGGCTTCAAAGTTATTTCAGTAAACGACAGCTCGGAAGCGGCAGATCTTGCTGATGCTTTCCCGGAGGTGGAGTTTCGTGAGCCATCCCAAACACTCAAACAACAATTGGGAAAACCCTATGTGCCGATCAAGGAGGTTCTTGCAATAGGAAAGTCTTTGCCTGGAGCATCAGCAGTTATAAACTCGGATATAAAGTTTATACATCGTTCAGGATTGGAGACTGTGCTACGTGATCTTGCCGCATCATCAAATCAGCATATCTATCTATCTTCTAGGCTAGACATCACAAATCCTCTTGATCAGATTTCATCTGAGCATGCCGCTGCCGGCATTCCTGCAATCACAAATGGAGAGCAGTATATCTTTGGTTTTGATTTTTTGCTAGCAAGTTCATCCACTTGGGAATCTATCTTTGCTTCGTTAAGCCGGGAGTATGACCATCTGTACGCACTTGGAGTGCCGTGGTGGGATTATCTACTGCCCATGCGGATTGAAAGCCTAGGCATAGGAATTTCATGCTTCTGTCCGCCTATTATATCTCATGATTGGCACATAGCGAACTATTCTCGAGAAATATGGCGCGAGTATGGTCGCTATTATGCTCTTTCTGAATTCGGCTATAAAGAAGATACAGAGACAATGGATTTCAGCGACTCCCTACTTGAGTCTTTAGCAGCACAAACAATACGACACTTGCAATTGTCAATGTCGGATGTTGCATTACCAAACTACTCAATGCCTTTGGCCACTGGGTTGCTGAATGATATCAGTGGCTACGCGAGATCACAAATGCCCCTGCAGACTGCTCATCGATTCCGAATCCGCTGCGATTGACGGCATTGCTGATTAAGCTGACAGGTCTGAAAGAATGGTATCAATCATGTCCTGAGCACGCTTAATCTGAGCCTTCAGCTGTTGATTCTCGATTAGCATTAATGAGAAAGGGTCTTTCTGCCAACAAGCTCCTCCATGTTCTGAAAGAAATCCCCGTGCAGTGAGCCAGGGATCCAATCTAGATCTCCAAATTTGTTGCGCAGATGGGCCAACAGCTGAAACAGAAGTGATCCGTGGTTCCCAACTGCATAATCCCTCAAGTGCTCGGATGTAGTCGCCTTGTGACAGGATAATTCTTCCATATTGAGGTAAACCACCAAGTTTAGCCTGCCACTCATCCAATAAAGAATGTAGCGCCCTGGCTTGGCGCTCATGTTGATCAATAATGGTGACATTAGGATAAGTATGGTTCCATGTCTCTGCATCCTGAGTTCCGTTCAACCTACTGTCATTGAAACGGTACCAAACTAGAACCTCTTGATCCGTGGAAGAAAGCGCAGCTTCAAGCACTGATAAGGGCTGATGTGAGGCATCCGAAGCATGGCGGGAGGATACCTCATGGAGCTTGTCAGCATCTGCATCAATAACCAGAGTCGGGCCAGTCTCTATAGGCCCGTCCAGATAAGGCTGAGCTCCAACGTAAACTGTGAACTGAACGGTCATAGCCTGCGACCGTCTGAGGGAACAAAGAGAACTGCGATGACGTGCAAACCACTACGGTGCCACCAAGGGTTAGTGTAGCCGTCTGGCCCAATGCTGCCTTGGATCACTGGAGCTCACCATTCCCTGTGCCACAGCGCTGTCGCGAGCTGCTTGCGCGACTTGGTGTGGTGCAGCTTCAAGAACCCGATCCTCAAGCTGTGTGCTTGCGCCTATACGATCCCCCAGATCAGGTCTTGATCGCTGCCGCTGAAGCGGGGGTCAAGCTCTCCACCAACGAACTCGTGGATGGATATCAGCGATTGTGCGAGGCCAAACCGGCGGGGTCTCTTCTGATCAGTTGCTGGCGCCTGCAGAGCATTCCAGAGGCTGGGCTGTTGCAGTGGCTGCACAAAGCTCAACCATTGCGAAACCTGCTGCCGGAGGGCTTCAATGCAACGGAACCATGTGCGTCGCCACTTTCAGCTGTTCTGGCATTGCAGTTACTGGAAAGTCAGCCCTCGTTGCGGGAATCGTATCTAGACCTTGAATTGCGCTCGGAATTAGCCGCTACACCGGCGGATAGCAGCTGCATAGCACGGTATCGCGAGCAGTGTGATGCTGGGGTGCTGCTGCAGATGTGGCAATCACTGGAAGGTGCACTCCGCAGGAAGGATGAGCAATTGACAAATTCGCAAGCAGAAGTCGGACAACTTCATGGCCAATTGCGAGACATTGCCGATGCGCTAACAACACTACAACAACAACTACTGATACAACAGGAAGAGGGGCATCTGTCCTCACTACAAGTGCAGCGATTACAGGAGGAACTGCAACGGATGTACCAATTCAGCCAGGAAAAAGACAGCAGGATTATTGAGCTGGAGGCCGTGAATCACGATCTAGCAGCTGCAAAGGACAAAGTAGTGCGTCGCCTAAATCGAACACAATTACTCCTCAGTCAAGCTACGCAGATCATCAGTATGTTGAGAAGTCGGAAAGGATTCAGACCTAAAATACGCCTGTCTCCACCGGCACTCCTACCAGCCAAGAAAGACTAAAAGGTCTGCGATCCCTCCTGCAGCAAAGTGCTAAGATAGAGGCTATTCCACGCAAAATCTTCATCCTCAGAATCAAACTCCCCCGAATCTTCAAGCTTCTTGATATAGTTATCAACCATCGCTTTCTTAGCATCACGGAGATTCTTAGCCTCAGGCGCAACGCTAAGGGCTAAGTTCAAGAGCTCGATAGCCGATGAAATCATCTGGTTTTGCATCAAGAGCTTATGAACATCTAGGGTGTCAGAGCGAACACTGTATCTAATAGCTTTCCCATAGCTTTGTTCAAGAATGCCAAGTTGCGCACGCAGGGCACGCCTCAACCAAGCACGCCGTTGCCTCCTGGAGGGAGTAAGCCGGTAGAGATGCAGCCAGATATTCATAGGTTCTAAGACTTAGCGTTTAGAAGAACAGACAGCAATTCACGCCTTTCCTCCTCAGAGAGCTCTTTTTCAATGAGCTTGGCAGCCTCGAGCTTAGAGTGACTAGTGTGACCGGCAGAAATAACGCGAGCACGATTAGCCTGAAAATCCCTAATTACACCCTTAAAGACTTCCGAGAGCTCGCCTTTTTCAACTATATAGTTTAGTTCCTCTGCAAAGAGCTTTTTGATATTCCCAGGGATGACACGCTCAGCAGGAGTAGTGATTGAGTGATATTTTCTATAATAAGCGACAAAGTCTGCCAGGCCGCGCAAATCACTTCTCAGGGGAATTTTCACAGCTACAAACGGGCCCATGCAAACACATCATAACTGCAGCCGTGATAGGGGCTTGCTCCTGAGAGGTTGGAAGCCTTGCTGCCTGCTTCATCTTGGCAGCCGCCAGGGTTGAGGCAGCGCCAAGCCAGCAGTGATCTTCGTTTTTCGACGGTATCGGGACCCGGCAATCAAGGGCTGGTGGCTGTGCTGAGAGCTGGACTCCGACCACCAACCTGGCTGAGCACGAAGTGTGTTTGTTTGATGGAATTCTTCGAAACCTTGAATTGGTTCATCGCACTGCCGGTCTATGCAAGAAGTGGGAGTTGCGACTACACAGATTTGCGGCCGACTGGCGGGGCTGGTCTTTGACGCGGGGGCAGCTGAAAATGCTGTTACAGCCATGCCAGTATCGCAATGCTGGTGCGTAATAAAGCTGTATGGATTTTAGAGATTGTTGCATGTATGCCAGCCTGGGAATGCCCGAAACAAAAAGCAAATCTCTTCATAGTTGAGGTTGTGCCACCGAGGGCGGGCGAGCGCACTCCTTGACCAATGAAGAAGATCGAAACGGCAGATCAACAAACAAACGTGAGCTTAAATTACATCCAGAAGATGCATAATGCAAACCTACTCTATACTTTAAACAAGTAAGAACAAATTGGGTGTGTAGACCTGGGAAGCTATTAATAACCAGGCATAGCAGAAGAAAGATGGAGTTTCGAGGGTCAGAGAGCGGACGAATTACTGAAAAAGGGTCAGCCATTGCCTGCTATCAAAAACCTGACCGTCATGCCATGGATTAAATTGAAGGAGCCTAGCCTTTACATCATGTCTTAGAAATACAACATCAACCTGAGATAAGCAGTTCTTGTAATAACAAAAGTCCACAATATCCCACAACTCGAACCCTTGGCTTCTCATGAAGTTGATTCGATCGTAGAACAAACCGTTGTCGAAACTCAATGCAGCCTCAATAACAACGCAAGAGCATCGTTGCAACTTGCCACCTGCACCTTTGAGTATTTGCAGCTCTAATCCATCAACGTCAACCTTTAATAGTATTTCACCGACAGGAACCAGACTCTCAACAATAGCACTGAGAGTAACAATCTCAATCGATCGATGTTGTGCGCTTTGAGGAGATTGCGTAATTGTTGAATGCGTTATCCCTCCAGCTCCAGAAATATCATAGATATTCAGAAATGCTGATCCCTCCACTTCGCCGCACGCCTTAGGGACAAGAATATGATCAATTGAGCCATAGTTCTTGGATATTGAATCATGAAATTCTATCGCGGGCTCGATTAATATATGGAGACGATCTGGATAAACATTTATCAGCTCATGCGTCTGCTGATGAACACCCACATCTACTATGGCTTGAACAGGCAGTCCGCGGTTCCTCAGAAGCTGAAGTGATTCAAGCTTGGTAGGCCTCATAGGGATTTAATCAGAGGAAAATCGTATTAGAATCAGAAATAGCATACATCACAAGCAAGACAAGTGCAGCCACCGTCCCAATTCATACTTGTTCTTGTTGATCAGAAGATGACCTCGCTGTTAAGCATACGGCTTATGAATACGCAATTTGATCGGCAATACTCTGGATAACAAGCGCAGGCCGATTGGACTAGGATGAATTGTCATGCACTCACGTTGATCAACGTAGTGTATCAATACAGGAACAGCTAACTTATGATTTGGATGGGTAAGCAATGGAAAGCATTTGATGTGATCAACACGATTATGGGGCTCCTCTTGAAGTATCCAGCTCAGCACAACCAAGACGAAGCCTGGTCCTGAATTCAGTGGCTATATCCTTCAAGAGTTGTGCACGTTGATTCACTCCTGAAGGACCTATATCCCGACAGGCACACACCAGGAAACCTCACTCATGGAACTAATCGCTATAGCAGTCATGGATGAGTACTGTTTGAATATATAGCATCGATTCAGTAAGCCAGGCCAATGGCTAAATAGCCCCGAATCGAGCATGAACAGTACAGACTCCATTGAGTACTGCAGCGGTCCTATCCTATGTCTCTGGAAATTCTCCCGCAGCAATGAGGGCTGGCTGCCCTAACAGCTCTCAGAAGAACTAAATAGGCTTCGGGGGGCAAAATCAGAAAGATTGCTGAGTCAATGGGATTGACGTTAAGTCCACACAGGCAGTCGCCGTGAAACGGCACCACCAGGCACATCAAGAAGACACTCAAACCGCTATTTTTTGCAGGTTAAACAAGCACATTTGGAGCCTGCCGCGTATTGAATGCTATAATTTTAGGGCTTATTCAAGGAAGCCTCTTGAACGCGAACTCGATATACGGCAAGCCGGTTGGTCAAAGAGCCTTAAGAATGCCCTTCTATGGTCTTTGCCCATACAAAGCAGGGTCAACCATGCTATTCAACTACATGATGGATATTTGCGAAGCACTTAATATCCAATACGTAAACTATCCCGGCTGGCTATGGAGCGCAGGACACAATCTAACTGAAACATGTTATGCACCTGCCAATGCAGTTGGAATATATGGCTTAAATATGGTCTACGCTGGCAACAGAGAGCCTATTTCCGGGATTGGATCAGTCGCCCTTAAATCAGCTCGTTCGTTCACAATGATTCGGGATCCACGCGACTGCCTTGTGTCCATGTATTTTAGCTTTCTAGGCAGCCATCCTGCTCCAGACTCATTAACTCAAGAGCAAAAAATCGCATGGAGCGCCCACAAACAAAAGCTGAGAGAAGAGACGCCGATTGATGTTTACGTCGTTCAAGAAGCCCCTAAATACAAAGCCAATGTTTTATCAATGTTGGCTTTTGCTGCAAAGACAGGGAAGGCTGACATAATCAGATACGAAGACTTTGTACTAGACAAGATTAAACTCTGCGCTGTAATCATGGACGCTTTATGCAATTCTCTTATGAAGCCAATAGAGGCTAGGGATATTAACCTTGAGCCTATTGCAAAGGCTCGCGATATGATTCCCGAAAATGAGCGCCCCAATCAGCATGTGCGAAGAGCAATTCCAGGAGATCATATAGACAAGCTTAATCCTGAGACCATTGATCAGCTGAACTTGATTTTTGATGAAGTGTTGCTGCGATATGGGTACATGAGTGTATAGCCTAGGGAGCCTGTGGAGAGCCTAGGGAAGATCTGGAAAAACCAAGCTATCAAGGCTCAAATGCCTGTAAGCTCGCAAGAGCAGACTTACATCATGGGCTGCAAACAGCTTGTATCTGGTAATTGCAAGCAAGCCAAAGCCTAGAAAGTGCCCCAATCGCGAGCATTTTCTGAGCGATATGCTTACAAGAAGCTCTTAGTTGTCGGCGAGCTAGTCTGTCAGCAGAATATTCTTTATCACTCAGACAGTAGAAGTAGTCCTGATCGCATAGTCACCCTCTTCCAAGCACACATCAGGCCAATTGTTCCTGGCAAGGCGAGGTGCAAAGTTGAGTTTGTCGCTACGATCTCAATCTAAGCTACCGGTGTCGGATTTGCCTTCCTTGATCGCCTGAGTTTCGCCCTACAACGAAAAAGAAGATCTGAAAGCCCAGGCCCGAGCCTCTTGTCACCGAAATATGGCTGCTACCCGGAAGTGGTCTGCGCAGGTCAGATCTACCGCACAAGGTTTAATCGCCCATTCTACCAACGTCACGGCATTAGGCTTGCTAGCCCCCGTCTTAGGTGCCCTACGAATGATCCAGAGTTAGTGGCCACTGAATGGTGGCAGTTCGACTATGACCAAAGGCAACTCAACGCTGTTGAAGGCAAGATTGGTCAAGTCAAACGCCGCTACTGATTGGGTTTGATCTGTGAGAAGCTCTTGGTCTCCTTTACCGGCACCCTGAGTTCCAACAGCTTGACCCTGAGTTATCAGCGGACGGGGTCGTGAAGGTTCACTCAGTGGCTACCCAGCCCATGCAGTTTGGCGGCCTCTTCCCCGAGGCTCGGTTTCTCAGGAAGCACTTCGTGCTTCCTGTTCACATCCTTATGATCTAAGTTGATGCAGAGGGCTTGACCTGTATTCTATTCTCAACATTACTTCCACACCGAACGCAGCCCATACCCATCCAGCCTCGTTAGGTCAGCATATCGGCTCACTGAGGCCATCACTACTGCGCACTTGATCCTGAAGACCAAGCACCGAGGACGTGTGGAGCCGCCAAAGGATTGCCGCACTCTTGAAAAGAAAAGTGGACAAGCCGCACAGCAAAGTGCTAAAATAATAATCAGATTGGCAAAAACCAGTGAATTTTAATAACACTTCCGGTAAATATAATATCAATAAAATTAGGTTTTTCGCCAACACTCCCGATTCGACAATGGTTGCCATCTTTGGTCAGCCTTCAAGTTATGATGACGGTTGGATTGCCAATCTTAATATAGAGGAAATCTTCGCAATTCCCCCCAACGAATTCGACCTTGATCGCCTCTATGACATCAACGAGTTCTTAACGGACGCTGAATTTAGCAAGAGTTTTTCATCAAGACCAGCCGAAACTACAACTAATATCTCTGCTCAGAAATTCGCAATACAGGTCGGGGACGTAATCGAACAAAGTGACTTTTCAAGTCAGCCACTTGTTTTTTTTCCCCACATACCAAAAACAGGCGGACAAGCACTTCACGATGGTTTCTTCAAGGTCTTCGGTCAAAAGAAATGTTTAAGGATTTGGGATCCTCGATTTGGGGCTGACGTAGCGCCCAGCTTGTATGCTCAAGTTGACAAACAGCGCTTCGCCAATATTTCTGCCGTTATTGGCCACTTAACTATGGCTCAATTCAATGAGAACAAATATTGCAATTCACTTCTTAAAGATGGCAGAGTAAGAGTCTTTGCATCTGTACGCAATCCCATCGATCGCATAATTAGTCTATATAATTATATCAAAAACTCACCCCATCATCCCAACCATTTCAGAACCATGAAACTATCTCTTAGTGAATTTGCATTGCTTGAACCTGCCAATTTCCAATACCACTATTTGGCACTCCATTCATCAGAAAGCATTCATTCTATCCAGTCACGAATAGAGATCTATCCGACGGAAGATTCTCGCCAAGGTCTTGAGTATTTTTTATGGCGACATTTCAACACAAAATTGTCCGATCTTGAAAATCGCAACGAATCACAAGCCCTATCTAAATACGAAAGCCTTGAAGCGTCATCAATTGACGTTATGAGTCAAGATACGATCAGACATTTACAAACAATTCACCACCTTGACATTGAGCTCTACCATGCCTGTCTACAATCAGCTCGTGCTCTCTAATTGATTATATCAAGGTGTGGAAATCCTCATTAGACATCACAGCCAACATGCGCATCAATTAGTTTAAGCTTCATCTCCTTTAAGCATTCACTAAGGTCAAGCCACCACCTTCTCACGCTCAGCCAGACCCAGATTGGCCTTCTCACTCGGGGGAACGAGCAGCTTGAAGCGCGTCTTCCAGCTGGGCCAGTCAGCCAGAATCTGGGAAGCCTTGGCACTGCCGGTGAGCTCCAGGTGCGCTTCCAGCAAAGGCTTGAGCAAAGCTTCCTGCTCAGGGGTGGTGAGCTCGCAGATCGCCACGATTTCGGGGTTCACCCGCTCCTCAACCAGGCCGCCACGCTCATCGAGGATGAAGGCCACGCCTCCGGTCATGCCGGCAGCCACGTTGCGGCCGGTA
>Ga0207937_1000468_pt1 | contig 14283 bp, 8 predicted proteins | sample LakMenEpi04Sep11_FD_150668 | JGI IMG/M metagenome (GOLD analysis project Ga0207937, IMG submission 150668) | Freshwater microbial communities from Lake Mendota, WI - 04SEP2011 deep hole epilimnion (SPAdes) | ecosystem: Environmental > Aquatic > Freshwater > Lentic | place: Lake Mendota, Madison...
CCTTTAGTTTTTGATCGCAGCAAGGAATTTTTGACTGAATCTATGAATACCATTTCGATACGATTTAAGCTTCTGTTCGTAGTGTTTGTAGCGTGTTTTGGCGGTTACGTCTCAGCGGCGGAATCATCAAAGAAACCAAACATAATCGTTATTTTGGCGGACGATTTGGGTTACGGTGATGTGGGGTGCTACAACCCCGAATCTCGTATTCCAACACCGAACATGGATCGCTTGGCTAGGGAAGGGATGTTATTTACAGATGCACATAGTCCATGCACGGTTTGTACTCCTACTCGATACAGTTTGCTCACGGGACAGTTGGCATTTCGCGTTCCCAACGGTGGTCGTGTTTTCAGCGGTGTCGGTGGACCATCGCTGATCGCACCGAACAAGCTAACGCTTCCGAAGATGCTGCGAGAACAGGGATACTCGACATCTTGTGTTGGCAAGTGGCATATCGGACTTACGTTTCGTGATAACCAGGGAACTCCTATTCACAAAGGGGATGTCGAGTCCGCAGGGTTGATTGACTATAGTCGACGGATTGAAGGTGGACCGCTCGACTGCGGTTTCGACCGTTTCTTTGGTACGGCATGCTGTCCAACCACCGATTGGCTCTATGCCTATATCGATGGCGATCGTATTCCTGTTCCACCGACAGGATTGTTGGACAAGTCAAAGCTACCCAAGCATCCCTATGCAAATGACAATCGGCGTGGCTTGCATGCGCCAGATTTCGATTTGCAAGAAGTCGACTTGAAGTTTTTGGAAAAGAGTCAATCGTTCCTTCGGCAGCATGTGCTCGAAACCCCAGATCGCCCATTCTTTCTTTTCCATGCCACCCAAGCCGTTCACCTCCCATCGTTTCCGGGAAAAGAGTTTCAAGGGAAGACGAAATCAGGCCCTCACGGGGACTTCATTTTCGAGTTCGATCACATTGTAGGCGAGTTGACGAAGACCCTTCGTGAGTTGGGCCTTGAGGACAATACGCTGGTGATCGTGACAAGTGATAATGGACCGGAGGTTCCGACGGTCTTCCATATGCGCAAAGACCATCAGCACGATGGAGCCAGACCCTGGAGGGGTTTGAAGCGGGACAACTGGGAGGGTGGTCATCGGGTTCCATTCGTGGTTCGATGGCCAGGCAAGGTTGCGCCGGGATCAACGTGCGCGCATGTCACTTCTTTATGCGACATCATGATGACGACTGCAGAGATTCTCCAAGTGAAGATGCCTGACGACGCTGGAGAAGATAGTATCAGCATGCTCCCGATGCTGTTGAATTCAGAGAATCAACCTGGCCGACCTTACTTGATTCAGCAAGCCTTTACCGGAGCAAAGGATCTCGCTATCCGACGAGGCAAATGGAAGTATCTTGCCCACAAAGGATCCGGGGGTAACAACTATGAAACGAACCCCGACCTAAAGGAATTCGCATGGACCGATACGGCGCCGACTGCAAAAGGACAATTGTTCGATCTCGAGAACGATCCAGGGGAAACAAAAAACTTAGCCTTGATCCATCCTGATGTCGTTGCGGAGCTCGAGTCGCTGTTAAAGCAATCTCTAGAATCCGGACGGAGTCGCCCTTTGGTTTCGCAGTCAAAGTGAGCATGGAATCCATTTCGCATCGAATCCGAGATCGAAAGTTCCCCCGTACTTGGGCGAAGAGCCCTTTGTTGCTACATTATGGCAAAACCCACGCCACCAATCGGTGTTGTCGAACTACAATATTTTCGGGTGACGTGGCAAAAACGCAGCGTTTCCTTACCTCCCTCCTTGGCTGATCCCAGCTTCCATCGATTTCCTGGCTAATCCCGACCTTTTGAACGGCCCTCCCTGTCTTCTGAGAATTTCCCCATGCTAAATCGAATTTTCCTTGCGGTCATTGTTGGTCTATTTTCCCTCTCGGCTGTGGTCGGTTTGTCGCAAAACAAAACGGTTGGCCCGAGTAAGAACGCTCGTTTTGTCCGGATCGAACTCCCCGGCTCTTCTCGCATCTTGACCCTTGCCGAAGTGGAAATCTTCAGCAATGGAAAGAATATTGCGACGAATGGAACCGCAACGCAGTCGAGCACTCATGGCAATGCAGTAGCATCCCGAGCAATCGATGGAAACAAGGACTCCGATTATAACAAAGGAGGTCAGACCCATACGAAGAATGAAGGGTCCACAAATGCATGGTGGGAGCTGGATCTTCAATCGACACTACCTGTGGACAAGATTGCGATTTGGAATCGCCAAGGCTTCGAAGGGCGACTCGATGGATTCACGTTGACATTGTTAGATGCAGATCGAAAAGAAGTCTTCCGGGCAAACAGCATCGCGGCTGGCGAAGTCATCGAATTAGATATCACCAAGAGTGCAGCCCCCCTCTATTTGACTTACGCTAAGCAACCGGGCCAAGCAAAAACTGTTAAAAACGATTCCAAGAGCGACGCCAAGAAATCGCAGCCAAAAGCCATTGAACCAGCCCTCGCGGAGGTGCCTGCTGGCTATCGTGACCCCGCCCCCTTCGTCTTTCAGAAGGACGATGTGGTAGCGATTTTAGGGAATGGCTTGCCAGATCGTATGCAACACGATGGATGGTTGGAAACATTGTTGCAAAGCTCTCTGCGTGACAAAAAGGTACGCTTCCGAAACATGAGCGCCAGTGGCGATCAGCCCGACTCCTTTCCTCGCAGCAAGGGTGCGACGCCGATGATGGAGTATCTGCAATATGTGAAAGCAGACGTGGTTTTGGCCTTCTTTGGCTACAACGAATCGTACGGTGGAGTTGCGAAAGCAGGCGAGTACCAGAAACGTTTGGAAGCGTTTGTAAAGAGAGTCCGTGGGACAAAACCCAACGGAAAATCATTTCCTCGCATTGTGCTTTTCAGTCCGATAGCTCACGAAGATACTGGCAACCCGAACGTTCCAGATGGAAAAGCACACAATATCCAACTCGAAGCGTATACCAAAGCGACCGAAGCTGCGGCAAAAGCAGCGGGAGTCGGATTCGTAGATCTATTTCATCCTTCGTTGGACATTTTCAATGCGTCCAAATCCCCACTGACCATCAACGGAGTGCATCTCACCGAAGAAGGGAATCGTCGAATCGCTGAAGTCATTGCAACGGCCCTCGTCGGTCAACCGATAGACTCTTCAGTTCCCATGTCACAGTTGCGAGCTGCGGTCATCGACAAAGAGTACCACTGGAACAATCGTTACCGCGCTCGTGATGGCAACGATGTCTGGGGAGGTCGTTCCACTTTGGCATTCACGAAAGATCAAACAAACGCAGAGGTATTGCAACATGAGCTATCGATGCTCGACGTTATGACCATGAATCGCGATGCCAGCGTGTGGGCGGCGGCGAACGGCAAGACATCCTTGCCCGACGACAGCAATGTTCCAAAACCGGTAGAGGTTATATCGAACGTTGGTGGTGGTAGCAAAAGCTCTAGTGCCATGAAGGAAGGACGCCTCGAGTATATCAGTGGCGAAGAAGGCCTAAAGCATATGGCGGTCGCCAAAGGATTTGAAGTCAGCCTTTTCGCGGATGAAGCCAAGTTTCCGCAGCTTGCCAATCCCGTTCAAATTCAATTCGATACCAAGGGAAGACTTTGGGCTGCGGTCTGGCCTACCTACCCAAAGTGGGAACCTCTCAAGGAAATGAACGATGCATTGATCATCATGCATGACGATAACGAGGACGGAAAAGCAGACAGAGTGACCGAGTTTGCTCGCGTGCAAAATCCACTTGGGTTTGAGTTCTGGAATGGCGGGGTGATCGTGACATGCGCCCCCGAAATTCTGTTCCTCAAAGACACCGACGGTGATGATGTGGCAGACGTTCGAATCATCATGCTCCAAGGGGTCGACTCTTCCGACACTCACCATGGTGCCAACAATCTCATCCTCGGACCTGATGGCGCAATCTATTGGCAGAGCGGTGTTTTCATGATGCACAATCACGAGCATCCGTGGGGCACCTCGCTGCAGACCGAAGCTACCGCGATGTATCGTTTCGATCCTCGGCGATTCACGATTGCGATGCATGCGATCAATTCGCCAAACCCGCACGGAATTGCTTTCGATTACTGGGGCTATCATTACGCGACGGATGGAACGGGGGGTAATGCCTACCAAGTGCGCCCGGATGGCAAAGGATTCAAAATGTTCGAGCTGCTGAAGAAAGAAGTCCGTCCGGTTACAGCGAGCGAAGTTGTTAGCAGTCAACACTTCCCAGAATCGATGCAAAATGATTTCTTGATTTGCAACGTGATCGGCTTCCTCGGAATCAAGCATTACCATCTCGAACGCAACGCGGAAAAAGGCACTGTTTGGGGGGAACCCGCTGGAGATGAATTAAACGTCGACTTGATCAATGCGGATGGCTCGATCACCAAAGATAAATCGCGAGGATTGCTCATGAGCGGCGACAAAAATTTCCGCCCATCGGATGCTATCTTTGCTCCGGACGGATCGATGTACTTTAGCGACTGGCACAACGCGATCATCGGGCACATGCAGCATAACGTTCGAGATCCCAATCGCGATCACTCGCACGGTAGAATCTACCGTGTGACTGCGGTCGGTCGCCCATTGCAGAAGCCAATTGCGATCGATGGACAACCCATCGCTGCATTGCTTGAGAATTTGAAGTCGCCTGTCGATTCCATTCGACACCGCACTCGAGTGGAACTCAGCGAACGAGACACAAAGGAAGTCATTGCAGCTACGAAACAATGGATCAGCAAACTCGATCCCAATAGCGTAGCTGATGCTCACCATCTTCTCGAAGGCTTGTGGGTTCACCAGCAGCACAACGTTAGAGACTTTGAACTTCTCGGTTTGGTGTTGAATTCGCCGGAGCCTCATGCACGAATGGCAGCTAACACCGTAAAGCATTTGTGGCTCAATGTAGAGAGCACCATGCGTGGTGGAGTCATCGCAGGGGCTACGGAAGCGGAAGCTCAGAAGTCCGGAATTCTAAGCGACACTCCCGACTTGACCACGATTCGCATCGCAACTGTTCAGGAACGAATGCTGTATGACGTCAAGGAACTGACCGTAAAGCCTGGCAAGAAGATCAAACTCACCTTTGCCAATGTTGACTTCATGCCGCACAATCTTTTGCTGGTCAAGCCAGGGAAGGCTGATGAGGTCGGACTCAAAGCGGCTGCCCTGGGTGCAAGCGGATTCGCGGTCAATTACGTTCCAGAAAGCTCGGATATTCTCTGGGCGAGCAAACTAGTCGATCACGGCCAAGAGCAAGTGATCGAGTTTGTAGCCCCAACGACAGAAGGAGCTTACCCGTACATTTGTTCGTTTCCTGGCCACCACATTCTGATGCGAGGCATGCTCTATGTCACGAATGATCTGAAGGCGTTTTTGGCAAAGAATCCCGATTTGGTACCGAAAGTCACCGAGTGGAAACTGAGTGATCTCGAGGCAGATTTGAAGCGAGTCTCCGAGAATCGCAACTTTGCACGAGGTCAAATGCTCTATCAGTCGCTATCGTGCGCTCAGTGCCACCAACTGGGTGAAGCAGCCATGGCAAGCATGCCAAAGCATGATCATGGAATGAATCACTCTCATAGCCCAAGTCTAGCAGTCGGCCCCAAGATGGACGACGTTGTTGCAAAGTACAAAGCAGATCCGAAAGCTCTTTTGACAGAGATACTCGAGCCGTCTCGCAATATCGAGGAAAAGTATCGCAAATTCATGTTCGAGCTGAAGGATGATGATGTCGTTGTCAGCGGTAACATCGCCTCCGAAGATGCGGAGTCTGTGACCATACAGACGGGTGCAACAGCAGCCCAGTCGCAGAAGATTCCCAAGTCGAACATCGAGTCTCGACGGCCATCGACGGTTTCGATCATGCCTGCCGGGCTATTGAACACTTCGGACAAGGAACAAATCCTCGACCTGATCGCCTATCTGGTCGCAAACGGTAACGCCGACGCCCCGGCATTCAAGACGAAGTGATAAATCGGTTCATGCAGTAACGCGTCTTCCTTTGGCATTCAACACTAGTTTACGGTACTGGTCCCATGCTCTAGTCGAAGCCTGCTTGCTGAAGTTCTCGTAATGACTCACTCTCGTCTTTCCGTTCAACGATGGTTCTTATTGCTATTGACGTTGTTTAGCGCCATGACGACGTCGAGCGTTGCGGCTTGGGCGCAGCAGCCGAAACTAGCTTCTTTACCCACGCCAAACGGTCTGGTAGGGAATAGGTTCCTGACATTGAACACGGTCGTGAGAGTGCGGCAGATCGAGGTGACTCGCGATACAGCGCATGGGCCGGATGAATCGAGCGTTCATACACCGGAAGAGGCTCGTACGTATCGCGAGACGATTGAAAAGGCGTGGCCTGGCGCACGCATCACTTGGGCCTTTAGTTGGCTTGCTCTTCACGAGGAACGAGATAGCTATCGAGATTTGCGGGAATTGATCGTGAGTTATCATCGCAAGTTTGGCGACGAACTTACCTTCATCCCTGGTGCCTACTTCTCGAACATGTACAACTCTCGCGAACAGGTGAATCGCGATCTTCATGAAGGGCTGAAACGCGTTTCTGAGCTTGTCGGCGATGGCTACCGACCGAAGAGTGTACTCGCTGGATTCCTATCGGCTGACAATCTTCGATACCTCGCAGAGAAGGAGGACATTCACATTTGTCAGGGGAACATCTGGAGCCAGTACGCAGTCGACAATGGAGATGGCGAAGGTTCGATCTGCTATCCTTACTACCCGTCTCGCGAACACTTCTGCAAACCGTCTAGAGGCGCCGAGGATTTCATCGACATTGTGAATCTAGATGGATGGACCGTGGATTTTCTATGCGCTCGCCTTCCGGGTAGAAAGAAAGTCAATGGCGAGTTATGGCGCAGCCGTCAAGGAGTCGGGCCGATCGAAACACTGCTCGACATGGGCACCGAACGAGGGCTCAAGGCGATGCTCGCAACGACGGCAACACATTTCGATGATGGCTTCCAACGCAATGGCTTTGCTTGGGTGACGTGTGGTTGGGAGATGTGTCTTGTCGAAGGTCGCAAGATTTATGGGTACGGCGGTCGCAACGGCATGGAGGGCATGCACCTGTGGCTCACCGAGATTCGCAGACGCTGGCCTGACGCCAAGTTAATTACTCAAGGAGAGTTCGGCGAACTCTGGCGAACGCATAACACGAGCAATGAGAAACTCGACTATCGGTTTCTTCATCGTGGTTCGGGTATACGCGCTTCGCAAGAGGATCTGGAGATTCGTTGGTTCATGAATCGTGATTTCCGACTCGCGATACTTCGCAACTGGAAAGAGAACGATACACCTATGGTGATTGACTTGACCCGTTACGATCTCCCCGCGTCGGAACCTGCCGACCCAGAGAGCAGCAAACCATCTCGCAATTGGAGTCTGATGAATCGGATCAATCAGAAAGGTTCTCGTCCACAAGACCAACCCGTTCCACTCCATGACTTGACCGACGAAGAACAATCGTTGATCCGTCGACACTATCCTGAACTCTTTACTTCCATCGCGAAATGAGTGGCATAAGCATCGTGCTCGCCAATCCTCACTCCAATCAATTACTTTAGAATTCGCTTCCCCGAAGCTCACGCCGCGGAAACTACAAGAAAGTCAATCATGAAACGCAGATCATTTCTTACGACCGCGACCGGAATCGCAGCAAGCACAGCGTTACCACGGTTCGCGATAGGCAAGCCAGGAAAGTCAGCCAATGGTAAACTGAACATTGCCTTGATAGGCTCCGGTGGTTGGATCGCGCAGCAACCTTATAACCAAGGATGCTCGGAAGAGAACCTTGTCGCGTTTTGCGATGTGGATCGGAACCATTGTGCGGAGAACATGAAGAATTGGAGGAAGGACCAACCGTTCTTCGACGACTTTCGTGTGATGCTCGACAAGATGCATAAGCAAATCGATGCGGTTGTCGTTTCTACACCAGACCATACGCACTTTGCAGCCACGATGGCAGCCATGGAACGAGGCATCCATGTTTATACGCAAAAGCCTCTCACGCATAACATTTGGCAAGGCCGCACGTTGGTAAAGGCCAAGGAACGCTACAAAGTGGTTACGCAAATGGGGAACCAAGGTCATGCGGGGGATGGTATTCGTCAATCGGTGGAAGCCGTGAGAGCAGGATTGATCGGTGAAGTGAGCCAGGTCTTTTGCCGAAACGATGGGCCCAAAATGGGAGGCACGCACTTCGGTAACCCTGTCGTCATGCCGCCTCCTTCGACGGCAGTTCCTGACGGACTCTCCTGGGATCTATGGCTTGGACCTGCCGAGAAACGTGACTTCAATGCGGAGTATCTTCCGGCCAAATGGCGTTCGTTCTGGGACTTTGGACTGGGTATGCTCGGTGATTTTGGTTGCCATACATTTGACACCCCAGTCTGGGCTTTGGATCTCGATTCACCAACCGTGGTCGAGTGTCTTCAACGCGAAAAATCACTCGATGGTGTGATACCAACAGGCAGCCATATTCGTTTTCATTTCCCGGGCAAGGGTACTCGCGGACCAGTGACGCTGGATTGGTTCGATGGACCACAAGACTGGAGTAAAGTCGGGCGGATCGAGAAGTTTGGAGCGGAACATGCTGCACATCTCGGACGTGCGTGCTGGCTCGTTGGTTCGAAAGGGATGCTCGGTTGTGGCACGCATGCTGGAGTTCCTATCCTTTTGCCGGAAGCGATCAGCAACGACTGGAAGGCGAATCCTCCCACTCCCTCGATCCCTCGCGTTGCAGGTGGGCCGTTCCGCGAGTGGCTTCGCGCGATTAAAGGGGAGGGGCCTGAGCCTGGCTCGAACTTCGATAACGCAACCAAGCTGAACGAGATCATCTTGCTAGGTGTCCTGGCTCAACGCTTCAATTCACGGATCGAATGGGATACAAAAACGGGTCGAATCACAAACCATCCAGAGCTAAACGCTTATGTAAAGGAGCCCGTTCGAGAAGGTTGGAGCTACGGCGAAGATCTTTGGAAACAAGGTTAATGTGAAGGGACCAAAATCTATGACTCAACCGTTCATCAATCTCGTTTCCGTCGCCATTCGATTTTCGATCGTTGCCCTGACAACCATGATACTGTCGAGTTGGGGTCAAGCTCAGTCAGAACCGATGCACTAAAGTGGCATGTTAGCCAGCAACCACCGCCAGACCAGAAAGGGCTCAATGGAATCGATGTAACGGCAAACTTGGCGGCTATCGCGGCGGCTGATCCCGCATTCGTTCAACTCAAGGCGTTCGACTCACCTCCGCAGGCTGAGAATCTGGTGCTTGATACTGCGGGAATTATCAAGCTCGGTGAGATTCTCGCTACGAGTTATTTTGAGCATCGATAGCGATGGCAGCTATGCGGGCAAGGGTTCGTGTAGCTCCAGAGCCTGATTCACCGGTGGCACAAAGGCCACGGGGGTCTGAGTCAGTTGGCCACGTTTGGGCAACCGGATTCACCGAGCGGCACGAGGCCGCTGGGGTCTTGAGCGGGGGTGGCTAAGCGCGAGGTTGCTGGTGTTGTACTAGCTTTTGGTTCAACGGTCCAAGGCAGGCCAACCGTGCAACCCGCCCCCAGTTGGCTTGTCCCAACTGGAGCGTACGGTTAGCTGCTAGCCCGGTGTAGGACACGGTGAGAATCGCCCCCACGTCGGCTTGTCCGACTGGTCGCGCAAGGTTCGATTAGCTGCAAGAACCGGATTCACCGAGCGGCACGAGGCCGCTGGTGTCTTTGCTGGGGTCACGGTGCGGTACAGGGCTGCTGGGAGCTTGAACCGTCACTGCTTTTGACTCACTGCTTTTGACTCACTGCAGAGTTGACGAGCAATCAGCCTGCTAGGAATCGCAATGCGGACGCGACACCTAGGGTGACCTCGGTCATTCGCTGGTAGTCCAGAGTGTCGGGTGTATCGGTGGCTCGATGATAGTTTGGGTTTCGAAGAAAGCTGGTGTCAGTCAACATCAATGCCGGATAGCCTTGGTCCCAAAACGAACTGTTGTCGCTCAACCGAATCTCGTTGATCTTTTCAGGTAGACAAATGGAAAAGAGCGGCATCGATCGAGCGCCCCGTTTGAAGCCTCGACGAAAACGCCAACACAATTTCCAAGATGGCATATTGCCAACCGCTGCTAAGAAGTTTCCTCGATGCGGAAAGAAGCGACGCAACCACATCGGAATGAGGGGTGGCACCTTCTGAGAGTTTGCGACATCGCTATAGTAACCGACCATCTCCAAACAAAGCATGCCTCGGATCTTGTCGCCTCGCAAACGGGATCGGCGAGCGTGATGCTGACTACCCATGGTGTCCAAGTTAAAATAGGGCGGTTCTTCACAAGCAAACGCCACGTAACGAATGGTTCGGTTACTTTGGTGTTCACGTAGCAATCGCCCCACTTCGAGCAAAACTGCTATAGCGGATGCATTGTCATCGGCCCCAGGAGTTGAGTAAACGGTATCGTAATGGGCGCCCAATAAGATGATCTCGCTGGATCGTTTGCTACCAGGCTGCTCGACGATGATGTTGGTGGCTTGATCGCCGAGGGCATCGTAGCACTCGCGAGAACTTGTGTAACCCATGCCGGCCCACTGACCTTCGATGTATCCAATCGTCGCCGTGATCGTCTTGGGTTTTTGAAGATAGCGAGGACCAATCAAACCCGCCAACCGATCGACGTGAAGTCGTAACTGCGATTCAATTTGTTCGTTGTCGAGTTCCATCATTGGGGCGGACCGATCATTCGCTATTGAACGCGAGTGTTCCGTACTATCTTACGAACGTCGCAACCGATCGCTCCGAACGCTTCACGCATGTGATCGATCGCCGCCTGAACATCTAGTTTTTGTGAGCAAGAAAAAAAGTCTACTGCAATCGCTCGATGTTCTGGCCATGTGTGAATGGCGAGATGGGATTCAGCGATCACGATCACGCCCGAAAGACCATGCGGCGAAAACGCGTGGAAGCACTTCTGCACGATGGTCGCGCCAGATTTTTGGGCTGCGACGGTAAGGATTTCTTCGGTTTCTTGTAATGTGCTAGGCAATAAGCCACACTCCGAAAAATCCACCAGCCAATGCCAACCTAGCGGAATGAGAGAAGGCCCATGATCAGGGTTATTCATTTCGTCACCCTCATCATACCGAAGCCATTCCCGTCAAACGCACTGCAGTTTGAATCGCTTGAACCATACCGGACGCTTCTGCACGATTCTCCCAGGCGATATCGTGAGCAGTGCCATGCGCCACACTCGTTCGGACGATAGGGAGACCGAGAGTGATGTTCACGGCATCGAACATGTCTAGAAGCTTCAGCGCAATATGCCCTTGGTCGTGATACATGGCAACGACTGCGTCAAAAGCTCCGTCGACGGCCCTCGGCATCAATGTATCTGTAGGCAAAGGACCGACCACATCCAATCCATGCTTACGTGCCCTTTGAACGGCAGGCTCAATGATATCCATCTCTTCTCTTCCGAATCGACCACCTTCTCCCGCGTGTGGGTTGAGTGCAGCCACTGCGATTCGTGGGCTTCTTGAGATGTTCATCGATCGGAGGATGCGTTCAAAGACTCGTTGTGCCAAACCAATTTTTTCAAGAATATTAGGTTCGTTGATGTGTTCGAACACTTCACGAAGAGCCATATGCAGTGTTGCATGCACCACCCCAAAGCCAGCTTCTGTTCCGTGGCGGGGCGGTCCAGGCGGAAGATAGAGCATCATCGCATGGTCCTGAACTCCACACAACGATGCCAGTAGCTCTGTATGCCCAGGCCAATCATGTCCTGCTAACTTTAGTGCCACTTTGTGCAAGGGACAGGTGACGATAGCGTCCACCCTGCCAGCCAACGCTAAACGGGCCGAAGTCACTAAGGCTTGGTAAGCTGCTTCACCACCTTTGGCCTGTATCGAGGCGGCGATTGGGAAAGTCCAATCCTCGGGGCCCGATGGAATACAGTAAACAGCATCTTCATTTTCGCGAGCTGTAGGCAGATCCTCAGGATCTCGGATTGTGATAATTTTTTTCGAACTGTGTACCAAGTGAAATGCGGATTGCAAAACAGTTGGCGAGCCGACGACCATTAGGTTTGCAGCACAAGAAATCGATTCAAAGCTGAGTGCTTTTGCGATGATTTCAGGACCCACGCCGGTAGGATCCCCCATGGTCAAGGCGACGAGTGGAGTCGATCGGACACTCATACTAAAGTTTTTGCTTCCGCGCTTTTTCGATAGACGATTTCAACGTGGAGGCATCCACTGTTCCTCGCCAGACGTCGAATATTTTCCCTCCGCGATCGAGTACCATCGTTGTCGGATTTACAAATCCGCCAGATTTGAACATGCGACTTACTTGGATTCGGGTAAACTCGGCGGGGTCCCAGTAGATCGGCATGTCATCAATCTTTTCCTGATCCAGAAACTTCTTTGTTCTGAACGCTAGTTGATCCTCGGTGTCAGAGCTGTTGTCGCTCGTGGCTATGCTTAGAAAGGCAACATCTGAAGAAGTTAAATATTCCTTTTGTAAGCGAGCAATGTCAGGATACTCTTTTTGACAGGGAATGCACCAGAAACCCCAAAAATGCAGAACGACGATTTTTTTGTCGATATCCGCTGGTTCGATAGGTTTTGAAGCATAGAGAAGGGGCTTCAAGTCAAGTTCGCCAAGCACCATGCCTCGCAATCGACTTTCTTCACGCCCCATCACGACCAAGACGACGGTGCCGATAACCATAAACAAGCAGGCCAACAAAAGCGGCAAATACGCAGGTTTTGCAAATCTTGCCTTATTTGGAGCAGTCTCAGTATTCATGAAAACACCGCCAATCGAGTTTGAAAGGTTCGGGAACGGACTCCGAATTAACGACCCCAAAGAACCCTAGCGAAAATAATCGCAGCAAGAGTTTACCACTTGCTGCTTAGGCAGGAAGTCGCTTTCCTAGGACTGTTCGATGAAAACAAGAAGGCCTAGTATAAGTTCGATAAATCGTCGATACCAAGGGACTTGATCCATTCGAAATCCTCGTTTGCCTCCTCCTTTCGCCCAAGACCTTCCAGGATTCGAGCACGATGTAGTCGAACTACGGCAAAGTTCTTTGCCAAATCCGTGATCTGCAATTGAATGGTATTTGGAGTGGCTTTGGACGGGCTGTTTTCGGCTCCCTCCTTTTCCAAGTCTGAGTCTGTGATTGGCGAGGAGGCTGGGTCGGCGAGACTTCGTTTGTCGTTAAGCAGCTTATATAGCTCTGGTGCATTCTCTTGGAGTTCATCCGAAAAACCAGTCACAGCTCGATTGGCAAAGGCGAGCGCTTCTTCATATTTGCCAGATTGATAAAGAACCCAACCTTTTGTATCTAAATAGGCGGGAATGTCACCGTCCCGCTTCAAGGCGAGATCGATTTCAACGAGAGCCTGCTTCAAATTTTTCATGGACAGTGAACGGCAATACGCAAGCAGATTGTTCTGATCCGCAGAACGTTTCTGTGGAGATTCTAACAACTCCTCTAGAACGCGAATCGACAATTCCCAATACTGTTTCTTCATCAGCGTCGAGGCTAAGGCCATGGAAATCATGGAGCGTTGTCCAGCGTCCTTGTTGCTCTTTAGCGATTCGATTGCATGATCAGCCAATCTCTCTGCCTCTTCATCTTGAACATGCGATCGACCAAATACGATTTGCATTCGAATTCTCCAATACTGCAAATCTCTCGTGACCCCTGGGTCGTGGCTGTAGCTTTGATCCAAAAGTTCGGTGGCCAAATCCCAATACTCCTCTCTCAACAATGTTGAAGCCAAAACCTTGGATATCTTGAATCTAAGGTTTGCATCCTTCGAGATTTGCATCGTTTCAATCGCGTGTCGGATCAGTCTATCGACCTCTTCATCTTGAATCGGTGATCTACCGAAAACGATTTCTAGCCTTGTTTGCCAGTATTGCGAATCATAAACAATATCTGGGTCGGACTGATAGCTTCGGTCGAGTGCTCTCAACGCGTTGTCAATTCGTCCGGCGACACGCTCATTTGCAGCATATGCCAACATCCAACGCGCCCAGGAAGGGCCTGGGAGGTAAACGCGAAGTACCGGATACGCAACCAACAAGAATGCGACGGTTATCGCGACAAAAGCAACCGAGCGATTGCTTTGTCTGTCCGTTCGGAAAACTTCTTCACTCATGAACACTACCGTATATTTCTTCCATCATGGGATGCAGAGAACTTGGGCATCGAACACTATCCTACGTCGCCCAATGTCCACATCGCTCCATGTTTTGATTGAACCT
>Ga0207937_1000470_pt1 | contig 14180 bp, 8 predicted proteins | sample LakMenEpi04Sep11_FD_150668 | JGI IMG/M metagenome (GOLD analysis project Ga0207937, IMG submission 150668) | Freshwater microbial communities from Lake Mendota, WI - 04SEP2011 deep hole epilimnion (SPAdes) | ecosystem: Environmental > Aquatic > Freshwater > Lentic | place: Lake Mendota, Madison...
GAAGAGCAAATTAAACTTCAAGCGGCCCAAATGGGTATAGACATCATTGCGTTAGCCGTCATGTCTAATCATTTCCATCAAATCCTTCGATCTCGGCCCGATGTCGTGGAGACTTGGGGAAATGCCGAAGTGGCCCGTCGATGGCTTATGCTTTGCCCTAAACGAAAGAACGCCCAAGGCAAGCCGCTGGAGCCGACGCAGAAAGAAATAGATGCGATTGCGAATTCGCCGGTCGAAGTGAAGAAGATCCGTCTAAGACTTAGCGACATTTCTTGGTGGATGCGAATCCTTTGCCAAAAGATTGGTACGCGCGCGAACCAAGACGACAAAGAAAACGGCAAATTTTTCCAAGGACGCTTCAAAGCAGTCCGCCTTTTGGATGACGAAGCCATATTGGCTTGTTCGACGTATGTCGATCTGAATCCGATTCGAGCATCGATGGCGAAGAGCATTGAGAAAAGTGAGTTCACTTCAGGTAAGCTTCGCTACCAGAGTGCAAAAGCTACTGCCGCTGGAGTAGCATCGGATGCCGATTCGTTCTTAAGTCCGATCGAATTGAAGACTTCGAAAAATGATACGGGGCCCAAACCGAGCAAGAGCAAACGTCGATGCAGCGACAAGGGCGTGTTGCCGCTATCATCGCTGGACTATCTGCAGTTGTTGGATTTGACGGCCAGGATGCATCGTTCCGATAAGTCTGGTTTCACCCCCAATGGTCTTGCTCCGTTGTTGGATCGATTGGGGATTGAGGTCGCCGATTGGCAGCGACTGACGAAAGACTTTGGACGAATGTTCAGTCAAGTAGCCGGTAAGGCTCAAACGGTGAGTGAGATGCGCAGCTTGAAGACGCATCGGAGATTCTACCTCAAGCGGCTTGCATCCTAGTTCGGACGATTTCGAACTGAACGTAAATTATCAATGGCGATTTCGGCAGTTCGCAAAACTGCCCATCTGCGCGGTCATCTAAGCAAATCCCATGAATTGGTGCGTGTGATAAGCCGGAACCCCTGATCGACGCCTCCCAACGCTTAAACGAGTCAATGTTTGGCTGTCGATGTTTTGAAAAACGTGTGTCCCTAGTTTTAACGTCTGCAATAAAAGTGGTGTGTCCCTTAGGCTCTAACGGACGGAGCGTGTCCGCTATTTTGCCTGTTGTGTACAATGTCAGTTGATCATGAATCCGATGTAACCATTCCGCACAGGAGATTTGGTATGCATTTCCTCTCGATGCGACCGACTTTTGATATTGCGATACCGCACAGTAAGCCTGATGTCCTCCAACATGTGAGTGATCAGCTTTCCAAAGATTGTTGGGTTTGGGAAAGCCACGAGTTTGATGGCTACATCGAACTTCATGTTCCGCAAAATGAGATCCGCTATTGGTCACCTTATCTTTCGTTGAGCTTTGAAGAACGCAACAATGTGACTTGCGTTCACGGACGATTCTCGCCTCGCCAAAATGTTTGGACACTGGTTTGGATCGCTTACTTGGCATTCGCCTTTTCTGGTTTTTTTGCCGTAATCTTCGCATTTTCTGCGTTGCATGCGGGGCAATCGACCTGGATTTGGTATTTGGTCCCCATGTCCATTGTTGGAATCCTAGCCCTCTACTGCATCAGCTTCGTCGGTCAAAGCTGGAGCAATGATCAAATGGAAAGCCTTCGCAATCAGTGGAATAAACTACTTCATGATTCATACCCAGACATGTCCTAAGGGAGGATAAGAATGAGCTTTGAACGACGTCGTTTTTTGAAACATACCATGGCTTCACTGGCCGCCAGCCATATTGCGACTGGTGCCGCCAAAGTTGCGAAAGCTGTGGCCAGCGAACGCGTTCGCGTGGGCGTCATGGGGGCGGGTGGCAGAGCTTTGTCGCTGATCCAAACCTTTGCTTCGAACCCTGAGGTCGACATCGTTGCCATTGCAGATGTCGACGAGAGTAAATTGGGTCCGGGGGTAACAGCGGCTGCCAAGCTTCAAGGACGTGAGCCACGTGTTGAGAAGGACTTTCGAAGACTGATTGACAACAAGACCATCGATGCGCTCGTGATCGGTACTCCTGACCATTGGCATGCGATCCCCACCATTCTTGCGTGCCAAGCGGGCAAAGATGTCTACGTCGAAAAACCAGATAGCCACAACATCGTCGAAGGAATACGTATGGTGGCTGCAATGAGACGCCACAATCGAATTGTGCAAATGGGATCACAGCATCGCTCCACCATTCGATTGCAATCGGCTATGGAATTTGTGCAAAGTGGCAAGCTTGGGAAAGTGCATGTCGCGAAGGCATGGGAAAGTACCAAACAAGGTGCGATCGGCTTCCCGAAAGACTCGGAGCCACCCACTGGAGTCGATTACGACATGTGGATCGGCCCAGCGACCAAGCGTCCTTTCAATGTCAATCGATTCCATGGCAAATGGAGATGGCTTTATGATTTTGGAACTGGGGATTTGGGAAACGATGGTGTTCACCGATTGGATATGGCAGTCGCATTGCTTCAATCCGCGTGTACCGCGCAGGGGGAGAAACCCGTCGGGTTGCCGACCACGGTCTTTGCCAATGGAGGAAAGTGGCATTTCGACGATGCGCAAGAATTCCCAGACACCATGCAAGTGAACTATCAATTCGGGACTGGGATGAATTCCAAGCTGCTTACCTACGAGATGCGCATCTGGGCTCCTTACTCCTATTTGGGAGAGCCCGAGGGCTCCGCGGTCTTTGGCGATCGAGGCTATCTGGTGATTGGGAACAATCGATGGTTAGCTTACGGAAGGGGAGGCGAAGTGCTCGGGCAGGCCGAAGGGGATAGCCATGAGAAACCGCACGTTCAAAACTTCATCGATTGCATTAAATCGCGAGCCAAACCATTCTGCGACCTCGAAACCGTAGGGCATCCCGCATCCGTGTTGTGCCACGCGGGAAACATTTCTGCTCGAGTCGGACGAATGCTGACCCTCGATCCCGCGTCGGAGTCCTTTGTGGGCGATGCCGAAGCGAACGAACTAAGAGTTCGAAAGGAATATCGCAAACCATGGCTCTTGCCAGAATAGGAGAAAACAATGCACATCGACAGGCGTAAACTCCTAGGACTGACGATTGCTACGTTATGGAACCCGTGCCAAAAGCTGTCTGCAATGCCGATACTCAATCGCTTTCAACGCGCTGTGCAAGTCCTCGAGGATGCGGTCAAGAGCCGGCAAGTCGATAGCGCTACGATGTATGTTCGTGATGGCGATGCGCAATACGAATGGGCATTCGGCAACTGTGTGAAAGAAAGCTCCTTCTTACTTGGCTCGATTTCCAAGCCAATGGCGATGGCAGCTTTTGTGACATTGCATGCCAAAGGTTTGTTTCAACTCGACGATCCTGTCTCCAAGTACATTCCCGAGTTCCGGTACGACAACCGCGAATCCGTTTTGATTCGCCATCTGCTGACACACACTTCCGGTCTGCCCGATCAAGTAAGCGAGAATGCAACGCTTCGAAAAAGTCATGCCGGACTATCGGATTTCTCCAAAGCGATTTTCAAGACTCCGCTTCAGTTTCAACCAGGCACTCGATACGAGTATTCGAGCATGGGTATTCTGTTGGCGAGTGAGATTGGACAAAGGCTTTCGGGTATCGAATTCAAGGCCTTTGTCAAACAGTCCGTTTTCGAACCGCTTGGAATGAAGCACTCTGCATTCGGGCGCGAAGCTCTTCGCCGAGACTTCATCGTTCCGAGCCAAGTTGAATTCGGCGCACCGGAAGCGGGCGGAGGATCTCCTGATGCTGCGGATTGGAATTGGAACAGTGACTACTGGCGCGACCTGGGTGCGCCATGGGGAGGCGCCCATGCATCGGCGTCAGATGTTGGCAGGTTTCTCGCGGCATTTCTGAAACCGACCGGCGTTCCGTTCACACCCGATATTGCCAAGTCAATGATTCGGAATCACAACGCAGCGGGTCTTGAGTCACGCGGGCTAGGGTTCGATGTTGGGATGGAATTGAGTTGCCCAGGTTGCTCGGGTGCAACCTTTGGACATACAGGATCGACCGGTACCATTGCATGGGCCGACCCTGCTAAAAACCGAGTTTGTGTCGTCTTGACCTCTCTCCCCGCAGGTGCATCGAACGAACATCCCCGGCAACTAGCTTCTAATTTGGTTGCGAAAGAAGAATAGGCCTGTACGATCTCGCTCGCAAAGGCGCGAAGACGCAAAGAAAACAATTCGGCAATCAGTCTCCATTCAACTACTATCTTCCGATCCAGTGACAAACCATCATCATGACTTACGAATTGAAAAACTTTGCGTCTTCGCGCCTTGGCGAGAACCATTAACTCTTTGCACTATTCCGCATTCGCGATCAGCATTCAAAATTGCGGGAATCTCCTAGAGATTAATCCATGGACAGTGTTGCCGCGACCTCTCCATAGACTCGATTGAAAACGTCGTCCCAATCTCGTTGGATCCCTTGTCGAAATAGTCGCATCGTCGGATACCAAGGTGTATCGTCGCGGTTTTCGATCCATCGCCAATCGGTTGCTACTCCCGAGAGAATTACCCATGTCGGTACATGCAATGCGCCTGAAAGGTGGGCTATCGATGTGTTCGGTGCGATGACCAAATCAATGTTCTTCATGATCGCGGCCGTATCGAGAAAAGGACCATTAGCATCCAATGCGTTTCCAAAGGATCGCACAGGAAAGGAAATTTGGTCGAGCTGTTCGCACCCCTCTCCTTTTTGAAGACTGACAAGTTCCACATTCGGCAAATAGGCCAACGGACCAAATTTATTCAAACGAAAGGAGCGTTGGCTATCATCCCGATAAGCGGTACTTCCTTGCCAGACGATGCCAATACGAAACCGCTTGGCATCACCCAAATGTTCCTTCCATTCTTTGATCCGACTCTCCGGCACTTGCAGATAAGGGACGTTCTTCGGGATTGTCTCCACCGTCGTTCCAAAATGGCGAGGTAGCGACAACAGAGGAACGTAGAAATCGTAATGAGGGAGTGGCTCTTCGGAACGAATCAAGCAACCGCCAAGTGTCGAGCCATACTCCAGCAACGGATACAGCACTTTGGGGCAGCGAAAAAGAACACGCTCTCCTCGTTTCAGTAATAGTTCTACATAGCGAACAAATTGCAGAATATCTCCTAATCCTTGTTCGCATTCGACAAGCAAGGTGCGACCGTTGAGCGGTTCACCTTGCCACTCAGGTTGGCTGCGTGTTACTCGTGCGAATTGCTTGGCGGAACTTTTCCAACGCCATTCGTATTCCTTCCAGCCTTCTTCAAATTGACCCGTTCGCAGAAGTGCTGCAGACAAACACATGTGCGCTTCCACATATTGGGGGGCGATCGCTATGGCTTGTCGAAAACAGGCGATGGCTTGATCGAGTCGTCCCAGTTGAAAAAGGACCCAACCTAGATTGTTGATGCATAATGGAGATTGTTTCTCTCGTGCTAGGGCTGCACGATACATGGAAAGAGATTCTTCGAGGCGTCCCTGGCTGGCGAGGGTAGTTGCAAGTCCATGGATCAACGATGGATCATCCGGTTTGAACTCCATCGCCAATCGAAACTGAATGTAGGCATCATTGCTTCTGTCTGCATCCAAAAGCTGATTGCCGTAATCTTTCCAAGCATCGGCGGCGGCCAGTATTTTGCCTCGCGACGGCAACAGTTTGCAGAGATTTTCGTGGGCAGGAAGATAGTTCGGTTTGGCCTGAATCGCGCGACGATACGCATCCTCTGCCTCGTCCCATCGTTTGCATTGCTGCAACGCGGCGCCCATATTGGTGAGTAGAATGGGGCATGGGATACTCTTCAATGCAATCGCTTTGGCAATCAACTCAACAGCTGTTGCAGATTGCCCCCGTTGGTGATGCACTAATCCTAGTAAGTGCAGGGCTTCGATATGTTGGGGCATTAGCGTTAACACTTGTGTGTAGAACGATTCAGCCTCGACAAGCCGTCCATTTTGTTGATGCTGTAATCCTTCATCCACAAATGCATCACAGCGAGAGGAGAGGTCGCCAGAGGGTATTGGTGTGGACATCGAATCATCCTGACTATCGACGAAAAAATCTTGGGGGTTAGAGGCGATTCGATGGTATCAAAACGTGGATGATCGTCAAAGTGGACTCAGACACCAGAGAGATGCATTTGCCACACGACAGAAGGATCCTTCGCCGTAACTACCGGGAGTTTTTTTAAAGCGAATAGCCGCGGATTCTCAGTAATTTAAGCTGTTTTCGTCGACACCGTCGTCACGTTTGTGCTAGGACTGCCACAGGATGCGTGGATGGATTAAGATAGTGTTTTTCCCTTCCTGCCAAGCCACTGTCCATGATCTCTCTTGTTATTCCGCTTTTGAATGAGCAGGCTTCTCTTGAGGAGTTGGTTCAGCGAATTCGAACCTCCATCGAAACCAATGCGATTGGTGAGTTCGAGATACTCTTTGTTGACGATGGCTCGACGGATGATTCCTGGGAGACCATCACGAGGTTAGCGGATGGTCATTCGAACATTCGTGGCATACGATTTCGACGCAACTTTGGCAAAGCCGCCGCGCTGCATGTTGGATTCCAAAGGGCTCTCGGTTCGATCGTTATCACGATGGATGCCGACCTCCAAGATGATCCGGCCGAAATCCCGCGTTTGATTCAAAAGCTAGACGAGGGTTTTGATGTCGTTAGCGGATGGAAGCAAACTCGCTATGACCCGTGGCACAAGCGTTGGCCTTCTCTGGTGTTCAACGGAATTCTGCGATGGGCAACAAAACTGCATTTGCATGATTTCAACTGCGGCCTGAAAGCGTACCGCAAGGAAGTTTTGGGGGAGGTGCAAATGTATGGCGAGATGCATCGATTCATTCCGGTACTCGCCAACTCGCGAGGCTATCGTGTTACCGAATTAGCTGTGAAGCATCATCCAAGAGTTCATGGGGTTTCCAAGTATGGTGTGTCGCGCATCCTCAAAGGGTTCCTCGATTTGTTTACAGTCGTATTTCTGACCCGCTATCGATATCGACCTCAACACTTGCTGGGTGGAATTGGTTTCTTCGCATGCAGCTTAGCAGCAGCTATTCTTTTTTTACTTTGTTTCCTGTGGGTAGTCACGAGAATGTCGGACAGTTTGAATGATTTTCATCTGACGGCTACACCCTTGTTTTATCTTGCAATGATTCTGTTCATCGCGGGGCTTCAGTTTTTGAGTACGGGACTATTGGCCGAATTGGTGGTTGCCAATGCAGCCGACAAGCAAACACCGTACTCGATTCGCCAGATACTCAACGATCCTTCGCGGGATCAGGTCGTCGGAGCAAATTGAGTTCCCCTAGGAACTCTCCTAGGAACATTGAGTTCCTCAGGGAACTCTTCATGGACAACGTGCAGGAACCTCTCCTATGAGTCAAGTGCCAACCGAGAAGTTGACAACAAAGTCCAGCGTTTTTCGAAGTTCTCTTCGAGCGGGAGTCGCATTGATCTTGGTACTGCTCGGTACAGGGCAGATTGTCGGACGTCTCTTTTCCATCAATTCAACCAACACGCTGACGTACGAACAGACCGTGCGTTCCGATCTACAGGAAGAGTTAAAGTACTTGTCCGTTGTAGCGAGCGAGGAGGGCAAGGCAGAGGAGGCGGAGGTCTACAACGAGTTCTTGAAGCGAGAATTCCTTTTTGATGCATCGAAATTGCAATCTGCCGACGCAGCCAAAGCGGCAAAGGATGCGAAAGCAAAAGCCACGCGGCGATGGCCAATCCAAGCGCGTCGCGATAACTGGGTAAGTCGAGGCAAGGCCCTGGATACCGCTTCGCTTGTCAAGAAAGTGGTTGGTGAAACCAAGTTCCGACGTGAAGATCTGGTTGCCGAGCTCAAGTATCTCGCGGTTGTTGCTTCCGAATCGAATCAACCGGAAGAGCAAGCGGTTTATGAGCAAGCGATTCCACCTGTTTTGAAGGCAATCGTTGATGAGGAAAATCAAAAACTCAGGAAGCAACGTCCAGACGTTTTGGAATCGGAGCTGAAGACACCGGACCCGTTTGACCCGAACAGTTTGCGGGATCCCAAGATCGTCGAACAAGTGAAGGCTGCCAAAGCGAGCGCAACGCATCATTGGCCGATTGCAATTCGCCGACAAGATATCGAACGGTTTCAGCAACCTTGGAGCACGCGTGATCTATTAGAGGCCGTCGTCGCAGAAGTGAACAAACAACGTCCGTTTTTGAGCGGCAACGATCGGAGTCGCTGGCTAACGGTTCGGTCGCTTGTCGAGTTCGGGACGTTTGAGATCGATCAGATCATGAAGAACGAGCCAGCATGGGACTCCGTGGATGTCGTGAGTCACATGAATTCATCAGGCGAGCAACGGTTGTATTCCAGTAAACCCCCGATGCAAGCTGTTCTAGTGGCTGGCCCCTATTGGCTTCTGAACAAAGCAACCGGTTGGACATTGGGCACGCATCCCTTCGAAGTCGGACGCATCCTCTTGTTGTTGATTAACATTGTTCCGCTTGGGATCGCATGGTGGTATTGTGCCAGGCTACTGGACGCTTGGTGTGATGATGACCTCGCCTATGTAGGCTTGATGGCTTGCGTATGCTTCGCGACACTCCTTTCGACCTTCGCGGTGGCGTTCAATAATCACTTGTGGGGCGCGGTCAGTGCGATTGCAGCCACATGGCATGCAACACGTTGTTGGCAAAACAGAGAGAGCCGTTGGCATTTCATCGGTGCCGGCTTCTGGGCTGCCTTTGCATTTACGTGCGAACTTCCTGCGGCAAGCTTATTGGGCATGTTGGGGTTGTTGCTCCTCTGGCATGCACCACGACCGACACTTCAGTGGGGTGCGCCAGCGGTACTAGTGGTTTTACTGGCTTATTTTGGGACAAACTATATAGCCCACGGTCGCTGGAGTCCGCCGTATTCCTTTGGTGCAGGGGATGTCAATACCGTGGATAGCAAACAAAGAGAGAATTGGTATGACTACGACTACATTCGTGGCTTTGATGGAAAGAAGGTAGACAGTTATTGGCGAAAGCCAGACAATCCACTGGATCAAGGTGAGGCTTCGACCAGTCATTATCTGATACATGCAACGGTCGGGCATCACGGGATTGTATCGTTGACACCAGTTCTGATCCTTGCGATCCCCGGAATGCTGCTTGGGTTTTGGAGTCCACGATTGGAACAGCGACGATGGGTAGCGGCCACGACTGTCACATCGATTGCTTGTCTCGTCTTTTATCTGTTCCTCTTGGATACGAGGCAGCGGAATTACGGTGGTACAACGTCCGCTTTCCGTCAGTTGATGTGGTTACATCCACTTTGGCTGTTGGCATCAGTACCCGCTGTGGAGAGGCTGATTCGCTTTCGATGGGGAATTGGCCTAGTGAGCTTGCTGGCAGGACTCTCGATGGTGTCGGTTAGTTATCCAACGTGGAATCCTTGGACTCAGACATGGATCTGGAATCTGATGCTTTGGTTGGGGATCAGTCCGATGAGTCAGTCGTAGTTGTTTCAAGAGATGAACTTGCTCGGAGGAGCAGGTCTTCCAAAGTAGTAGCCTTGGGCGAGAACGAATCCAACCTCCCTACAAACGATGGCTTCTTTCTCGGTTTCGATTCCCTCAGCTAGCGGAAGTACCCCGAGATCGTTAACGACTTGGACTAGCGATCGCAGCACTTTGACCCGGTCCACGGAACCGCTGTCGATATTGCGAATGAGACTCATATCAAACTTCATCACGTCCGGTGGCGCATTGCCCAGTTCGGCAAGTCGGTTTTGTCCGGCCCCGAAGTCGTCGTAGGCTATTTTGATATTGAGGTCTCGCAAGCCTTTTCTCAAGTCACGCATTTGTGCTGCACTGGTGATGGCGGCTTCATGCACTTCCAAGGTAATGGGTGTATCAGGCGTCATGGCTCGGACATTGCTCATCGACTCGAGAAGATCGTTTCTTCCGAGTTCGAGCGGGTGAGTGTTCACGTAGATTTCGCTTCCCTTTGGCAAGGCTAATCCTTCGCGAATCCCTTCCCATCGCAACATTTGGCTCAGTTCGATCTCCATGTTCAATTTCGCGGCTGCACCGAACATCGCAGCGCTCGTTTCCAGACCGAACATCCTACTTCTCGCAAGTATTTCGTAGCCTTTGATTGATGAACCATCGATAGATACGATCGGTTGAAAGAATGGTGTGACGAGCCGTTTTTCCATCATGCGATCGAACTGCACCAGGGCCAGCGCTTGGTCGCAGACATCTTCGGCTACGGTATTCGATGCGGTCGCGTGGTCATCGCAGCGAATACGGAATGCAACATCAGCAAATTGGACGACATCGTCCTTCTTGAGAGTGGCTATGTCCCTGACGCGTACACCATTCACGTAGGTTCCGTTGGTGCTTTGTCGGTCGATCAAAAACAGATTTGAATCACGTATCGTTAGGTCGGCGTGATGGCTGGAAACTGCTCTGGACTGAAGCTGAAGACAGCAACCTGCTTTTCTCCCAATCGAAAAGGGAACAGGCTGTACCACCGTCAGGCATTCGGACATTGCCTGTCCGACAGCTTCTAGAATCCAAACAGTCTTTACATCCATCGACGAGCGCGAGGCCGACGTCAAAATTGGATTTTTTAGGGAACCTGTGTCAAAAGCCATAGTACCTAGACTCAATCGTCTCGGAAGATTCATACAAGAGGGAGCCGAGCGTTTTGGTGGCCGGGTAGCACACCACTCACAAACATGCATTGGTGCAGTTTAGGACATTAAATGAGCGCATGACCGAAAAATTGATCCAGACGGATTTTTTTTTTTGACTTGGGACGGATTTTCGGAATGCTTGCAACATCCAGCCCACCTTTGGCCGATCCTCCAACAATTCCTATCATATGTAAAAAGCTATCCTAACGATTAGGCTGACCGTTTGGATAAAAGAGGGTTTGCCAGAATGCAATCTAGGATTGGACCGAACACCGTACAATTCACAGGCGATGCGCTTCCTGCAGTATTGAATGAGGATGCATTTTGGCCCTTTGAGCCAAAATCGCTCGAGGAGAGCGGAATCTCCGAGGGGGTACTGGAATCGCTCGTTTTGCAGATCTTTCTTAGTGTTGGTACGATCACGGGGCGAGGCCTTACCGACCGAGTCAAGCTCCCGTTCCGAATTGTTGAACAATTGCTAGCGCAATTGAGGGTAAGGCAATTGGTCGTTCACGCCCGTCCTGCTAGCCTCAACGATTTCTACTACAGCTTGACCGAGAATGGTCAAAAAAGGGCGTTGAACTATCAAAGCAATTTTTCTTACACAGGACCGGCCCCAGTTCCCTTGATGGATTACATTCTCAGTGTCGAGGCGCAAGCGAGTACTTTTGAGGCCATTACCAGGAACCAGCTGATCTCCTCGTTGGGAAATGTTACCTATGAGGAATCGTGGCTTGATTTCATAGGGCCAGCGATCAATAGCAACTCCGGCATCTTTCTATACGGTCCTCCGGGAAATGGTAAAACGACTATTGCAAGGTGTCTCGCGGCATGTCGAGGCGAGGAAGTGTGGATACCACATGCGATTATTGATGATGGAATCATTATCAAATTCTTCGATGCTGCTTATCACCAAATCGCAAAGCAAACATTAACCCATTCCGGTTTGGTTGCGGATCAAGAGCATGACAGGCGATGGGTGCGAGTGAAAAGACCAACGGTTGTTGTTGGCGGAGAACTTACCCTCGACCATTTGGAGATTCGACATGATCCTCGCAGCAATACCTGCGAAGCACCGATTCAAATGAAAAGTAATTGCGGATGTTTGCTGATTGACGACTTCGGTCGCCAGCGGATGGAACCGGCGGAACTCCTGAATCGCTGGATCATTCCGTTAGAAAATCGTCATGATTATTTGAATTTGCCTACAGGGAAAAAGTTTTGCGTCCCATTTGAGCAGATCATTTTGTTTTCCACGAATCTTCAACCGGAGTCATTGGTGGACGAGGCATTTCTTCGCCGAGTGCCGTTCAAGATTCACATCGGGGATCCCACCATCGAAGAGGTCATGGAAATTTTTCGAAGGGCGTGCGAAAGTTACGAAATTGCATGGAGACCGGAGATTATTGAGGCATTGATACATAATCACTACCGCAAAAAGGGTCGATCGCTTCGAAGGTGCCACCCCCGGGACCTTCTTCATCAAATCCAGTGCTTATGTGCCTTTCGAAATGAGAGGATGGAGCTTCGAAGCGATTTCTTGGAGATTGCGTGTAATAACTATTTTGGCAATTCTCCGATTCTGGAATCAGAGTATTCGTCTGCAGCGAATATTTCAGCAGCAACTGCTCCTATTTCCGAACCCTTGTTAACGCAGAGATTAGCGAATTCCATACCACTGAGTTGTCCTACAGAAATGTCGCAAAGAAATTCCTTACCGAGTCCAATGATCCCTCTCGGAAAGAAATATTTACAAGAGGATGCACCCGGGCCTGCCACCGTAACGAGTCCCGAAAACTTCAAGACTTTTCCTTCGGTTCTCCAGACTTACCCCAATGTACCAGACTCGGCGATCCGCAATATTCCCAACTCGCCGAATTTAGCAACGGACGGATGATGCGATCATGAGCATGTTAAGCGCCAAGATGCAAGCAGGCTTTGAGCCTATCGCCGGGTATGTTCTCAGGGAGAAGCTAGGCTCTGGAGGCTATGGAGACGTATGGTCTGCAGATGCTCCAGGTGGACTCCAAAAAGCGATCAAGATCGTTCACGGTAGCATTGACGAAAGTCGGGCAGCAAGCGAGCTTAAGTCGCTTCAGAGAATTCGACAAGTGAATCATCCGTTTATCTTGTCGCTCGAACGAATTGAAGTCGTAGAGAGACAGCTAATCATTGTCACCGAGTTAGCTCAGTGTTCTTTGTTACATCAATACATGGAGTATCGCGAAAAAGGATTTTCGGGAATCGCACGTGACCGCCTGCTCAGTTATCTAAAGGATGCCGCGGAGGGGCTTGATTTTCTGTGCCAAAAGCATGATTTACAACACCTCGATGTAAAGCCTGGAAATCTCCTGCTGGTTTCCGATCGAATCAAAGTTGCGGACTTTGGACTGGTGAAGGATTTGCAGTCCAATTCCCAGTCTCTGATGGGTGGTCTTACTCCGACCTATGCAGCTCCCGAAATGTTTGACGGTCGGCCTGGTCGCTACAGCGATCAATACTCGCTTGCCATTGTTTACCAGGAAATGCTTACAGGTAGCTTGCCCTTCCGAGGACGCACCACAGCGCAATTGGCTAACGAACATTTGCATAAAGCACCTGCACTAGACGGGTTGCCCGCTGCAGAGCGGGCAATCATTGCCAAAGCGCTCTCCAAGAAACCTCAACAGCGGTTCACTGACTGCAAAGAAATGTTTCATGCTATTGAGAATGCAGCTATTGCTGTTGAGCCGGTCAATGTGTTGCCAATAGTACATGTTCGCGGTTGGAGTCCAAATCTGCCAAAGGAAAAGAGCTGGTCCCTACCAAGCAATTCAGCAAGTCGGAATTCTGCCAGACCCAAATCGGAACCGCGGGCGCCGGGAATCCAGAAAAATCCACGTATTGCGAACGCAGTCGATCGTAAGGACACAAATGGGACTTTATCGGAGGCTTCGTCCGTGTCGCCTTCAAATCTGATTATTGCGATAGGTGGCTTTGCGGTGGAGTCCGTGAGCGTACTCCGCAGTCAGATTTCTGCGCCGGCAACGTTGTGCGAGGTTGCGGATAGATACCTAGTCTTGGATACAGATTTTCGATCGCTTGAACCATTGATTGACTGCAGCAATCCCCATCGATTGGATTATGGATCCGTTGTCCATTTGCCGATCAAGACACCCAACTATTATCGCGAAGAGACAAAGCCTTTTCCTCAACTGAGTCGAAGGTGGGTATACAACATACCGCGATCCCAGCGAACTGAGGGGGTTCGGCCTCTTGGTATGCTGGCTCTTCTCGACCATGCATCCTTGGTGTTTGATCGACTACAAATTGCCTTGAGCGATCTCATGGAGCAGGATAGCAAGATGTCTGTCTTCCGAGTGAAGCTGATCGCATCTCTGATGGGTGGGACGGGCAGTGCGATGGTAGCCGAGCTTGGCTTTATGGTAAGGCAGGCTGCAGAAGCGTTGGGAGTGAACGTTCATGTGGAGCTAATTTGCTCGTGTGCTTCA
>Ga0207937_1000472_pt1 | contig 14139 bp, 10 predicted proteins | sample LakMenEpi04Sep11_FD_150668 | JGI IMG/M metagenome (GOLD analysis project Ga0207937, IMG submission 150668) | Freshwater microbial communities from Lake Mendota, WI - 04SEP2011 deep hole epilimnion (SPAdes) | ecosystem: Environmental > Aquatic > Freshwater > Lentic | place: Lake Mendota, Madison...
TTCTGAACCTGGGGTTGCGCCGCTATCGCGTGCTTACCCCAGGCTAATGAATGCCGTCCCTTCAGGACTCTCGCGTCGCTTCGCGACCAAACTCAACGGTCACTCTTTCTCCACGCCGTCGCGACCAAAAGAGGAGCCAAAAAATTGTCAGGAACCGTTTCCGCTTTTTTGCGATGTTTTTCCAGTGTATTTATCAATAAAGACACGGAAAATCCAGTACAAAACTGTCCTCGCAGTCGTTGTCCAACCCCGTTGGGGTAAACGCGGCGAATGGGTTCCTGATTACCCAGGGTGCGCGGCAAGGCCGCGACCCTGGGCTATGGAATCTAACGCCGTTAGCGTATTGTGGGCCATGCAATTTAAGCCATTCGCGTATTGGTTGTTGTCGCATCCAACGCCGTTGATGGATGAGTTGTTGCTTACATTAACAACCGTTGACGTTTACGGTCCTCGGTCGATTGTCGACCGTACAATAGGACGTCCAATATTACGTTTGATTAGAACGAATTGATATGCGTCGATCGTTCCTCGCCAATCGGTATATCGGTTTTTACGCCAACGGCGTTGTATTCCATAGCCCAGGGTCGCCGCGGTACGTGGCGCACCCTGGGATATGGCCCGTCGCGAGACCCAAACCCCAACGGGGTCTTACAATCCTAAGAAATCACAAAAGGTGCCAGGAACCGTTTCCGATTTTTTGCGATGTGTTTCCAGTGTTTATCGATAAAGACACGGAAAATCCAGCATGAAACTGTCCACGCGGTCGTTTTTCAACCCCGTTGGGCCGTTGGGGTCGACGCGGCGAATGGGTACAGGATTACCCAGGGTGCGCGGCAAGATCGCGCCCCTGTGCTGTGGAATCTAACGTCGTTGGCGTATCGCCGCGGTACGCGACGCACCCTTGGATATCGCACATCGCGAGATCCAAACCCCAACGGGGTTTTACAATCCTTACTGTAGCCAGTCCGGCAAAACGCCGAGGCCAGGCAATTCGATCACTTGCACTTTTTCAATCGACTCGATCGCCATCAATTGCTTGAGCGCTTCCGCAGGCGGTGCGCCATCCAAATTCAATACCCCAATCGAATGGCCACCCGGCTGGTTCAATTCGCGACCGACCGACATCTGGCCAATATTCACTTGATGCGCACCAAATACGGTACCAACCTTGCCAATGATGCCAGGCACGTCGGTATGCGTAAAGAACAACATATGGCCATCGAGGTACGCTTCCAATCGATAATCCGCCACCGAGATCAATCGAGGCATGTTATTCCCGAATACCGTCACACCTGCCTTGAGTCGCTGACCGCTACCAGAAACCTCAGCTGTGATCGATGAAGTAAATGCGCCCGATTCTCGGTTGCGATTTTCCGTCAATTCAATCCCTCGCTCACGAAGCAACATTTCTGCATTGATGATGTTCACGTCGTCTGGCATCGCTCGTTCCAAAAGCCCGGCACAGAATGCCGCGCTCAACAGCTTGGTATCCTTGTCGGCAACTTCACCGCGGTAGCTCAATTGGCAAGCACTAATGCTCCCTTCGTGCCATTGGGCCATCATCAGACCAAGTCGATGCGCCGCGTCGAGATAGCCACGAATCGATTCCAACGTTTTCGGATCCAATGCCGCAACATTGACCGCGTGCCGAATCTCACCCGTATTGAAGAAGTTGATCAGCAACTGAATCCCTTCGATGGCCACCTGCGTTTGCGCTTCTTCGGTACTCGCTCCTAAGTGCGGTGTGCAAACAACTCCTGGTAGCCCGAACAATGCGCTCTTCGAACAGGGTTCCTCTTCGAACACGTCCAACGCAACACCAGCGATGATCCCTTTCTCAAGCCCCTCTACCAACGCGGCCTCTTCATAGATTCCACCGCGGGCACAATTGACCAGCCGAATCCCTTTCTTCAACAGATGCAACTGATTTCGATTGACCAAATACTTTGTCTCATCGGTCAATGGAGTGTGAACCGTCAGATAGTCGACTAACGGCAAGATGTCATGCATGACATGCACTTTCTCCACACCGAGCTTCAACGCTTGTTCATCCGACAAAAAGGGATCGAATGCAATCACGCGCATTCCGAATGCCAGAGCCCGCACTGCAACTTCGCGACCGATACGCCCCATACCGATCACGCCGAGAACCTTGTCCGCTAATTGCGTTCCCATGAAGGTCTTCCGATCCCATCGGCCTTCGATCAAGCTCTGATAGGCAGGTGCCACCGACCGGGACAACGCGAGCATCAAAGCAAACGTATGCTCCGCTGTGCTCAAGGTATTGCCCGCTGGCGTATTCATAACCACGATACCCAAACGGGTTGCCGCGTTCTTGTCGATATTGTCCGTACCGACACCTGCACGCACGATCGCTCGCAATCGCTTGTTCCCTTCCAACGATTCCGCAGTGATCTTCACACCACTTCGGACGATGGCACCATCGAATTCATTGAGGGATTTGCGAAGCTCATCCCCTTTGAGCCCTGTGCGAACCTCATATTCAAAACCAGGTGCTGCGTTAAGAAGATCGAATCCTTCTTGAGCGATGGGATCTAAGACGAGTATGCGATGAGTCATGAATGGTTGTTGGTATGAGAGATTGGTTCCAAGAAAAGTGAGAGAGTGCGATTACCCCCTCTTTGCGGCAAAGTCTTTCATGAACGAAGCAAGCAGTTTTGCCCCTTCCATAGGCATCGCGTTGTAGATGCTGGCGCGAATGCCACCGACGCTTCGATGACCTTTCAAAGAATCAAGCCCTAGTTTCTGAGCTTGGTCCAAAAATGCTTTCTCGGTTTCTTCATCTGGGAATCGGAAGGTAGCATTCATTAGAGAACGATCTTCTTTGCGTGCATGCCCGTGGTACAACTCAGGAAATGCATCCATCGCGTCGTAAACGCACTTCGCTTTTTCTTGGTTGATTTTGTGCATTGCCGCAAGACCGCCAACCGTCGTTTCTAACCATTCCGTAACAAGCCCCAGAACGTAGACCGCAAAAGTCGGAGGCGTATTCCACATCGAGTCTTCCTTCGAGTGGTTGTTAAAATTCAAATAACCAGGCAAACTGTCGTTGGATCGGGCTAGTAAATCGCGACGAATAACGACCACCGTCACACCCGCTGGGCCTGCGTTCTTTTGAGCACACGCGTAGATCAATCCGTACTTGCTCACGTCCAGTGGTCTATATAGAAAGTCGGACGATGAGTCGCATACCAACGGTGCCGCCGAATTCAAATCGCGTTGAAACTGAACGCCCTGGATCGTTTCATTGCTCGTAATATGAACATAAGCTGCATCCGGTCGGATCTTCAATTCAGCATCGCTTGGCAAGCGATCGTAGTTGGTCGCAGCCGCATCGTAGAGGACTTCCGTAGCCCCTTCTTTTTTGGCTTCGGCGATCGCATACTTCCCCCACGATCCCGTCAGTACATACTGAGCTGGAGCCGACTGCCCCCGAAGTAGATTCATCGGAATCATTGAAAATTGAAGCCGAGCACCCCCTTGAAGAAAGAGGACATCGTAGTCGCTGGGAACGTTTAAAAGCCGAATCAATCGCTGCTTGGCCGCTTCCTGGATGGCAATAAACGCCTTGCTTCGGTGGGAAATTTCCATCACCGACGCACCGCAACCGGGCAAACAGAGCATTTCGTCGCGGATTCGTTCCAAGACCGGAACTGGCAGTACTGCCGGACCTGCAGAGAAGTTATAAAGTCGTTTTTCCATAGTTATCTGTTATCAAGCAGGCGTTTGCGTCGGATGTTCGGGGATAGAACCATTTTTCATGCATATACACGTAAGCCCGGAATTTTACGGGTTGTTCCGTGAACGCGAAAGGACAGTTCGGGCACATCATGAATCTAGCTTATGAACCATCGTAGCACCCGCGAGGCCGTCGAAGACCTGCGAAAGGACGGTCGCTTGATCGAAGTGAACGAGCCTATCTCCCCACACTTGGAGATGGCGGAGATCCAACGACGAGTCTACGAACGGGGCGGACCTGCCATCCTTTTCTCCAATCCCACGGGTTGCAGATTTCCGATGGTCAGCAATCTCTTTGGGTCGCTCGATCAAGCTAGATTCTTGTTTCGCCACACCATCGATCGCGTACGTCGAGCCATCGAACTGAAGATCGATCCAAACGCCTTCTTCAAAAACCCATGGCGGTACCGATCTGCCCCTTGGACGGCATTCTCGATGCTACCCAAACCGGTACGACGCGGCCCATGCTTAGACCATACGATTTCGATCTTGCAACTCCCACAACTGCATTGCTGGCCCGATGACGGTGGTGCATTCGTCACTCTTCCGCAAGTGCTAAGTATGGGGACCGAGACTAGTTTGATGAAAGCAAACTTGGGGATGTACCGCATTCAACTTTCAGGAAACGAGTACGAACCAGACAGAGAGATTGGTCTCCACTATCAATTGCATCGGGGTATCGGTGTTCATCATTCTGCAGCCTTGGCCGCGAAGCAACCATTTCAAGTGGCAATCTCCGTCGGCGGTTCGCCAGCCATGACACTTAGCGCGGTGATGCCACTGCCTGAAGGGCTCAGCGAATTGACCTTTGCAGGCGCTCTCGCGGGTCATCGCATTCGGATGATCACTTCACCTGATCATGCTCCACTATATGCCGATGCGGACTTTATTATCCACGGAACGATCGACACACAGAGACTAAAGCCAGAAGGTCCGTTCGGCGATCACTTGGGTTATTATGCCAAAGTGCATGATTTTCCTTACATGAAGGTGCATCATGTCTCACATCGAAAGGATGCCATATGGCCATTCACCGTTGTTGGTCGACCGCCGCAAGAAGACACGACGTTTGGTGAACTCATTCACGAACTCACAGGTTCCATCATCCCAACGGTGCTACCAGGCGTGCGTGGCGTGCACGCTGTCGATGCCGCTGGTGTGCATCCTCTGTTGTTGGCGATTGGTAGCGAACGATACACACCGTACCGAAACCCACTGCGTCCGCAAGAGTTGTTAACACAGGCCAATGCGATCCTCGGCCAAGGTCAATTATCACTGGCAAAGTATTTGATGATCGTGAACGGGAACGATGATCCGGATCTCGACCTACACGACTGTTCTCGGTTCCTGCAGCATTTGTTGGAACGTATCGATTGGACTCGCGATCTCCATTTTCAAACGCGAACTACCATCGATACTTTGGACTACAGCGGTGAAGGATACAATCAAGGATCGAAAGTGGTGTTTGCGGCCAGCGGCCCCAAACGGCGATCTCTGGCTACCAGTGTCTCGTCCACATGGCGATTCCCTGACTCTGTCCTTGATCCGAGAATTGCATTGCCAGGCGTATTGGTTCTGCAGGCTCGCAAAGGTTCCGATTTACGAGAGTTGTCGGCTTCGTTGGAGAGCACGTTTACCCATTCGAGCGACACCGACTGCATCGCGATGATTGTCATTGTCGACGATTCTGAGTTTGCAGCTCGATCGATATCGAACCTCTTGTGGGTGACTTTTACACGAAGCAATCCGGCACACGATATCGACGGCGTGGGAGCCTTTACCGAGCACAAACACTGGGGATGTCGAGGCCCCCTCGTGATTGACGCGCGAGTCAAACCTCATCACGCACCGCCTCTTATCGAAGATCGCGAAACGAGCAGTAAAGTCGACGCGATGGCAGCCCGAGGGGGACCGCTCGCCAAGTACCTTTAAACTCGTACCCGGCACCTTGCGCGAGAACAATGCGACAGGGCGAGGAACGGCAGTAATCAGGGTTGTTCGCCTGGTTTTTTCTTCAAACGCTCCCTTTGCAGCTTTTCTTCGTCTTGAAGGGACGGGTCTGTTTCGTGCACAATAGCGTACTATGTTAAGCGTCCTGCAACAGAATTCGCAAAAAACGAATCAACCCTGCCTTGAATTCTCGGAGGGTACGCTATCGCTTCGGGGCTGCAAATCAGATGTGCTTCGATCGACTTACGGAAAGTCCACATGGGAGTGGGATTCACGAAGCCAATCGTGGCGAGCTTTCGCCATGTCATATCCGAAGATGGCTGAACAGCTAAGTACACAACCGCATTCGATCCAGGATCTTGTCCCTGCTTGGCAACGAGTGAACTGGAACAATGTGCTCTTGCCCGAGTTGCGAGCCGAGCAGAAGCAAGCGGTCGAGGCGTGGTCGACTACGAGATCGGGAGTGGTGATTATGCCCACGGGTACGGGCAAGACGGAAGTCGCACTGCGGATTATGGCGGATCAATGTTGTAGCACGCTCGTGGTTGCGCCCATACGAGATCTGATGTACCAATGGCATCGTCGAATTCTGGCTGGCCTCCAGTACGATTGTGGAATCATTGGAGACAATACCTTCAACGTAAAGCCGGTCTCGGTCACCACGTATGATAGTGCTTGTATTCATATGCCCGCGCTGGGCAATCGTTTCAAGTTGATCATTTTTGATGAATGCCACCACTTGCCTGGCCCCATCCGATCCGACGCAGCGAGGATGAGTGCTGCTCCCTATCGGCTGGGACTAACAGCGACACTAGATGACCACGACCAGCGTTCCGATCTTATTCAAAAATTGCTTGGACCGGTTGTTTATCGGCTAGGGATCGAAGAGGTCAAGGGAACGACCCTCGCTGATTTCGACATCTATCGTATTCAGGTAAAGCTGACCGAACGCGAACAACACCGCTACGACTTCCTAGCGTCGCAGGTATCCAGCTACGTCTACGAGCGACGCACCGAAGACACCGAGTTCGATTGGAACCAATTGTGCAAGGACTCTTCGGAGAATCCCGATGCACGTCGAACATTGAAAGCGTTTCACGAAAAGCAATCGATCGAGGACCGCGCCGATGCCAAACTGGATGTTATCGAGGATTTGCTCCGCCTCCATCACAGTACGCCGATGATCGTTTTCGCAGGCTCCAATGCGATGGCTCGGGACATTTCACTTCGCTTTTTGATTCCTTGCCTGTTAAGTCACTGCGGCAAGGCGGAGCGATTAGACTATCTTGACGGGTTGCGGGATGGTGTTTATCCAGCGATCGTCGCCAACCAGATACTCGACGAGGGAGTCGATATCCCAGCAGTCAAGATTGCAATTGTCGTGGGTGGTATGGCCTCCACCAGGCAGGCCAAGCAACGACTCGGTCGCATTCTTCGAAAGTCCGGCAATGAGCGGGCGATCTTGTATGAAGTCGTTTGCGCCGACACCAACGAAATTGCACGATCGAGAAAACGTAGAAAGAACGATGCTTACTCGCGAACACGCAATCGCAAGAATTGAAAACGGGATCGTCGTTCCCGATCGACTCATCCGCTCCAAGCATGCGCATTACTCTGCACTTGCGAAGAGCGCCGCACGCGTTTACGAGGAAGGTCGAGGACGGACGCGCCGCGAGCTGCATTCAGCGATTCATCGCGTATTTGCTAATGAGCTGGATTGCCCTATCCGAAGAATAGATTCGTTTTGCAAACTGTTGGACGAGCGTGGCACTTTCGAAATGGACGAGAAGGGCCTCGCCTCGAAGCTTAGACGCGAAGTGTTTCGAAAAGCATCCGCCCATCACCCGCTCGTTTCGCACGTCGACAAACTGTTCGGCAATGCAGAATTCAAAGTGAAAGATCTTATCGCCAGTTCGTTCTCGAAGAGTTGGATGGAATTGCAAGAAGGGATGTTCCGTGATTTGATCGAGAATCACACGCTCCTTGAATTTCAGCCCTTTGCGAACCCCGTCGAGCTTCTCTCACGCTACAACATCGCACAAACACAAGTGGCTCTCTTTGATGCGGTGGAAGTGATTGTTCAGATGCGCGAAGACTTTAAGTCGATCGTCCGTTATGCGAAGCTCGCTCGTCTCATGCATCGCATTCAGCGAACTTCAGATGGGTATCGTATCGCGCTGGATGGGCCTGCTTCTCTGTTGCAAAACACATCCAGATATGGCGTATCCATGGCCAAGTTTCTGCCAGGGCTACTTTCTTGCCGTGGCTGGTCATTATCCGCTTCGATTCGAAAGCCGAAATGGGGACGACTGCGGTTGTTGCTCGATGCAGAATGTGGTCTCAATTCTTCCGTCGTTGCGCCGAGCGAATTCGATTCGTCGGTAGAAGAAAAATTTTATGAACGATGGAAAAATGCGGATACGTTAGGTTGGAGTATCGAACGCGAGACAGAGATTCTCAGCCAAGGTCAATCGGTTTTCTTTCCCGACTTTGTATTTAGGCACCAAGACGGTCGGGTGGCAATGATGGAGATCATCGGTTTTTGGACACCAGAGTATTTGGAACATAAAAGAAAATCATTGTCTCTCTTCCCCAAGGACAATCTGTTCTTTGCTATTCATCAGTCGATCGATTCACCCAGTCTTCAGATCGAAGAACGCCGGGTCCTCCGATACAAAACGTCGATCTCAGTCGAGACGGTGCTTCGCACTCTGCGAGAGGCGATGAAGTAACTCCGGAGGAGTGATGGATCTTAGGCGGCGCGAGCCGCCGTGGCTTGGCTAAACCATTGGGTTGAACGTAGTGGAACTCGCCAAAATTCCCATTGCTCTTGGAATTCTGGCGAGTCCCACTACCCCAGATTGAGCGTTGAAAACGCAATAGTGCATATTTCTGATAAAATACAATCAGTGCACCAATAACTAAAAGCCAGAGGACTCAACTATGTCAGTCGTGACTTACCGGGAAGATGAGGCATCGGATCAACCTGTCGGCGACTTGCCTTTGACGCTGCGATTGAACGAGTCCTTTGAAGAATTTGTAACGTTGAATCCCGACCTAGTCGTCGAACAAAATGCCAATGGAGAGATCGTCATCATGTCGCCAACGGGTGGTGAATCTTCGGAGCGCAATGCGGAATTAACCTTTCAACTGCGTGCTTGGTCCAAGCAGTTCGGAGGAGTAACGTTTGACTCATCGGTGATTTTTTGCTTACCTGATGGTTCGAAACGCTCGCCGGACGCTTCGTGGATATCGTCCGAACGGTGGTTAGCTTTGCCACTGGAAGATCGAAAAAAGTATCCACCGATTACCCCTGATTTCGTCATCGAATTGCGATCCGAGAGCGATCGACTCAAAGATCTCCAAGAGAAGATGCAGTACTACATGGACAATGGCGTTCGGCTTGGATGGTTGATCGATCGACTCACGAACCGAGTTCACATGTATCAACAAGGAATACCGGTTGAGATTTTGGAATCCCCCGAATCGGTTTCGAACCAAGAATTGCTGCCAGAATTCACGCTTGACCTAATGCCTATTTGGAAGAAATGATCGTAGCTTCGCCCGGTTGTTGTATGTTCATGGGGCAGAATTACCGAACGCAGAAAAATGTTTTGCGACTAGACTTAATCAGCGAGAGCGAAGTCTAAATCCTTCTTGCCGCCGCTGGGCACCTCCATCACGAGGGGAGTCGAAGTGGCCTGCGCGTATTTCGAGGGCAATAATCGCTTCGATTTCCCTTCGGAGGCATTTCCAGTTGAGGCAGCTTCCATACTAGAAGAACCTCCAGCTGCGAATTCAACTTTTTCAATAGTAACTTTGTATTTCCCAGGCAGCGCGCCCGAGGCATCGACCGTCGTTAGGCTATATGCACCGCCTACTGCCGTCGTCGCAGTCGCGATGCGACCGTCACCCTCTGGAATAAAGGTGATGATCGCGCCTTCGACAGGGGACCCTTTGTAGGTTACTTTGCCGGCGACCGGAACGGTTCCGGAAATGCTCGCAGAATTGCAACCAACCAGGAACGAAAAACAGACGAGCCAAAGCGTACGACAACGAAGCATAATAGTGTCTCTAAAAAAAAGGACGAACAGAGGACGAACGAACACTCACTCGCGGTGCTTTTGGATAGCGAACTAGTCGTTGAGTAAATTCACTTCACCACCAGCGATCGTGCCTAGCGCACCCCAGACGCCATAGTTTCGATTGGGAGCGACTCCGTAATTGCCGCAGTCGATCGACTGTGTGATAAAGCGAATGCTTCCGTCCGCCATCCCTATCACGACGCCGCCTGTATGGTAACTGCTGACCGAAAAGACACCCACCGCGTTGCTCGGATTGTTGTTGTTACGTTCGTAGCATGAGGGGCTATTCGGTGGCAAAATTGTAGAGAACCCTGCCCAATTAGGGTGGCCGAAAGCCCAAATGCCTCCCATATTCCAATCGGAGAGGAGGCGTCCCGGATTGTAAAGGCCATTGGTTGCAGTAGCGAGACACTGTGCTGCATTCGCATCGAGACCAGCCATTGGATAGGTCGCAAGACCACGGACCGAACGGGAACCTCGATCTCCCGTGGCTTTTTCCGACAACGCGACCGTATTGCTCGTACCATCGGTAATCGATCCCATGGTTCTCTTTACTTCGGATGTGACGCAAAGTGGCGCCACGGCACCGGGTTTGTCATAGCCGAAAAGTCCGTTGACGCGACCGAAGTAGTTGTTATCTGTGATTGTTGCACTCGTCCCTGCGCCTGAGGGGTTTGTTCCAACAGTCGTCCCCATCGATAAGTGGTAACTGCGTTGAGGCTGATTGGACGTTACTGGGTTGTTTGCGGCGAGAGGAGAGGAGGGACAAAGCAGTACCGTCATTGATCCTAGATACGGAGCATACGTATTGTTCCAAGCAACCTGCGGAGCACCGCCTGAGATTTGGTCTGATCTAGGACCTTGTTCGATATACGGAAGAGCGAATACAAGGCCGAATTTGTCAGCACAGCGATTTTGATCGCCTCCAATCGGACCTCCACGCAGCGGAGGAAACTTCTTGAAGGCATCATGGAAATTGTGCATCGCGAGAACGAGTTGTTTCTGATTGTTTGTGCACTGGATGCGTCTCGCCGCCTCGCGGGCCGCCTGAACTGCAGGTAATAGCAGTCCTACTAAAATGCCGATGATGGCAATTACCACCAATAACTCGACAAGCGTGAAGGCAAATTTTTTCGACGCAAGCAACTTGACGCGATTTTTTTTCGTCACGGTACAGTCCTCCGATTCACTGAAAAAACTACAGAAAAGCAATCGCAAAACGAAGTTGTGCGATGCTGAATTAGGTAGCAGGTAGCGAGGTAACAATGCTGGGAGATTTCCGTTCTATACGATCAGCCTAAGTCTTTAAGCCTCCTAGATCGTCCCCTGAAAGATTCATGAGATTACCATACGGACAAACAGATCGCAAATTTTTTGAGAATATTCTCCAAAAAATGCATGGGACGTGGTTACCGTGGACCAAGCACCCAATGATTACCTTTGCACCTTTGCATGAAACCCATATCTCTTTAGATGTTCATTCATAGCTGCGAATATTACCCCACACGCTAGGTTGAGTGCGGCTTTGCCATCTGGGCCGTTAAGGATTGAATCTCTCGAAGCAATTTGAGCTGTTCCATCGAAAAGGAAGTGCGATCGAGTCGACGATGGGTCGCTTCGCTTTCTTCGTCCCCTAGCCCCGCAGTTCGTTGACTCTTGGACAAGATTCGTTCGCGAAGTAATTCCGCGTCATCGATACCCTCTAGCATTCCGATATGCGATGCCGACGCACCTGCTTCGGTACCACCGCCGCCTCCACCAGCCGTGCTGACGATGAGGTTGGCAAAACCGAACCATCGCTGCAATGGGCCTTGCGAGATGCTCACATTTTGTATGTTTTCAAAGGTGATCGTCGTCTCATAGATGCTCCAGATTCCACGTCGAATTCGCATGCTGCGATCGCTGAGAACATACCACGTTGTGTCGTAGCGCAAATGGATGGCAATATACGCCAGAATGTCGGGCACCACGATCACGATGATCCATAGTGGAGCTGTGATCAATCCCCACATCGGGGCCGCGAGGATGAGCACCAGCCACAACAGAGAAAGAACAACATCGACTACGGTCAGGCCAATCCAGAAAAGAAACTTTCGATAGCGCAGATATGCCGGCGAAGGATCGCAGAATTTGGTTTCCGAGTGTTTCGCTCAGACCAATCCGAGATTGGGAAAACTAGGTCTGCTTTGGATGTAGAAAATCATGGTTGTTGCAGCGATTCTAAGGTGTTTGGCCCAAGTTTCCTGCAATCCGCGTGAATCCTAGCTTGCCTTTGTTAAGATGGTGAGACAAATCTCTCCCAACTCCGCCAAAAGACTTCTCGCGTTGCCGTCAGCGCCAGAAGCAATCTCAACCGTACCTAGGAAAAACATACCTCGAGGAATTTTCATGCGTCGTCCGTTGTTTAGTCTATCAGCCTTGGCTGCGTCATCGCTCCTTTTCCTCTCGCCATCTCGCGAGGCTGTCGCGCAGTACGATGGTGCCATGAGCGTCCCCGAAACCTTGGCTCCCGGATTCGAGTCGATCTCCAAAGAACAGTCCGAAGCTTGGCTATCGATCTTGGCTGGCCCCGTGTTTGAAGGACGAGGAACTGGCCAAGTCGGTTACGTCCGAGCGGCGCATTGGGTCGCTGGTAAGACAGCTGAGTTTGGACTCGCACCGATGGGGGATGGCGGAACTTATTTTCAGATGCTACCCATGTCGAGACAAGTGATCGAGGAGTCGCAATCGAAAGTGACTGGCCCCAGCGATTTGTCGATCCCCTTTGCCAAGAATTTAGCCCTCGATCGATTTGCCTCGCAACCGGAAATCGCTGGCAAGGTCGCGTTTGTGAAGTTGGTCGGAGACAAACCGCAGATCGAAGAGAATTCCTTGAGGGACAAGATTGTCATCTATGTGACCGATGCCAAGAATGAATCGCGCGCTGCACAGATCATTGGGACGCAACGAGCTGCGGTTCGCCTTCGTGTCGTGACCACTACTCCCACGGCAAACAATCAACTGCAACGCTCTCGACGCGCACCTTCGAGCACATCCGGTTCCATCAGCCTGAGCGCGGCTACTTTGATTGCGAATGCCACCGGTGGCTCGTCCGATTGGCTCTCCATCGCCGAAGGTGGAAAAACAGAAGTGCATACATCGGACACCGAGTTGAAGCTTCAATATCGCATTCGCGAAGAGCCTCTTGCTGTACCTAACGTATTGGCATGGCAACAAGGTTCTGACCCAGCCCTCCGCGATGAGTATATCGTTCTTGGAGCTCACCTCGACCACTTGGGACTTCAAGGAGGCGAGATGTTTCCCGGTGCCGACGACAATGGATCAGGATCGACCGCATTGTTGAACATTGCGAAGGCCATCAGTGCAAACCCGGTCAAACCGAAGCGAAGCGTACTCTTTATGTGGTTCGCAGCCGAAGAGATCGGACTCGTTGGTTCCGCCCACTACGTGGACAACCCCATCCTGCCCCTCGACAAGATGATTTGCATGTTGAACATAGACATGGTCGGACGGAACGAAGAAAAGGGAAATGAGACTGCAGCAGAAAACGAGACCTCACTCCATTTGATTGGAAGCAAAAAAGGTGACGTATCACTTCACGATATCATCCTAGATGCCAATAAGTACGTGAATTTATCGTTCGAATATGACGAAGAAGGGGTCTTTGGCCGAAGCGATCAATTTAATTTCTTCAAGAAAGGAACGTCCGTCGCATTCCTGTTTGGTGGCTTCCACCCTGATTATCATCGGCCAACCGATGGGCCAACCAAAATCAACTACAAGAAGATCGCATCCGCAGCCCGATTGTTCTATTTGACAACCCATTTCGCTGCCGAGCATGGACATTTCAAAGTGCCGACCCCGGAAGCGAAGCCAACAGAAGCGAAGCCAACAGAAGCCAAACCTGCGGAAGCCAAGCCAGTAGAGGCTAAACCTGCCGATGCCAAGCCCGCTGAAGTGAAGGCGGAAGTCAAACCCATACCATAGTCCGTCGGGTCTTTTGGCGGCGTCTCCCGCCAGAAAACCTTTCCTTCATGAAAAAGCATAAAACATAAAAAAGAAAAAGCATACAAAGGACATGCACATTTTTGAATTAGCTATTCTTGGTTTTCCGTGCGAATTCAATCTCTATACGCACTTGCTCCATCGATTACCGAACAATTAGGCCGCGATTCGAGCCAAGAGTGCATCTCGAGCGGTGCGATGCTATCGATGATTAAAGAAAAATCGGAACGACTAGACATATCGTCCCAGTTGTCGAACCGCATCTTGCCATTCAACAATAGTTCTTTGAGCTGTTATTCAGTCAACTCGGATCTGACGATCGAACCGTCAGCCGATGTTC
>Ga0207937_1000477_pt1 | contig 14089 bp, 19 predicted proteins | sample LakMenEpi04Sep11_FD_150668 | JGI IMG/M metagenome (GOLD analysis project Ga0207937, IMG submission 150668) | Freshwater microbial communities from Lake Mendota, WI - 04SEP2011 deep hole epilimnion (SPAdes) | ecosystem: Environmental > Aquatic > Freshwater > Lentic | place: Lake Mendota, Madison...
CTGTATGCTTCACGAAGAAGACGTTTCCAAGGATGGTAAAATAAATTGATCGCCGCTGCACCGAGCACCGCTTCCTGCTGCAACTGGGCGCGAACCTCGTAAGCCGTCCTCGACTGACCATCCGGCGTGACCGCCCGTGACTGATAGCCGACGGTGCGGTTCTGCATATTCATCGTCAGATCATTGAGGACTGGGATGAGGTTCTGCTGGTAGTTCGGGATCGCCTTGTCGACGATCTTCAGCCCCGGGGGGAACAGCGCGTAGGGGCCGTAGTAAGAAAGGGTCAGATCTTCGAGGGCACGGGAGCCGTTGTCGCCGGGCTGGACGATCAACGCGCTCGATAGCAAAGCCCCGTCGACCATGCCGCAGCGGAGGCGATTCAAAAGCTGGATGTGTGGATACACCTTGTATCCAAGCCCGCGGATGCCGTGATACGTCCCGTTGCCGACACCATAACAAAAAGTAACAAAACAGTTTGTCGGAGCGTCGAAGCGGTTGGGCTTCTTGAAGAGGAAGTCCTCTTCTTTGGCGTTCTCGTCGGATCCGATCGGATCTTTAAGGAAGATGAGGTGGCTGACTTTCTTGTCGAACTCGCGCACCCACATGTGAACGACATGGACTTTCTTCCCGCGGCTGTTGCCGTAGAGGAGGTCGTTATTCTTGAGTTCGACTTCGAGCTTCTCCCACTCACCGGCCTCTTGGAACGAACTGTCGCGGCAAGCGCGGATCAACGCCTGTTTCACCATCTTGACGTTCCACCCGAGGTCTTTGGCCACGGCGGGGTCTTCGATGAATTTGTAAAGCTGGTGGGCTTGGTATTCGCGATCAACCGTGGCGACCTCGATCTCCCATTCGGAGGCGCGTGTTCCACGTGGCAACCGGAACTCGGAGAGCCCGGCCACACGCCAACGCCAATCAACCTCGTCCTCAAAATAACAAACCCCGACGCCATGCGAGACGAACTGGTCGGCAAGCATTTGGTGATTGAACTCGAATTCCTGCCACTCTTTGAGGGTCCGCGTGAATTCTTCGGCGAGGATGCGCTCCCACTCGACCTTCTGCTCGGGGGAACCGAAGTCGATCGAGATGCGGGCCAAGACATCGACGGACGAGGTGAGGTCGTAGTATCCGGCGAGGGCTTGCTCTTTCAGGGCGGCAGCTTCACCGAAGTCGAGGTTCGTTCGCTCGCCTTGGCCCATCTCGATCAAGTCTTGCTGGTTGAAAGGGGCGGCACCATTGAACATGGCGTCAACCAGGGCGCGGTTTTTGCTAGAGCCTTGGTCGCTGTCTTTGATCGCTTTGTAGATCGAGCGGGCGCTGTTTACGTTGTCGACGCGCATTTTGGGAGCGCGGCCGTTCTCTTCAAGGCCGAGAAGTTCGAGGGGGGCTAGTTCGGAATTTGTCATTTTTGCAGGGCTTCTATGAGCGAACCGTCTTTACATCCGTGAACCACGGCGGCATCGGCGGGCACAGGACCGTAGACCGAGAGGTCGTCGATCGGATCGCAGTAGATCTCGCCCTTCGGTCCGATCTCGTAGTTCTTTGTCCGCCAGTTGTTGTGAATGAGTTGGGAAACTGCCGTGTTCGGACGCATCTCGTGGCGGAGGTAAACGTCGAAGGGTTCGACATTTGGGCCGTCGTCGATCCGGACATAGCTCCATAGGAGTGAGCGGTTATGGAAATCAGCCGGATAAACGCACGTCCCGATAACATGCTCGCCGTCGACTTTGACGAATTCGCCCGACTTGCGGTCGAGCATTCGGGTCGGCTGGACGGCTCCCAGAAAGGGCTTCTGGGCTTGATTGTATTCGGTCTCGATGGCGTCGAGCCAATCTTCCCGAATCGGCGTATTGTCAGCTTCGAACCAATACCAGATGTCCTTGTTCCCGCTGTGCTGAAGATGACGCACCGTCCGCGCCCAGAGATGGTTGGCACTCTGGGGCCAGCCGAGTTCGCACTCGGAATCCGGAACAAAGAGGTCGGCCGAAGCAAAGAGCGGGGCCAGTCTCTCTTTCAAAGCCGCCGCTTCATCCTTGGTCTGGAGCGTGCCGACGACCAAGAGCTTGTGGCGCGACAAGCCGCCCAATAGCTCAAGATGGCCAGCCAGAGCGGTGGCGAGCTTCAGGTCGGCCTTGGACACAGGAAGGACTAGCAGCATGGTTGTGGGGTTATTATATCTGCAAATGGGGTCTCCAACAAATCCCAGTTGTCCGGCTGACGATGCAGCCGCGGCGAATAGTTAATTTTCTTCCGCTCGGCGATCTCGTCAAACCGCCAGAAGACAAACTTCTCCACGTCCGGTAACCACGCGGCCAAGATATCGAAGTCGCCTTTGAGATAGGACACTTTGACTGGACCTCTCCCGCGGCAGACCATCACGCCGTAAGTATTGTCACGATCGGCATAGATCGAGGCAGTCTTGATCTGAATGGAGACCGGACGCATTGGCGGTCGGACCACGATCGCATCCGCCGGCCGCGCATGACCATTGGACGTGTAAACCCACCAGCCCCGGCGGAGAGCTTGGGTGGCGAAGATCGACTCGGAGATGTCTCCGGTTTTACAGGCGTCGTTCATTTAGAGACCGCCTCAACGAGCGGCTTAACCTTGCCGAAGATTTGGAATGCGCTGTCGCGCCGGACGAGATGCGGGACGCGCACCGCATTCTGTCGATCGACCTCTTGGGCGGCGGATTCATCGTTGAGGTAGCGGTCGTAACCTTTAAGGTGCTTAGTCGCTAAACGATGTGACTTGAAGGTGACCCGCTCGCCCGTTCTCCGTGAGATCACTTGCCAGCCGCCCGGAGGTAGGACGTTGCGGTCGACATCCGGTGGTGGGATAAACTCAGGGATATCCAAGCTCGGGATTCCTCCATCGTAGGAGTAGAAACCATTCTTGCGCGGGTAGAGGCAGTCGGGCGTCCAGAGACATGTCTCTTGGATAAACGGCACTCCCAGACCGATCGCCAAGCCCATCGGCGAAGATTGGTTGCCGATGAAAAGATCCGCGCCCGCGATCAGCCGGGCGAGTTCGAGGTAGTCATTGGTGATCGCATACTCCGCATGAACCTTGCTGACCCGTCGCAGTTCCTCGACTTCGTGCGGTAGACCGACAAAGAGAAGTTGTGTGCCGAACTTCTCGCCGATCTCATCCCAGCGGAAGTAAGGATTGTGGTATCGCGGGCTGCGATGACAAACGATGCGGCCTCGGGATTTGGCCGACGGCGCGACCTTCAACCAAGGTTCCGACTCCGCATTGGCATTAACCCAATCGCTCTGAAGCTCCATGAGGCTGACGCCGTAGATCAGCCCGCCATTCCGGAACGTGGAGAAGTTGACTACGTATTCGGATTTCGGCGCATCCCCGTGAATCACCTTGCCGATGTAGTCTTGGGATTCGAGGAGCGGACGAAGCACGTTGGCCCGCTCGGGCGTCATCTTCGCGGTCCACGGACGGGAGTTCAGATACAAGTTGCCCTTACCCAAAGCCCGGATCGCGGGCAGAGCGTAGATGACATCACCTAGATCCCCGCTATGGAAGTAATTCATCATCCGGCTCAGTGGCCGTGTTTTCCTGCTCGTCTTGGTTGAAGTAGCCGTCCTCACGGGAAAGCACCTCCGTCACCGCGTCGATCGCCTGAAGCCAATCAACAGCCGTCAACGAAATCATCCGCAGCGGCGGTGCGCCTTTGCGTAATTCCTCGACTGTGACCCGATACGACATGATGCGCTTAATATACTACACGCGAGGTTATGATTCTTTTCCCAAGACAATGCCCCACGAGTAGTCATCGAAGTCGGCCTCGGTCCACACTTCGTCGCGGATGTTGCCGGCCTTGAGCACTCTCTTTTTGAAAGTCTTGAGTGAGTAGTCGGCCTCTTTGTGCGCCTCGTTGATTGGTTGACCCGTGGCCGCGCAATGGGCCAAGAACCGTTGCTGGTCGGGGGCCAGAATGAGGAGACGACCGCCCGGCTTGAGCACGCGAAGCCACTCTTTGACCACTGCGACTTGCTCATTGTAGGTGAAGTCCTCGATCAGGTGCGAGGCGTAGACCCAGTCGAGGGTGTTATTCTTGAAAGGCAGACTCCGGGCGTCACCGCCTAGATGCTGTGGTGCCGACCCGACCGAGGTGTAAGGCTGCGGCATGTCAAAGCAGATGGCATGGGGGACAAGCGGGTCGCCGCCGTAACCGAGGTCGATGCCGTAGCCTTGGGTATGTGGCAAAAACCAGTGTCGATATTTTTCGGTCTCACTCATTCTACCCAACCCTCCGGTATCTCCACATCCCATCCGCGCCCCTCCATCGGGTTGCCGTAGATACGAATGTCGGGCGAGAAGTAGTGCTTGGGTTCTCCGCCGTTGAGCCGGACGATCCAGACCGAGTTTGTCGCCAGCCCATAATCCATAAACAGGATTGCTTCACCTTCGCCATGAGGCGTGTGGACCAGGAGCGGGGTGCGCCATTCATGGATCATACTAATCCCAATACCTCTGACTTCCGGTCAGCTTCCCGCCCATCATGCGTTCGAGCACAGCCTCGGCATCCCACGCATAGACCCCACCCGCGTAGCATGTCTGCACGCCGAAGAGATCGCTGAACCTCTCACGGTCCAATCCTGCCCCGTTGATCGCTTCATCCAACTCGGTCCACGGAACATGGTCCATTGGTTCACGCTTCACGTTGCAGCCGATCTGGGTCAGGCGCGGGTATTCGGTGCTCACCATAAATCCTTACAGGCCCAATATCCCGCGGTGGATTTGTCCTTCTTGGCCGCGCAGTTGTGGCGGCTGCGGAAGTTGGCGCGGCGCTTCGGGTTCTTGTGCTTGGTGAAGTCCGACATCGAGGAGTCCCCGAAGTGGACGACCTTCGCTGTTCCAGCCTTCTTGCCCGGCACGAAGACTGACTTCTTCTTCGCGGCCGGTGTGATCCCCGCCATCTTGCGGGGCTTATACAGCGTGACCTTCTTGCCTTTGTAGGTAGCCATGATTACCTCCGCTTCTTCGCTGAGAATCCCCCGCGCTTATTCTTCATCTTCGCGTAGGTCTTGGGCTCGATGGTGGACTTGGACTTCGGACGGGACGTGCCCGCCTTCCGACGTTTGTTGATGTTTTCGTATAGGCTCATAAAATTCCGAGCCAGTAGCTCGTCATCAGGAGCACCGCGAAGAACGCGACCAGCAAAGCCAGCGCATACTCCTCGGGTCCGATTGGATCTGGCTCCATCATAGGTTGTGCGGTTATGATCCCATGTCCTAAAAACGTGTCAACTGGCTGGCGGTCCGGCGCGGTGCGAATTTTCCATTGGTCATTGTCTCTTTCCAGCGTGTCGAACCCCCGCGTCGGGAGCTGCCTTCCTGGGGTGGCCGTAAACCGAACCTCTCCCGTATAACGTCGAGGAGGACGAATGCGGCGTCAGCGATGTCTGGTGATCGGCCGGTGCGGGCCTTCATATCCGCCTTCGGCTCTACTATCACCTTCATCGAACCCGACTTTCGCGTGTCGTAGTTCCGGCTGGTCATTTCCCGCGCCAAGTCGGGTCCGACCCCCCGAAGCTGGCCGTTCTGAAGAAACTCCTTGGCCGAGAACCACAGTTCGGTCACCCGATTGACATACTTGTCCTCGCACTTAGTCGGGTCGTAAGTCGAAAGCGATCGGCTCGAGGGAGCGCCACCGAAATGGACACGCAGAAACTCGTTCGATCCGCAGACCGTGGCGAGCGCGTCACAGAAGGGAACTCCTCCGCCGGTTACATCGACGCCGACATTCCGCCACGGGACGCCAGCGTCTTTGATAATGGTGAGGATTTGTTTAGCGATCTGGAAAGTGCGGGGTTCGGGGTTAGATGCCTCGTCTTCAAGGTAATGGAACGTGTCGAACGATACCTGATCGGCTCCATCTTTGTTCTGGCCATAGGAGCCCAGATAGAGGACACATCGGTCTCCGCCGCTCACAAAGGAAGGGTCGATTCCAGCCACCCGCTCGACTCGGCCCTTCCAAACGGGCTTTTGATCGGCTTGGAACCGGATGATCTCGGCCTCGCTGTAGATGGCTTTGCTGACCGCCTGCGGCGGCCAAAAACCCCGGTAGTCGCGCCAGAACAGCGGCGAATCTTCGCCTAGTCGTGTGCGCGCCTCATCAATCTTTTCCCACTTTTGGATCGGCCAGCGGTTCTGGGATTCTAGATAGTTCGGGTTTTTTAATGCGTCGAAGTGCAAACACACCCCGCCGAGCTTGGTCTCCCACTGATCCATGTTGACGTTGATCGAACCCCATCCGTCTTTCGGCTCAACAAATTTCCCAAAGGGATCGTAATACGACACCGGATTAGCCGCCGCGCACACGTGCAGCACGGGGTTGTTGGCCATGTTGGAAAGCGCCGTGTCGATCAGCGCATGACTGAGTTCGGACAACTCGTCGGCGGCTAGATAAACACGGGCGGCTTTCATGCCTCGCATTTTGCCAGTGACTTCGTTGGATTTTCGGGCCTCGGCCGGAATGAGGTATATGCCGGCCTGCTCTAGGCGCTGGCCTTCTTTCATCACGTAGATGGCAGGAGTCGGAGTGTCGGTCAACTTGGCGGGCGCCACGTCCTTAATGGCGGGCCAATACCGCTGCACGGCGCCCCAGACCCGTTTTTTGGCATCGCGGATCGAGGTCGAAGTCAGCAACCCGAGCGTATGGAAAGGGGCCGCCAGCCAGTTCAGCAAAACCCAGACGGCCATAAAGTCCGACTTGCCGCTGCTCCCGCAGCCTGCGAAACCGACATAGCGGTGGTTACAGCAGGCATGGAGCATGTCGTCAGCCCAGGGGTGCCAAACGAAGTTCTCGGTCTTTTTATTCCAAAAGAATCTGGCCGCACGTTTGAAGTGTTCCTCGCGGCCCAAGCTCTCCGGCGAAAACCGGCCTTCGCGATACATGAACAGCTCAACGGCCCATTCGGTAAACTCCTGTGGGAAGACGTAGCCGTATCGCTGGATGGATCCGGCAGGAATCGTCGAGGCGTCGTTAATGAGACATGGTCGAAATAGCATAAGTCAAAATGTGCCAAAACTAGTCACCAACCTCCGGCACACGGAAATTTGATAATGGTGCAAAGTTCTGATGTTGTTGGTGTTTGTGGCACTAAGAAAACGACTTCGAATCCCGTGCGCGCTGCCCAATTTTCAAATTTGTAAATTGGCTTGTTTACTCTGTTATTTGAAAAGTTACGTGACATTTGGTATTATTTTTTAGGCGAGGTTATGACTAATTTTGAACGAATTGGCACACACTTACGTCAAATATAGCATGACGAAATCCACCCTTATTGAGACCGCGCCGGGGCGCCACGAACTGCACTTGAACGGCTCCAAAGTGAGCATCCGCGAGACGCGAAACAACAGCTACAAGTTCTTTCGACTGAATTGGCGCGTGGGGCGGCGCGGCTTCCGTCGTGCGTTCTCCAGCGCCGACAAAGCCATCGCAGAAGCCGAGCGCATCGTTCGCGACCTGGCCCGTGCGGAGGGGGAAAAAACCACTGTCCGCAGTGAAGACATCGTCTACTACCGCGAGTGTGCTCGTAAGCTCGGGTCGGTTCCGCTCCACACTGCGGTCGAATTCTATCTCAAATTTCATCGCATCGGGGCGCCGCGCAAAACCCTCGCCGAAATCGCCGACGAGTTTCTCGAAGCGGCCAAGGCAAGAAGCGTATCAAGGAGATACAGGGAAAGCATCACGTCCGCGAACAACCTATGGAAGAAATGGGCGGGCGCAATGAGTTTGCCTGAAATCACGACCGGATTCATTGAACGCAAGTTCTCCGATAGCGAGTTCACCCCGACCTACAAAAAGAATCTTTTGCGGGCATTCCGCGCTCTGGAACTCCACGCCGTCCGCATGAAATACGTCGGCCGTGAATACGAAAGCGTGGCCGAGACCATCAAGCTGCCCTCGACCAAGCACAGCACCCCCGCCGTGTTCACACCGGAGGAATTGATGCGGCTTTTCATCGTAGCCCAACCTCACCAGATTGCCTACGTGGCGACGATGGCTTTTGCGGGGGCGCGGCGCGCAGAGTTTGAGCGCATGACGCCGGAGCATTTTTCAGTCGAAGAAAACGTAGCCGCGATCAACGCGGAGATCGCCAAAAAAGGATCGCGCCGCGTCCTTGAGCTACCGAGCAACCTCAAAGAATGGCTGGCCGTGGCCAAGCTCCCCGCAAGTGGGAGCCGCCCGAGCAGGAAAAGCATCGCCGCCATTTCCTACAAGGACCGGCTCAAGGATGTCGGCTTGGTTTGGAAACAGAACGTCCTGCGCCATTCATTTTGTTCTTACCACCTCGCGCTCCACCGGAACGCGGCCTTGACTTCGGAGCTGGCGGGAAACTCCCCGCAGATGCTCCGTGAGCATTACAAGTCCTTGGTCACCCCGGCGGCGGCAAGAGCGTGGTTTGAAATAACCCCACAAAAGGTGTTTGACTTCGCCACCGCACATTCGCTAGAAAGGTTGTTATCGTGGACGCTCGAACGCCAAAACGAGAAGGAGAGTGAATTTTCAGAAAACCCAACAGAAAAGAAAAACCAAAATGCCTAATCAACTAAAAGCAGGAACCAGACGGCTCTCGTATATCGAAGACCGGATCAACGCCAAAGCACTCGATGTTTTAGCTGCGGCACAATCAACCAACGTCTCGGCTTTAATCCGCCAAGCGACGGAAAAGTTCCTCCGCGACGTGGACAAAGACGGATCTGTCCGCAAAATCGCCAGCCAAATAGCAAGCCAACTGCCAGACGACGCTGAAGAGCGCGCCACAGCCAACCTCGATCCCGACACGCTCGAGGCGCTGACGGCAGTGATGAAGAAAATCCGCAAATAATCTCACACGCCAGCCCCACCACCAAACCCGTAACGTAAATCACATAATAACCATGCACATTACGATCAATGAACAACTGACCCTCAAACTCCAAAAACTCGCGAATGAAGTCAACCTTCCGGCTGAACGTCTCGGGCAACTGTTTGTCGAAGATATGATTAACAGCTACCTTTTCACCCATGACGGAACCAGCGCCTTGCGAGACAACATCACTGACGAGAAAACTGCGGGGGCTTCGCAACCCGAAGCTCATCCGCAGTTTTGCCAGTAGCCCTGAGCTGGAGAAATCGCTGGTCGAGACGGCTGCCAAAACCGGCCTCTCGATCAGCGAGATCATCCGCAACGCACTGACCAAAACATTGATCGAAGGATAATAACCTCGTCACCTTTATGACCATGACCATCGAATGCGCGTCGTTCAAAGCGACGCCAGTCGGGGAAGGCCGTGTCCGGCTGGACATTGAAAACCCCGTGCAACAGCGCAAGTCCGTTTACGGATCATCCGAAGCCGTCGCCCGATTGAGCGAAATCTTCGGCAAACCACTCCACCGCAACTCGCTGGCCTACTGGCGCAAGCAAGGGCTTCCCTGCACGCGCATTGGAGACCGCAAACTGATGTATAGCGAAGACGACCTCGTCCGTTGGGCGCAAGGCCGGATCACTTCCGCCGTCCCGTGAATTCACGACAGAAAGGCAAACGGGTCGAGCGCCTTTGGCGGGACCAACTCCGCGAGGCAGGGTTCCTCAAGTCGTTTCGCGGGCAGCAGTATTGCGGCGCGGCCGGTAATGCCGATGTCGTTTGTCCCGAATTGCCGTGGGCGCATTTTGAGGTCAAAGGCGTTCAGAACTTGAACGTGCTCAATGCGATGAAGCAGGCGATCACCGATAGCGGCACTAAGACGCCGGTCGTCGCGCACAAGAAAAACGGCGAGCCGTGGTTGGTCACGATGCTCGCCGCTGATTGGCTGGAACTCGTAAAGGAGTCCGACCGCGTGGTTAGCGAATGTCTAGGAGATCGCCAAGCAGACTCTCCGACGACGAGCGACGGCGCTCCGACATGCGACGAGACATGCGCTCCAGCTTCATGTCATCCGATTCCGTGACATACAAGACATTGCCCTGCCTCTGGACCCAGACGATTTGGTTATCCCCGCTCGGGTCGACGATGTAGGAAACGTCTCCGGCCCATGCGCTTCCGGCTAACAAACTTGCTACAACTACTGCGTTAATAATTTTCATAGGTTGAGTTTGACATAGATGACAACTAAAGCGTTCAAACTATTCCCCTACCAAGAAGACGCCGTGGCGCGGCATATCAAGATCCTCGACTCTGTTGGGGCCAGCCTCGACGGGACCGGCTGCGGCGGCGGAAAAACAATCATTGCGAGTGCGGTTGCGGCACGGTTTGCCATACCGACGTGTGTTATAGCGCCGAAGTCAGTGCTGGTGAAGTGGGAGAGCACCCTAGCCGCGTTCGGCGTCGTTCCACTCTTCGTCCTGAACCCAGAAAAGTTACGGAACGGGAACACGCCCTGGCTCAAAAAGATCCCGAACGGGGGTAAAAAGGTAAAGTTTGAGTGGAATATACCCGAGCGGTGTCTTTTGATTTTCGACGAAGTTCACATGTTCGGCGCACACAGCTCCCAGAACGGGAAGCTGCTCGAGACTGCGGCCGGCCATTACACCCTGATGCTCTCGGCGACCGCCGCCGAGAACCCGCTGCGAATGAAGGCGATCGGGGTCAACCTCCGGCTTTTCACGCCGAGCTACTACTGGAAGTGGGTCAGGGACATGGGTGCCGAGAAATCGCGGTGGGGCGGCTTGGAATGGGATCCCTACACGAACAAGGACAAGATGGACCGGCTGCACCATTCGCTATTCGTGAATCGCGGATATCGCGTGTCCGAGGAGACCCTGCGGGAACAGTTGCCGGAATTGATGACCTCGGACGAGCCGCTTTGGCTGTCGCCTGCCGATCGTGCCACCATCAAAGAACTCTATGACGAAATGTCCGATCCAGACGATCCAGGGGCCGTCAAAAACCTCCGCCAACGTCAAGTGGTCGAAGCAGTCAAAGTCCCCTACCTCGTCGAGAAAGCCAAAGAGCTGGTCGAGGCGGGAGGTTCAGTCGTCCTTTTCCTCAACTTCCATGAATCCATCGACAAGGCAAGAATCCATTTTGACGATAACTGCGTCCTCGACGGACGCGTCCCTCAAACCCAAAGAAAAAAGACCCAAGACTCCTTTCAAAAGAACGACCTCCGAGTCGTCATCGTCCAGATCGCGGCCGGCGGCCAAAGCATCGACCTACACGACCTTGACGGACGTTTCCCACGTATTGCGCTTATATGTCCCCAGTTCTCGGGGACTGTCGAGGAGCAGGCTGTTGGACGAATCTGTCGGGTGGGTGCAAAGTCTCGGGCGCTTGCAATCCGTCTTTACGCAGGAGGAACAGTCGAGCAAGCGGCGCTGAAGTTGACCGCGCAAAAACGCCAGAATGTAGAAATTCTCAACCGAGGCAAAAATAATTTGAACGAACCCGAAACAACCGAAGTCACACCATCTATGCCCGCAGTCATAACCTCACAACCCGCCCACAGCGAGCACTCTCCCTCCTCCCTCAAACTCAAAGCAATATGTCCAGGATTCCGCAACGACCAGACGAGAGACAAGAGCGCGGCCGACAGGGGAACTCTCGGGCATCTGGCCGTGGAGAAGGAAAACCTAGACGTTATACCGCCGGAGGATACGCGGCTCCGCGACGCAGCCGCTATGTGCTTGAAATATCTGGCACACCTCCGCGGCCAAACCAAGGACGCGAAGGAGATTCGCGAGAGACGTTACAAGATGCTCGATCAGTTCGGACACATCGACCATCTGATCCTGCACGGAAACAAGTGCGAGCTGGTCGACTACAAGTTTGCCTTCAGTGCCTACGAAGCGGATTCACCGCAATTTTGGGCCTACTCCGTGGGTGTTTGGGATGCCCATCCCGAGACGGAAATCGTCACCGCCCACGTCGTCCTTCCATTTCAAGGGGCTATTGATGTCGAGTCGTGGTCGCGGTCATCCGACTACGAGCGGCTCTCGGCGCAAACCGCCGCGATCATCGAAGCGGCTCGACGCAATAACCCCGAGACTTATCAGACCGGCTCCCACTGCGCGTGGTGCGGCCAACGGGCCGTCTGCCCGAAGCTGAACAACCTCGCGCTCGCCGTGGCGAGCCAATACAAACCCGAGGAGCTGACCTTGCCGGACAAATACGATCCGGCCCTGATCGACGATCCGCTCGTCATGGCAACGGCCAAGCGACTTGGCCCGATCCTCAAATCGTGGGCCGAGAAAGTCGACCAACGCGCCTTGGAAATGCGGCTGCACGAAGGGATCGAAATCCCCGGCTTCGAGCTGGCCGAGCGGTCGGCCCCTTTCAAAATCGTCGACGCGCAGGCTGCGTGGGACGTGGTCAAAGACACAATCACACCGGAAGCCTTCGCAGCCTGCGCCGACGTGTCGATAGGCGACTTGGAGAAAGCGGTGGCGAGAACGGCCAAACGCGGGACGATGAAGTCGGCCAAGGAAGAACTGCGCTGCGCCTTACTTGACGCCAACGCCGCCAAATCGGAGGGCCGCATCCACTTTCTACGAAAAACAATTTAGCGGAGGTGAATAACCTCACCACCGCGAAACCGCAGGCAGACGGCATCTGCCCAACAAAATCAGAAACAAACAACATGAGCAAAATCAGCTTCGAGGATCTCGAAAAGCAACCGGCTGCCACAGAGGAAAAAACCCTCGTGACCGCCGAATCCAAACAACTCGCGACCGCCGTGCCGGTGGGTAATCCGGCCAACGGCTTGATCGGCGAGTGGACCGCCCAAGACACGCGCCTCCCGCGCCTCAACTTGGTCAACAAGTCGGGTGAACTAGCCAATACGTTCATCCCTGGCACCTACGTCATCAACAAGGAGCACCAGATCAACGGCTTGGCCGAAGGCTCCCGCGAAAAGAGCGCACCACTCAACGTGATCGTCGCTTCAATGGCCAAGCAATACCAAGAGAACATTCCGTTTGAAGAACGCGACGCGAAGCCCGCGCAGGTCTTCAACAGCTCGTCCGAAGTGTTCGCCTCCGGCGGTCGCATCGACAGGGCGCAGAAAGAAGGCTGCTTCTCCGAGATCGCGCACATCGAGCTGTTCATCGAGCAGCCTGAGACGCTCGACGAGGACGCGGCGGCGTTGTTCTACAACACGCTCGGCGGAAAGAAATTCGCCCGTGTCATCTGGACGGTTTCGGGAACGGCGTTCGGCGCCGTCGCTGTGACTGTGGCCTCGGCCCTGCGCGGTCATCTCTCGCAGACGGGTATCGTCGGCGGATGGTGGCATCTGTCTTCCAACCTCATCAAGGGGCAGAAGAACAGTTGGTGGCAACCGGCAATCCGCACCAACGGACTGACCGAAACCAAACTCCGCGAAGAAGTCGAAGCGGTTCTTTTCAAATAACAACCTTTGGCAGGATCAGGGATTGCGGCGGCGGTTAGGTCCTCTGGTTATTTCTAGTCCCCTGTTCCCGTAACCGCATAAAAGCGGGAACCCTGCCAATCAACTCAGCTTCCGGTCGGAGGAAAACAGCATTGGGGGCATGGGCCTCCGGCCGGAAGCCACTTTTCTATGGGAGCAATGAAACAACACATTCTTGAACAACAAGACCGCGACGAGCGTGTCGAACGCCTGAAGGAACTCAACAACATGGAGTCCGACCAGGAATGGATCGACACCCTCGCCGACATCATCGGGATCGAGACCGATCTCGGCAGGAAATCATTCCACGCGCTGTGCGAAGCAGCCATCCTTCTGGACTCAAAAAACCGCGACTACGGTCCGGGAAACATTTCGGCTTTTGGTGAGCGCGGTGTGGTCGTGCGACTAAACGACAAGGTCGAAAGGCTGAAGACACTGGTCTGGAACGGAAAGAGTCCAGAACACGAGAAAGTCGCGGACACTTGGATCGACATCGCCAACTACGGAATTATCGGCCTGCTCTGCCACAAAGGCGTGTGGAAATGACCGCACGTCGAGTCTGTTCCGCGATGGCTATGGCCGTCACCGCAGCCGTGGTTGTCGGGTTTGGCTCCGCATATCTAGAGGTTCATAAGCGCCACCAGATGTCGGAAGAACTCGCGCAATGGCAACTCGAAGAGTGGAAAGAAAACCTGCTCACCGAGCGCCAACGCGAACT
>Ga0207937_1000479_pt1 | contig 14082 bp, 9 predicted proteins | sample LakMenEpi04Sep11_FD_150668 | JGI IMG/M metagenome (GOLD analysis project Ga0207937, IMG submission 150668) | Freshwater microbial communities from Lake Mendota, WI - 04SEP2011 deep hole epilimnion (SPAdes) | ecosystem: Environmental > Aquatic > Freshwater > Lentic | place: Lake Mendota, Madison...
TGGCGCCCGTCGGCTCACCATTAACCAACAAGCCGGGCCTAGATCAACAGTCTCGTAAGCGAGGGATTCTGTGGGATTGTAGGTCCCTCGCTCACGCTTCGGGTTGTGATGTTTCCTTTGCCATGCGGCAATACCGTTAAATCAACAAGCCGTCACGATTCGGGTTGGGAAACTGATTCTCGACTTAGCTCCTCTAAAGAGTAGCTCGAAAAACGCATTTGTTCAACGACAAGCCGGCGCTAAAGCACTTCTTTCAATGCTTCTCCCGTGTAACTGCGTAGCGAATTCGCCGTAGAAGCAGAAACCGGTAGTGAGCCCTTGCTGGCAATGGCTTTCTTTCGCGTGCGCTTTTGCGATTCCGCAACGAGCATCGGCTGGCTTGCCAAGGTTTCGTAGTCTCGATTGGAAGCGTATTGCACGAGCTGCTCAGGCGTTCCCGCGAAGACCAATTGCCCGCCATCTTTGCCCGCTTCAGGCCCCATATCGATGACCCAGTCCGCGCACTTGATCACGTCCAAATTGTGTTCGATCACCACCACCGAGTTCCCGGCATTCACCAGGGAATCCAAAACACCAAGTAGCTTTATAATGTCTTCGAAATGAAGTCCTGTGGTCGGCTCATCCAACAAGTAGAGCGTATTGCCCGTCGAGGGTCGACACAACTCCGCGGCCAACTTGACTCGCTGTGCCTCACCACCGCTCAACGTCGGTGCACTTTGTCCTAACGCCAGATAATCGAGTCCGACATTGCAAAGCGTCGATAGCATATGGTGTACCTTGGGAATCTCGCTCATCAAATCGCGTACCTGACCGATCGACATATTCAACACATCATTGATCGAATGCCCTCGATACTTTACCGCCAGCACTTCCTCGGAATATCGTCTGCCATGACACGCATCGCATGGAATCCAAACGTCTGGCAAGAAGTGCATTTGGATGCATTGCTGCCCCAGCCCTTCACATTTTTCACAACGCCCGCCGCCTATATTGAAACTGAAGAATCCAGCCGACATGCCGCGTGTCTTCGCTTCTGGCATCTTGGCGAACAGCGATCGAATATGATCAAAAACTCCGATGTACGTTGCGGGATTGCTAGATGGGGACATCCCTAGTGGCGATTGATCCACGCGAAGCACTTTATTGATCTGCTTCAAGCCTTCGATCCGATCGTGCGGGCCCGGGGCAACTTCGGCGCGGAAAAACTGTCTAGCCATTGCTGGATACAAGATGCCGTTGATAAGACTGCTCTTGCCACTTCCGCTCGGCCCGGTGACGGCAGTAAAACACCCGAGCGGGATCGATACGTCGAGATTGCGAAGTGTATTCGCTCGTGCTCCACGAATCGTTAACCAACCTTTGGGCGATTCTGCTTTCTCCGTCCAATTGTTGGTTCTATGGTTGGATTCGTCGACAATGCGAATGCGTCTCTCTTTGGGTGTCACGATACCTCGCCTACCGTTCAAGAATGGACCAGTGATCGACGTTCTCGCTTTCTTGATCTGGGCTGGTGATCCCTGCGCAACAATTTGTCCCCCGAGAGGCCCAGAGCCCGGCCCAAAGTCACAGAGCTGGTCGCTGCTGGCAATAACTTCGCGATCGTGTTCGACAATGAGCAATGTATTCCCAAGATCGCGAAGGGACTTCATCGCACGAATCAATCGCTGGTTATCGCGTGGATGCAATCCGATCGTCGGTTCGTCCAATACATAGAGGACGCCGCTCAATCCACTTCCCAATTGGCTCGCCAAACGAATGCGTTGCGATTCACCTCCGCTCAGGGTGTTGGCTCCTCGATCGAGAGATAGATACTCCAATCCGACATCGTTCAAAAACTGAAGTCGCTGAATCATCTCGCGATGCAATTCCGAAGCGACTTTCTGTTCTCGCTTGGACAAAGTCCAGCTTTTGACCTTTGCCATCAATTCGCCGATCGGCATACGCACAATGTCTGATATCGTCAGTTCTCGAAACCGCGTATGGGCCGCTTCCGCTCGCACACGCGATCCACCACACACCGTGCATGGCCCCTTGGAAAGATACTTGGCCAGTCGCATGCGGACTCCAATGTTGGAATTGGACGCTAATTCCAAGGCTGGGTAAATGCCACGGTACTGGAACGACATCAAGACGCCGGTCTCTGGTTTCGTTCCATTCTCCTCTTCCGAGGGCAAATCGCTACGAAAGACGACGATTTCGCGATTCGGTAGGCCGTGCAACAGCATGGACCGTTGCCCCAAGGTGAACTGACCCACGGGGCGATCGATCGGCAGTCCTGTCTCTCGACAAAACGCCTTCAGCATGGCTATGGCTAACGGACGATCTAACGCGGGCCAAATTACTAGCCCACCTTGTTCAAGTGTTTTTGTATTGTCCAAAACCGCGGACGGGTCGGTGCCGGACTGTATGCCCAACCCTTCGCAACTCTCACACCATCCGACTCCTGTATTGAAGGAAAAGCTATGCGGAGTCAGTGGTTGGAACGAGATGCCACACGCATTGCATGCCAATTGTAAGGAGTAAGTCTCAACATCCCAATGGACCTCCGCTCGCGATTCGTCCACATGTGCAATCTGAATAACACCGTTGCCCATGGTGAGTGCAGTACTTACGCTGTCGCTCAACCGCTTGCGCTCGATCGTGTTCCATTGCAATCGATCAATGACCAACTGCAATTCGTTCTTGCTTTTGCTTTGCAGCGACGGCGTTTCATCGATGCTATAGGTCTTGCCATTGAGGCGAACGCGCATGAACCCTTGCTGTTTGAGGCCTGTCAAGAATTGCGACTGTGTTTGACTCATCGCCGGAGAAACCGGTGCCAGTAACAGCGATCGCCCCGTCCGTCGCGATCCTTTATCTCCGTTTCCCGAGTTTCCTTCGGCCCCGGCTAGATCTAGCAATCGACTTACAATCTGGTCGCTCGTTTGCGTGGTGACGACCGCATCGCACTGAGTGCAATGCATCTCACCCAGCCTAGCGAATAGGACGCGAAAATAGTCATAAACCTCAGTGACGGTGCCGACCGTGCTTCGCGGGGTATGCGATAGATTGCGTTGCTCTATGGCGACCGAAGGACTCAATCCCTCGACCCTCTCTACGTTTGCCTTGGGCATCTGACCAACAAACTGACGAACGTACGGACTCAAACTTTCGACGAAACGGCGTTGCCCCTCCGCGTAGATCGTATCCATTGCCATCGAGGACTTGCCACTACCGCTCTGACCACAAAAAACGGTCATTTGATTGCGTTGCAATGTCAAGTCGACCTTCTTTAGATTGTGTAGTTGCGCTCCAGTTACCCGAATATCTTCCAACGCTTTAGGGACAATTGCCTTTGTTAGTTTCTCTTTGACTTTGGATTTCTTTTTCTTGGTACCTTTGGGCTGATGCGTCTCAAAATACTTCGCGAGAGCCTTGCCGGTATACGACTGCTTATGTGCAGCAACTTGTTCGGGAGTCCCACTACAAAGAACATTCCCACCAGCCATTCCACCTTCGGGGCCAAGGTCGATGACCCAATCGGCGGCTTGGATCAGGTCGAGATTATGTTCGACCACGATGACCGTGTTTCCTCGATCGACCAGACTTTGCAGAACACCTAACAAGAGATCGATATCGTAAAAGTGAAGACCAGTCGTAGGCTCATCCAAAACATATACCGTCTTGCCAGTCGAGCGTCGACTTAGCTCCTTCGACAATTTGATGCGTTGAGCTTCGCCTCCAGAAAGGGTTGGGGATGGCTGTCCAAGTTTCAGATAATCCAAGCCGACATCGCTCAGTGTTTGCAGCTTTTCTGCAATCTTGGGAAAGGCATTGAAGTGTTCCATCGCTTGCTGCACGTCCAGATTGAGGCAATCTGCGATCGACTTTCCCTTGAATTCCACTTGCAACGTCGGCCGTGCGTATCGTTTCCCTTCACAGACCGCACATGGGACCCATAGGTCTGCCAAGAATTCCATATCCAGTCGAACCGCACCATGCCCATCACATGCGGAACAACGCCCCTGTTCGGTATTGAAGCTAAACGTCCCAGCAGTAAAGCCTCGGCGTTTCGATTCAGGAAGCTCGGCGAACAAGTCTCGAATCTCATCGAACAATTTCACGTACGTGGCTGGATTGCTTCGTGGCGTTCGACCGATCGGGCTTTGATCGATATCGATGATTTTGTCGAGATGTTCAAGCCCCTCGATTCCTTTGTGCTTGCCCGGCTTATCTTCCGCCTTATTCAATGCATTGCGAAGAGCAGGAGATACGATATCCGAGATGAGAGAACTCTTGCCGCTGCCGCTAACACCCGTCACTGCCACAAAACAACCGAGTGGAATATCGACCGATAGATTCTTGAGATTGTTATGCTCCGCTCCAACGATGCGCAGCTTCTTGCCGTTTCCTTTGCGACGCACCTCCGGTCGGCGAATGGTACGAGTGCGATTGAGGAAACCACCAGTGATACTTTCGGCATTCTCGGTAATCTCCTCCATGCTGCCCGAGGAAAGCAGTCGCCCTCCACGTACTCCAGGGCCTGGACCGAAATCGACAATCGTATCTGCGACTCGCATCGTATCTTCATCGTGTTCCACCACGATGAGCGTATTGCCAAGATCGCGAAGCCGAATCAACGAACCCAGCAGACGGTCGTTATCTCGCGGATGCAATCCAATGCTCGGCTCGTCGAGCACATAAAGGACGCCGACCAACCCAGAGCCAATTTGGCTAGCGAGTCGAATTCGCTGCGATTCGCCACCGGACAACGTTGGTGCCGTTCGATCGAGCGAAAGATATCCCAACCCAACATCCAGTAAGAACTGAAGCCTTGCGCGGATTTCTTTGATCGCTTCACCACCGATTTGCCACTGCAAAGGGGAAAGCTCGAGGGACTCAAAAAATGCTGCGCATTGCTCGATCGATAGATTGGAGACGCCATCGATGGATAGCCATGGCGATTCTTGGAAATGTTTGGCTTTCGTGCGAAGCCGTAACGCTCTCGCTTGGCCATTGAGTCGAGAACCGCGGCACTCGCTACACTGGCTTACCTCCATATACTTCTCGTACTGTTTCCGCATCAGCGGATTTTTACTTGCTCGATAGGTGCTCAATAGTTCCTTGATGATCCCGCCAAAATCTTCACCATGCGAAGCACGTCCTTTGGCCTTTACCGTGATCCCTTGGTAACCATAAAGCAACCACTCTTTTTCCTTCGCATTCAATTTGTTCCAGGGTGTTGAAAGCAAATGGCCTAACGGCAATCCGCAATAGTTCTCAACGACACTACAAAACAACGTGATCGAGCGACGATACCAACGCGTCATCTCTGTTTGCTTACCGATGAGCCCGATCGCTCCATTGCGAATCGATTTGTCCGGTAACGTGACTAATAACTCAGGAACAAACGTGAAAGACTCCCCGAGTCCTTCGCATGTCGAACATGCACCTTGTGGAGAGTTGAAGCTTAACAATTGCGGCGTTGGCGGAGGATAAGAGACTCCGCAACTTGCACAGGCATAGGTCGAAGAAAATACGATATCGCCTGTTGCCCCATTTCCTGCTACATCTTCAGTGGAATCGGATGCCGACTCACCATCGATGGAGTCCGCGTCAACCGATGTTATCTCGGACTTCGTACCATCATCGAATGGATCATAGTTCGCCGCCTTCTTTTTCTTGGGTGACTTGGTGGCAGCTTTCTTCGTCGCAGTTTTCTTCTTCGTCGATGAGGTGGCGGGTTGATCTGCGCTGGGTGACAGTAGCATCATGCCATCCCCAAACTTCATCGCCAGATCGACGGCTTCTGCGATCCGCTGACGACTCGACGTTTCGATGGGGATGCGATCGACCACGAGTTCGATATTGTGCTTGATCAAACGTTCCAAGGATGGCGGTTCGCTCAGCAAGTAGACTGTGCCATCGACACGAGCTCGATTGAAACCCTGCTTGCGAAGATCCTCAAAGAGATCTTTGTGTTCCCCTTTTTGCCCTCGAACAATCGGTGCCAAGAAAAGGTACGTCTGTTGGTTGGGAAGTTGCTGTATCTTTTCAACCATTTGATCGCGCGTTTGCGATGTGATCTCACACTGGCATGCGGGACAAAACCCGGTACCGATCCGAGCGAAGAGAACTCGAAGAAAGTCATGGATTTCAGTAATCGTCCCCACCGTGGATCGCGGGTTGTTACCTGTCGATTTTTGACTTATCGAGATCGATGGACTGAGACCGGAAAGAAAATCGACGTCCGGCTTCGGGAGTTGACCGACAAATTGCCTGGCGTACGTGGACAAACTTTCGAGATAGCGGCGTTGGCCTTCCGCGTAGAGGGTGTCAAAGGCAAGCGAGCTCTTGCCGCTCCCCGAAACACCGGTGAAGCAAATGAGCTGGTTACGCTGGAGCGTTAGATCTACGTTTTGAAGATTGTGCTCGCGCGCTCCACGAACAACAATCGGCAGATCTCTTGTGACCAATCCTTTTTTGCCCTGCTAATGATTAGTGGATGCCAGCGGATCCGAGGTAACGCTCTGCATCGAGTGCTGCCATACAGCCAGAACCAGCCGACGTGATAGCTTGTCGATAGTAATCGTCTGCCACATCGCCTGCGGCAAAAACCCCAGGAACACTAGTGATCGTGCGATACGGTTGTGTCCAACGAATATATCCGTTGGCATGTGTCTCCACTTGGCCGCTGAGGAACTTGGTGTTCGGAGTGTGCCCGATCGCCAAAAACAAGCCAGAGGCTTCCAATTCCGTTTTCTCACCTGTGGTCACATTGGCGAGACGAACACCCGTCAAGCCAACACGCATGTCCTCTGCATTGCCTAGGACTTCGTCGACAACGGAAAACTTCACCAGTTCGATCTTTGGGTTAGAAAACGCACGGTCCTGCATGATCTTGGAAGCACGCATCTCTCCACGACGCAGGATCAAGTAGACCTTGGATGCATACTTCGTCAAGTAACTCGCCTCCTCAACCGCAGAGTCGCCACCACCGACAACGACCAGTGGTTTGTTTCGGAAACGTGGCAATGCACCATCGCATACGGCACACGCGCTAACACCTTTGTTCTTAAACTTTTCTTCGCTCGGTAAACCTAGATAATTGGCACTCGCGCCGGTTGCAAGAATCACAGTGTGCGTTTCATACGATCCATTCTCGGACGTCGTGAGCTTGAGCGGGGAACCGCTGAAATCGACACCTGTAACGTCATCCGTAATGACGCGAGTACCGAAATTGACCGCTTGCTGGCGCATGAGTTCCATCAGTTCAGGACCCGTCACTGCGTGGGCATGCTCTTCGACCGGAGGCAGCATATACTGGCGATCCGTCGAGATCGCAGACTCCAAAAACTGCTTCAGATTTCCTGACGGAAAGCCGGCGTAGTTTTCGACTTCGGTGGTTTGGGCCAATTGCCCCATCGGGTATCGACCGTTGACTCGGTTTTCCTCGGTCATGGCACCTTCGAAGAGGAGCGGTTTCAAATTTGCTCGTGCAGCATAAATTGCCGCGGACCAACCTGCTGGTCCGCTACCGATGATCACACAATTTTCAGCTTTGCTCATGAAAGTCGTTCTAAGGGGGGAGTCCGCTCGACGAAATGGAAAAACAAATGGCTAGAAGGTGATGCCACCTCCTCATTCATTGAACTTGCCCTGGTTTTACCCGAATTGTCGCAAGGCGAACAGGCTTATCTCGACTTCTATCGCGTCGAGATGACTTTCTCCCAGAAGACTCCCAGTAGCCCTCGATTCCAACGGCAACTGGCACCGCGACTACTCAGAACGAAGTATCTTTTCCATTTTTCGCCCTTTCGCCAATTCGTCGACTAGTTTGTCGAGTGCATTGGTTCGATTTCAACCTGGATTTGAAATCGATAGATCTGCTACCCTCGCATGCAAAGGTTTTTCAGATGAAAGGAAACTTATGGATCGAATTGGAAATTTCTTGATCGGATTCCTCGCTGGAGGTGTAGCTCTTTACGCAGCGATGCATTTTACACTAATCCGCGCAGAGGATGGATTTCATTTGATCCCGAAGATTGCTGCCAAATTGGATCTACCCTTCGAAGACGTACGAGGGATGAAGCTTCAGCAATGGCAGAAAAAGCAACCTCTTGCACTTGCTATTGTTCGAGCACAGAAAGGTCATCTGCTCAAGGATCCGTCACTCCTGGCATTCAAGGCGAACGCCAAACAAGTCCTCGATCGCTTTCAAGGAAAATCCGCCTCAACCGGTGGGTGATTTTCGCGGTCTCTTGCGCAACAAGGCTGTCCGAGATCCTTTTCATCGAGCACGCCCAGCCGCTAGACGACTTCCAGTTGGCAGTCGTCTAACGCAACACTCGCCCCTCGTCCCATGTAACGAACACTGATGAGAAGCCTGATTTCGTTTTCGCGACGAATCACGATCCCTTCAAACCCCTTAAACACGCCGGATTTTACACGCACTTTTTGCCCCGGCTCAATTCGTAGCTCCGGTGCTAGTGGAGCGTTTGTCAGAATCAGGTCTCTGATCTGTCGTAGGTCTTCGATCAGCTCGCCAGGATTGGGAACTGGCATGAAACGACTCACGCTGCCAGTACACACGGCTCGGTATCGCTCGACCTCATCCCCCATCATGAAAACATAATTTGGAAAGAGCGGTTCAATGCTCGTCCGAATCCTGCCCTGAGGGGAACGATATCGTCTGGAAATCGTTGGACCGAAAAATGCGATTTTCTCTTCCAGGAGTTGACGCATCAACTTTTTCTCAAACCGGGCCATTGTGTAAAGCGCCCACCATGGTTTCGAGTCGGCAATGGATTCTTCCCCCTCTACAGGAGATAGCAAGTTCAACGGCCAGATGTCTGGCTCAGGTTTGAGCAGTGGCATTGGAATGTTTACTGTTGAAGAGGTCCGAGAATGATTGTCTTTTTCGGTTCTTTGGGCCGCAGCCCCCCATGCGAATCATAGAAGCAAACAAGAAAGGTCAAGGGGTATGCCCTACTAAACGCTAGCGTTGGAGCCTAGTTCCGACTCTATCTTTTTTATCTCTATAGAACTGCCGTCACAAACCCGATAGTTTAGCTAAACGAAATTCTAATCACTCGGAAACAGGTCCGCGTTACCGGAACAAATAGCCGTACGATGCAATCATTCCTGCTTCGCCTAACCGTCGTACATTTGGTTATCTGGCTTGGCATGGCTCAAGCACAGGAACCTTCCCATGGGAAATTGGTCAATTTGGAAGATGCTAATTCGGTCTCAAACTACCATCTAGATGGTGGGGAACTAGACGAGTTGGAGTTAAATACGCCGCCGGAGATCGGAAGCGAAACTCGCAGGCTTCGGTTACCTCGCCTGAGGCATGCTAGCCATCACCCTTATACCGATTATCGATTGGATGAGAGTTGGATTTCGTACATGCCAGGTTCTGGGGATGAATTTGGATGGGTTGATGTCGAAACAACCCCGTATCAACCGAGTGGCTATCGCGGTGGATTTTCGTCTGCGATCGGATTCCACTTTTTGGGTGGCCCTACCGCCGTTGACCTGCCTCCACGCCTTTACGACTTCAGCCTCGGCTACCAGCATCGCGGCAAACTCGATGATGCATTTAGCTATGATGTTTCGACGAGCATCGGCGTGTTCAGCGACTTTGAGTCGAGCGCGCGGGACGGAGTGCGATTGCCGAGTCATGCCGTCGGTATGTTGCATGTATCTCCAGAAACCGATTGGGTGTTCGGGATCGATTATCTCCATCGCGATGACATCAAGATACTGCCTGTCTTTGGCATTTCCAGGCACTCAGAACGGCATCCTGCCATGCGATTCGATCTAATATTCCCACGCCCCCAAATTGAACTTGCATTGACCTCGGGGAAAACCATCTACACGGCTGGACGCTTGGGTGGTGGAACATGGGACATTGAATATCCCAACTCCCAAGAAGATGTCGTGACCTACAGAGACTATCGATTATTGCTCGGGGTACGAGGCCCCAAGAACGATAGTTCGTCTAGTATTGAGTTTGGCTACGTTTTTGGCCGCAAAGTGGATTTCCGAACAGCATCCGACGTGACTCGTCCGGATGATGCTTTCATTCTTCGACTGGTTACCACACGTTGAGTGGCCAGATAGTTGAGTGGCCAGATAGCTGTTTGGCTTTATTCAAAGCGTCCTATAGAATGAAGCCCATGGACGACGAAAAAGTATTCTTTAGTCAAATTCCCAAGGCTCAGCCGAGTCGCTATCAAGCGAAATCGATTTCGAGCATCATCGATCGTTTGATGCTGGAGAAAGGCTATTCTGTTCAGCAATCGCGTGATTTGATCGAAGAGCAATGGCGATTGGCGGTCGGCAGTCTCCTCAGCAGCCAGTCCAAAGTCGGGCAAATCAAGCGAGGAGTCTTGCAAATTTTTGCGGCCAACGAAATCGTTCGTTCAGAATTGGAATTCGAAAAATCCAAAGCATTAAAACTCCTGCAAGCCGAGCTTCCAACCATGCGGATAACCGGCGTGAAGATCCATTTGCAGCGCAATTATTTTTCCTGAGTGCGGGGCAATTCTCGTCTGGATTCGTCCGTGACTCGTTTGCTACAGTCCTCCGCATGCGAACTTCGACGCCCCTAAGCAATCACTTGAATCCTAGAGCTCCGATGGGCGACGTTGGAGCATCGAATGGCAGGGAGTACAGTGTTCGGATTTCCGTTCTATTTCTTTCGTTCCTTTCGAGCGTCTGCAGCGGCTGCAAGGTATTGGAGCCGATCCCAATACATCGAGTCAGGAACAATTTGCCGAGTGAACTGACACCCGATCACGAACCAATCATGGAACGGGGGCAACCTCGACGAGTCATCGATGCCTTCGGATGGGTGTGGGGTATTCCGTCGAAGCTCATGCTGTGGAATCGGAAGGTAGAATCACATTCGATTTCGCCAGAGACAGAGCAACGCCTCGAAGAATATATGGTGGACAATCAGTTACTGGACGTGAAAGTGCGACTGAATCAATACCGACCTCTCGATGATTGGCGTCGATTGGTTCGAAACAAATCCGTTGCGTGGCCATGGCGTTACACGTTTGGTGCCGTTGCAACCGCTGCGGAAACTGTCGTTCCAGGCAGGCTCTTTGGCGGTGACCATTTCAATCCGTATACGTCGACAATTCACCTCTATAGCGATCTGCCCGCGGTCGCGCTTCACGAAGCAGCCCATGCCAAGGATTTCTCCAATCGAAAGTACCCTGGCACTTACGCGGCAGCTTATGTGCTACCCATTGTCCCGTTGTGGCATGAGAGGATTGCGTCGAATGATGTCCTCGCGTACGTGAGAGACAAAGGAGACGTGGAAGCCCAGCGAGAGGCATATCGCTTGCTTTATCCCGCGTATGGAACGTACGGCGGCAATGCTGCCGGAGTTGTTTTTCCAACAGCATCCGCACCTCTCTTTATCGCAGGCGTCCTCGCGGGGCATGCCGCGGGACGCTATGAAGCTAGTTCGATTCGTTAGCTTGAGACGACACGATCTTTGCAGTCCGATCTGCGCCGAGCTTGAGCTCGGTGCCCACGTCAAAATGGCTTCGCTTGACGTATCCCAATGCAACGATAGAACCATCGGTACGCACCCCAGCAGAACGAATGGTTCCTACTTCTTGGTCGCCGCTTCGCAAAGCCAACTCCTCTGCGTTTTCAAATGTTGGTAAACGCCCTGAAGAGATTTCCAAGCGGACTAATTTCTTTTGCACCTGCCCAAGAGCGTCGAGTCTCGCAATGGTTTCTTGCCCCAGGTAACACCCTTTGTTAAAGGAAATGGCCTGCTCATTTCGATCCAATTCTTGTGGAAGATTCTTTGCGTCCATATCTTGACCGAACCACGGCCAAAATTGGTCGATTCTCATCGCCTCCCAACCTTCTCGATGTTCCAAACTGCTGGCCACAACCGGCAGGCCAAATGCCTTCTGAACATCCGCATTTTGGATCGTTGTATCGAGAAGCAGCAGGGCAGATCGATCTCCAATCCATGGCGCATGAATCCAGAGCCCCGATCGATTTTGGATATCGATCGATTTGCATTGTCCTCGTTCGAGGTTTCCAGAATTCGGTCCCTCCAATTTGGAAACATCCGAAATCAACCAAGCTTCATATTTCGGACTCGCATCTTGGATCGTAGCATCCTCCATGATGATGTAGCGATCCAAATGCTGGGATAGCATTTCTGCTTGGCCTGGTACAGAGACAAAGAGCAACTCTTCCGCTATCGCTGCAACTACACCATGTCCGAAGACCTTCCCCTTTGGATCGGTGATGAATGTCTCCTTGCATTCACCGGAATGAAGCACGCGGAGGTCTTGTGTCGCTAGATTATTCAAGACCTTGCAGCGATCCTTTCCGAGAATTCGCAACACGGTACATTGTCCGAGCCCAAAGATGGTTCCCATCACACTTCCTTCTGATATCATCCGAACAATCCGAACATCCGCCACAACGCGAACGATCTCAGCGCGCTTGTTCCATTAGTTTTCGCACGGGAGACCAAAATTGACCAGCCGAATGTCGCCTGTGTCGAGATTTTAAGGGCCATGATTCTTACCGATGGTACAATAGTTGGATTCCTGGAATCGCCATTTTGTTGAATCGTATTCATTTATCTCTTCCTAAGTACGAGACTGCTGTAGTGAGCGGAAGCCAAGCAAAGACACGTTGGATTGCCAGCTTGAGCAGCTTTGTCGTTCATCTTTTGTTGCTTCTTCTTTTGGCCATTTGGACCGTCGTCGGACTTGGTAAAGGTCGTAGGTTCTCGATGGAGTCTGGGATAAGTGATGACCAAGGGGAGCAGGTTGAGACCGTAGAGATTTCTCAATCATCGGACGCGGACGCTTCGCCTGCAAGTTCGGGGGACGACAAGTTATCCACTACAACCATCCTTACCGAAATGCCTGAACTCCTGGATCCACTTTCAGGGCAGACAACAGGACAATTGGAAACGTTAGCGGATGCGATTCGATTCTCGGGCCAAACTCTTACCAGCGGTTCGACCGGCTTTGTCGGTCTTTCCACGGAATCTCGAACGGTCGAGAATCGTCGCGCCGCAGCCGCACGTCATGGCGGAACCGCGGCTAGTGAAGCAGCAGTCGAGGCTGCGCTCGCGTACTTGGCTCGTCACCAAAGAAACAACGGCTCTTGGAGTATGGGTTTTGAGGTCTGCAATGAAGAATGCACAGACGGTTGCAAGGATCTCGACAAGAAAGACATTGCGGCCACGGGGCTTGCGTTGCTCTGCTTTCTTGGGGCAGGGCATACGATGCACCAAGGGGAGTACAGCGATAATGTGAGTCGAGGTGTTTACTATCTAGTTCAAAACATGAAGTTTCGAAAAGATGGAACCCAAGGCTACTGGCTTACAGAGCAAGCAGCAGCACAGATGTATGAACACGGAATTGCAACGCTCGCCCTTTGTGAATCGCTCCAGATGACAGGCGATACCTCCCTCAAGGAACCATGTCAGGCTGCGATCAACTACATCGTTGCCGCTCAGCACAAAGACGGTGGCTGGGGCTATCATCCGTCGACCCCTGGCGATTTGTCGATCGTTGGATGGCAGATGATGGCTTTGAAAAGCGCTTCGGCCGCCGGTATCAAAGTCTTTCACGAGACGCTGCACCTGGCGGATAACTTCCTCAAGAGGGAAGCTAGCGGTCCGTTCCTGTATACCTATCGCCGAGGCAAGCCGACGGCGTCCATGACGGCGATTGGAAACTTGATTCGCATCTTTCGAGGAAATACTCTGACAGATGGCGCTCTGATGAGAGCCAATGATTACATCGCCAAGCAAGGTCCTTCGCGAGTTGACAGCTACTACAACTATTACGCAACTCAGTTCATGTTCCAAATGGGTGGCGAACGATGGAAGAACTGGAACCTTGTGATGCGCGAACTCCTCGTGCAAACCCAGGTTCAGCAGGGGCACATGGCTGGTAGTTGGTACACGGACGGAGAACTACCGTACCCTAACGCTGGCAGAATTTATATCACGACAATGAATTGCCTCACGCTCGAGGTCTACTATCGTTACTTGCCAGTCTACGAATCCTCGACGGACGAATTCAAATTCTGATCACG
>Ga0207937_1000482_pt1 | contig 14023 bp, 14 predicted proteins | sample LakMenEpi04Sep11_FD_150668 | JGI IMG/M metagenome (GOLD analysis project Ga0207937, IMG submission 150668) | Freshwater microbial communities from Lake Mendota, WI - 04SEP2011 deep hole epilimnion (SPAdes) | ecosystem: Environmental > Aquatic > Freshwater > Lentic | place: Lake Mendota, Madison...
GGAATAAGGGCTGTGGTGACAATGATGTCCACATCCTGCGCCTGCTCGGTGTAGATCTCGGCAGCTCGTTTGTTGTAGGCAGCGCTGGTTTCTTTGGCGTAGCCATCGCTGGACTGCATCTTCTCGCCGATCTCAACTGCGAGATATTCGCCACCAATTGACTTCACCTGGTCGGCAACCTCGGGTCTTGGGTCGGTTGCTCTGACGATTGCACCCAGACTTGATGCCGCACCAATCGCTGCAAGTCCGGCAACTCCAGCACCCGCAACCAAAACTTTTGCCGGTGGAACTTTTCCTGCTGCCGTCACCTGTCCGGTGAAGAAACGACCAAACTCGTTGGCTGCCTCAACAACAGCTCGATATCCTGCGATGTTGGCCATTGAACTTAGGACATCCATGGACTGAGCTCTAGAAATTCTGGGAACGGCATCCATGGCGAGCGCCGTGACGCCCTTCTTAGCTAGGGCCTGCAGGAGCTTGGGCTTGAAAGCTGGGGAGAGAAGTCCGACAAGAATCGCACCCTTTTTGAGTTTCTTTATCTCTGCATCGGTTGGTGCATCGACCTTTAGTACCAGGTCTGCTTTCCAAGCAGCAGATGCGGTGACAATCTTTGCTCCGGCTTTTGCATATTCGGAGTCTGGGAAAGATGCCTTGGCACCAGCACCCTTTTGCACGACCACCTGATAACCAAGGGCAATGATCTTCTTGACAGTCTCTGGGGTTGCCGCAACTCTGGCCTCTGCGGCTTCAGCAACTACTCCGATTAGGGACATGGGTACTCCGTTTCGATTCTTTCTTCAACCGCTAACTTGGCCAGATGTTCCAGGTACACCAGGGGCACTAAAACTAACGACGCGACTATCCCAAATCCTATTGGAGCGCCGCAGTTAGTGGCAGGGCAAGATGCTGGGGATGGGCGAAATCAGCTCAACGCTCGACTCCGAAACAGAGGTTTTTATGGTTTTTTTGCTCGAACTCGTTGGATTGGCCTAGTTGTCATTTCGATTCCCGCTTTCTGAAAGAAAGAATCGCTGTGTTCAGGGCAGCAGCCAGGGTGAATAGCACTGCCACTCGGTAGATCCAATTTCCGATGGCAAGTGGAATCATCTCTGGCCGGTCACTGACCCTGTCCATGCCAAAGATGGCAAAGACTAAAACAATCGCTCCAATTACAACGGCCGAAAGGTATGAAATCCATAAGAATTTCGTGGGCTTTCTGCCTCCTACCAAAAACGCAACTAGGTAGACAAAACCGGCCAAGATAAGCGCAATTCCACCCTCTAGCGGATCGATCAACCCAACAAAGACAATGGGAACGGCCAGCAAAAGAAGGATTCGATGGATTACCAATCGAAGCAATTAGACCTCAATCACTCAGGTGAATACCAGCCTAGCTAACCGATGCTTTCAAGGATGTAGCCAGCTGGGTTGCGCATCAGCATCTCAAATGGAAGCTCTGCAGCACCAACCATTAGAAGGTTTGACCCAAGTCTGGCCGGCCTAACAACCACGCGCTCGGCAGAGGCCCCAACGGAATTTGATTTCATGCGTTCAATTAGGCGACCAGAGTCAAAATTAAATAGCGATGTTAGGAAACCACCAAGGACGATAGCCTGCGGATTAAATATGGTCACGAAGTTACTCAGACCATCTGCAAGACAGTCAATCTGCTCGTAGATTTTTTCTCGAATTGCAGGCTGCTTCGCAGTCTGGATTTCTCGGTCTAGCTCCTCGTCGGTAGCGGCATAAAGCTTCAGTAGCTCTAACAAATCATCACGTCTAACGAGGGCTTCTAAAGTTCCTTGAAATCCTGAGTAGTCGCGCTGAGTGGAAGATGAAATACGAACGTGTCCAAGTTCGCCCCCGTAACCAGAGGCTCCTCGAAGCTGCTTGCCGTCAACAATTGCCCCGCCACCAATACCACCGGCTCCAGCAAACAAAAACACAACATCGGTAAAACCTTTTGCGCTTCCAAAATTTCTCTCCGCCATGCAGCCGATGCTGGCATCGTTGTCTAGATATACAGGTAGCCGGGTTAGCTGTGAAAGCTCCGGTCCAAATGCTGCCTCCACCCAACCGAGTTGTGGTGCATAGCGAATAACACCATCCGAGACGCGAACCTGTCCAGGTACAGCTACCCCAATTCCGGCAATTCTTTTTTCTTTGCCAAGCTCAGCTGTGATTTTTGAAATCAACTTGGCTGCTGTTTGTTCAGAGTCCGCAGACGTTGGGGACTTAGACATCAGGACTCGCTCCTTGGCGATTACCTTGCCGCTGAGGGTTACAGCTCCAACCGTTGTCGCATCCACCTCCGGGTGAACGGCAAAGGCCACCACATTTTCTGAGGGTGAAACCATCAGGCTCGGACGACCAACCCCTGAAGAGACCAGAGCCTCGGTCTCAGTTGCCAAACCTCTTTCTTCGAGCTCGGCCACCAGATCGGAAATTGTTGAGCGATTCAGGCCAGTGGCGGCGGTGAGCTGGGACCTAGAAATGGTCTCGGCCAGCCTTACCAGGCGAAGAACCGTCGACAGGTTGTGCTGGCGGACGTCCTCACGGTTTTGCCCCTTTGGAGCAGGGGTCTGAAGCCCTGGTTCCATGCCCCCTCCTTGGTATTTCAGTAGCTCCAACCTACTTGTTGGCATAAACAACAAATAGATAACGTTGCCAATTTGTTATTGGAATCAAGGCGTTTTAATTTGACCTAATTTGTTGTTTAGGCAAACATACTCCCAAGCTCTGCCATGGGCCGGTTTGGGGGATCTCCCAAATCAATCGACAATAAAGAAGGGATGCAAATGAAGAGATCTTCATTGCTCTCCATCTCGGCTCTCGCCGCTGTTTCCGTGCTAACCCTCGCTGGTTGTGCCACTGATGCAGCCACCGAGTCGGGGGAAGAAGGCGCGGCTTCTGCCCGTGCTTGCGTGATCCTGCCAGACGCCGACAGCGGAACTCGCTGGGAGCCAGGTGACCGTCCTGCACTAGAGAAGGCACTGACCGAGGCTGGATACGAAGCTGACATCCAGAACGCACAGTCAGACACCGCCAAGTATGCAACCATCGCTGACCAGCAACTCTCTCAGGGTTGCGGTGTGATGCTGCTCGTTGACTACCAGGGTGCTGGTGTTGCTGTTGCCGAGAAGGCAAAGGCACAGGGTATTCCTGTTATCGCTTATGACCGTCCAATTGCTGGCGCTGACTACTACCTATCCTTTGACAACGAGCGCGTTGGTGCGTTCCAGGGTCAGATGATTCTTGATGGTCTAGCCGCAGCTGGCAAGGATGTTGCCACCGCTTCCATCATCTACTCATCTGGAGACCCAGCTGACGGAAACGCAGCAATGTTCCTAAACGGTGCACTTTCTGTTCTTGACGCTGCTGGTGCCAAGGCTGCCTTCACCATGGAAGGAACTTGGGATGGAACCAAGGCTGGAACACTTTTCGAGCAGGCTTTCACAGCTGTTTCTGGAAAGGTCGATGCCGTTCTAGCTCCTAACGACAACAACGCTGCATCCATCATTGCGATTCTGGACAAGAACGGTCTAACCGTTCCAGTATCCGGACAGGACGCATCTGTTGCAGGTCTTCAGAACGTTCTGCTAGGAAAGCAGTTCGCAACTGTATGGAAGCCATTCACCATTCAGGCAGAAGCTGGTGCCAAGATGGCGATCACCATCCTTAGCGGTGGAACCCCAGAGACCAACAAGACTCTGGCAGATGGAACTCCATTCCTAGCTCTCGACCCAATCGTTGTTGGTCCTGAGCAGGTTAAGGATGTCGTTGCCGCAGGTGACGCAAGTGCCGCTGACCTTTGTGTTGGCGACGTTGCTGCCGCTTGTGAGAAGTACGGCGTTAAGTAAATAGTTGAATGGGTGTGCGCCGGCACTTGGTTGGCGCACACCTTTTCTTCTTAGGTAGTCTCTAGATACAAAGAATCACAGGTGGGCAATGACGCAACCAGTAGTTGAGCTCAAAAATGTTGTGAAGAGCTTCGGACCGGTCGATGTGCTGAAAGGTGTAAACCTAACCGCTTATGCCGGCAAGGTCACCGCACTGGTAGGTGACAACGGCGCAGGAAAATCAACCCTGATCAAGGGCCTTTCTGGTGTTCAGCCTTATGACGGCGGAGCCATATTCTTCGATGGCCAAGAGGTGGAAATCCACGACCCTCGTGCTGCTGCAGCCATGGGAATTGAAGTCGTTTATCAAGATTTAGCGCTTTGCGAAAACCTGGACATTGTTCAAAACATGTTCCTGGGTAGAGAAGAAACCCTGCAGGGAACCCTGGATGAGCCCTCCATGGAGCTGCAAGCAATCAAAGCTCTTCAGAGCCTTTCGGTCAGAACCGTGAAGTCGGTTCGTCAAAAAGTTTCCTCACTATCCGGTGGCCAGAGACAGACCGTCGCAATTGCTAGATCTGTACTTCGAAACTCGAAGCTGGTAATCCTGGATGAGCCGACTGCCGCACTGGGTGTCGCACAAACTGAGCAGGTGCTAAACCTGGTTCGTCGCCTTGCAGACTCCGGGGTCGCAGTAATCATCATTAGCCACAATCTGCAGGATGTTTTCAAAGTCTGCGACGACATTGCTGTTTTATACCTAGGCCGAATGGTTACACAAATCGAAGCCTCAATAACTAATCAAAACGATGTCGTTGGATACATCACTGGTACAAAAGGGGTGAGCGAATAATCATGGCTAACCAAAACATGGATAACGGTCTCAACCTGGCTCCTACTCAAATTTCCTCGGGTCACGAGGGCAACCTGCGAGAGCAGCTAACCGCTTACCTTCAAAAACTAAAGGCTGGAGAGATGGGGGCACTACCAGCAGTTGCAGCTTTGCTGGTGTTGACCGCTCTGTTCTCCTATCTCAGCCCCTTCTTTTTCACCAAGCTAAACTTTGCCAACCTCTTTATTCAGGCAGCGCAGCTGACAACCCTCGCTGTTGCACTGGTGTTTGTGATCCTGCTGGCGGAAATTGATCTTTCTGCTGGTGTGGCGGCTGGTGTTGCCATGGACATCTTCTATCTGGCCACTTTTGCAGGGATCAACTGGATTCCAGCACTTGGAATGTCCCTGCTGTTTGGTGCGGTGGTTGGACTAATCCTGGGTCTATTCGTGGCAAAGATCGGAGTCCCGTCTTTTGTTATCACCCTGGCCTTTTATCTGGGATTACAGGGTGTTGCACTGATTCTGCTTGGAGACGGTGGTCTATTCCGAGTTGATGTTCCAGAAGTGAAATCCATCATGAATGAGAATCTGCCAATTCTTGGTGGTTGGCTGCTTCTACTTGTAGTTCTTGGAATAACCCTGGGCATGGGTCTATACGACAGAGCGAGAAGAACACGCAAGGGCCTTGTAAACAAGCCGCTTTCACTTTTGCTAATCAAAGTCGGTTTCATGGCGGTCATTGGATCGGCTGTTGTTTATGTCCTAAACCTTGACCGAAGTGCCTCCGTCAAGCCAATTTATGGAGTCCCGATTGTCATTCCTATCGTTCTGGCAATCATCTTCATTGGAACCTTTGTCCTCGATAGGACCACTTTTGGTAGACACCTGTATGCAGTTGGTGGAAACCCAGAAGCTGCTCGCAGAGCCGGAATCAAGGTTTCTAGAATTCGTATCACAGCGTTTGTTATTACATCGGTGCTCGCAGTCATCGCTGGACTTTTCCATGTAAGTCGAATCGGTGTGGTTGAAGCGGCAGCTGGAAGAACCATAGTTCTCAGCGGTGTGGCAGCAGCTGTCGTGGGTGGTGTGAGCCTCTTTGGTGGAAGAGGGCGTCTTGCCCACGCTGCCCTTGGTGCGCTGGTAATCGCAATTATCGACAATGGACTTGGATTATTGGGGCTCTCCGCTGGAATCAGCTTCGTTGTTACCGGTTCTGTTCTTGCACTGGCAGCAACAATCGACGCTGTCTCCAGAAAGCGCAGCGGTAATCTGCGCGTCTAGCTAAGGATCAGATTTGCCTGACGACCAGTTACAGGCACCTGGCAGGTGAATACGTCCCCGGCTCTTGGGAATTTGGTCAGTTCATCATCCGCGGTATACATAAGCGCCGATGTCATAACTAATGTGTCTAGATTCTCCCCGGCAAAGCACAGGCTGGTTGAGTGCGAAGAAGGAACTGAGACAGAATCAATAACTTCACCATACTTGTTGAAGTGATCTACGCGCGCCTGGCCCCAAAGAGAGAGCCAGATTTCCCCATTTGAATCAATGGCTAGACCATCTGGAGTGCCGTTAGTAAGAAAACGCTTATCGGTCTTTTCCAGTCCCTTTTGATCCCAGTTGTAGCAGCGAATTTCTTCGGTTGGGCCGTCTACAAACCAAAACTCATCCCCATACCAATCAAGTCCATTTGGAATAGTTAGGTTTGGAAGTAGTAGTTCGGATTTTCCATCTCTTCCGATTCGCCAAAGACTTCCATTGCCCTCGGTTGCGTCGTAGTCCATGATGCCAACCCAAAGCTTGCCATCGGGACCAACCTTGGCGTCATTGCAGCGGAACTGCTCTCCGCTCACTGGCATGTCTGCAACTTTTTCACGCGCACCTGAAACTTGGCGGATGAATATTCCGTGGCTTTCGCAAAGCAGGAAGGATCCGTCTGCGAGCGGAAGGGCAGCACCGACATCGCCTTCAGTTTGGAAAGTCTGGGTCTTTTTCAAAGTAATGCCGTCAAGGCTAAACAGGTGAACTTCCTTTTCGAATATGTTCACCATCGAAACCTTTTTGGTCTGCGGGTTCCAGCTAGGACCCTCCCCTAGGCCAAAAGAAAACTCTCCGGTGGGAGTTGAAACGTAGTTAGCCATGGGTCTTTGCGATTTCTTGAGCCCGTTTTGCCCTGAGGGTGATTTCATCAAAGTTTCTTGCCGCAATCAGCTCTCGGCTGGCAATCCAGCTGCCCGATACGGCAAGGACATTCTTTTCACTTAGGTAACTGGACAAATTCTGCTCGCTCACGCCTCCGGCTGGAATTAGGCGAACCTCAGACATGACAGCGCCAACGGATCTGAGGAATTTCTCGCCGCCTAGTAGATCAGTCGGGTAAGTCTTTAAATCGGTAAATCCCCTATCCGAAGCCACTTGCGCCTCAGTAAGGGTGGCAATTGCGGGAATGAAGGGAAGTCCAACATTCAAAACTGTATCCATCATCGACTCACTGGATGAGGGAGAAATGCCAAAGGCAACACCGGCATCTAAGACCTGGTGAACCTGATCGCTGGTTCTAACTGTTCCTGCAGCAACCACCATCTTTTGCTCAGCTACAGCTTTCTTGATTGCGTCAAGCGCACTGTCTGTGCGAAGACCGATTTCAATCACACCAATGCCCCCTGCGAGCAGGGCATCCATCACGAATTTGATGTCATCGGCTTTATCAATAACAACCAGCGGGATAACCCGAAAACCAACCCAGGGCATTGTTTCCGAGTTCACCAGTTTTTACCTCAATGAGCTTTTTCTGACTGCAGTTGTTTGAGACTTCATGAATTCTGGCAGTAGCTCGGCTCCGTGACCAGCAGCATCGCTGACATGAATGTGACCGCCCACAAGCTGCGGATATCCGCCGGCCATTTGGCCATACCAGCTGTGCCAGAAGGCTCTTGCCACTTCCTGAACCTTGGTGTTTTCGCTCGCCAAGGACACCTGAGTGGCAACCGCCAGCGAGACAGGTCCGGTGCAGTCGTGGAACGCAGTCAGGATGTCTGCATCCTTCGACTGGGACATAAGTGGCAATGCGTCAGTGATTCCTCCACACCAGCCCAGATCCATAATCATCACGTCGACGGCCTGGTGCTTAATCATCTGGCTGTAGCCGTTAACTCCAGAGCCAAGGTTTTCACCGCATGCCACAGGCATTGAAGCAACCTTGCGAAGCGCTGCTAGCTCCTCGGTGTGGTCAGCTCTTATGGGATCCTCGATCCATGCAAGTGAATAGCGCTCCAGTTCCTTGGCAAGTTTTTGGGCTGCCTCGGGCTGCCAGAGCGAGTGCAGCTCCAGGTATAAATCCATCTCCATACCGACTTCTTCTCGGATTGCATCGAGAACAGAAAGGCCAAAGCTAAGGTCCGAACTCTCACTGCCATTACTTGCCTCGGCTGCTAGGTCAAATGGCCAAACCTTCATTCCGCGGTAACCAGCATCCAATAGTTCTCTAGCTAAACGACCTGGTTCATTTAGAAAGGCCCAGAGATCTTCGTGATTGCCCTCTGGGCGAGCATTGCCGGAAAAGCCCCAGTTACTTGATGATTGACGGGATTCAGCATTTACATACTTGTTTCCGGAACAGGTGTTGTAGGTGGGCATGCTGCTCGGTGCATCAGGCCTAAGAAGTTTTCTAAGCGGAAGGGAAGCGCGTTTAGCCGCGATGTCCCAAAGCGCTATATCAAGTGCTGAGCGTGCTCTGACCTCGGCTCCCGATCCCGAGTAGCCGACATAACCCTGGATAACTGCCGCTACCGCAGCTGGAGTTGCAGAAGGTTTTTCGGCAATTAGGGTGGGGACGATTACGTCATGAAGGTGGGCTTCGACTGAGCTTGCACCGTAAAAAGTTTCACCCAGACCAGTAACGCCATCGGTATCGGTAACCAAAACGTGGGTGACGTTGGGCTGGATAGAAGAGCGGACACTTTCAATCTTGGCAATCTTGGCGGATGTGCTTATTGACTGCTGCAAATCTTCAATGCTTCTGAGGGAGGCTTGAAGAGCTGATTTATCGACAGGATTCATCAGACCAGCTCCCTTCTTGCGCTTGCGAGATCAACTCTGAATGCTGCGCCTTCCCAGTCGCCAGAACTGGTGCAGGCCATTGCACCACAGAAAGCCGCACGGAACAGTCTTTCTTTTTCTTTCTCGTGGTCAAGCAGTGCACTTAGATATCCAGCGACAAAGGCATCTCCCGCACCCACAGTGTCGACAACATCAACCTTGATTGCAGCTTGCTCAAAGTATCCACCATCTATAAGGGCTACGGCTCCCTCGTCGGCAAGTTTCATCATTACTTGCGATGGGCCCAGGCTTGCAACCTGCTGCAAAAGTTCGTGGTTGTCAGTTTCCGGCTTGTCGACTAAAAGTTCAAGTTCTTTTCTGTCTCCAAAAACTATGTCAGCCTTAGCGGCCATTTCTCTAACAATCAAACTTGCACGTGCTTCACTCCACAGGGCCGGCCTGAAATTGACATCGAAGCTAATTGTCTTATTGAGATTCTTGCTTCTGTCGAGAACATCCAGAGCAAGTCTTCTTGTACTCTCAGATAGTGCAGGCATCACACCGGTTAGGTGCACAATTTTGGAATCTGCGATCAGAGCATCCGGTACATCCTCTGGCGAAAGCTGCGAGGCAGCGGAACCCGCTCGGTAGTAGCTGACAAAACGCTCAGTGCCAGCACTTGGAGTCTTGACCATTAGGCCTGTCTGACGTTCCATATCCCTTCGGGCAACGACTTCTACTCCCTCGCCCCCGACAATGTCTGCAACTAGGTTGCCAAACGGATCTGCCCCAAGAGCACTCACCCATCGCACCTTATGACCAAGTCGGGCTAGACCAATCGCCACGTTCGACTCGGTGCCACCAATGGCCAAGGTGCAGGGCATGTGATTCCTGGGCTTTTCTGAAGTGTTTGTGCGAACCAGCGCCATGGTCTCACCAACTGTGACCACATCAATCATGAAGGCACCGGCGCTCTCCTGTTGCAAACCTTCGGCTAAGTATAGGGGAATTGGTCTAAGTGGTCATACCAGTAGTATTTAGCCACTTCCCCAAGAATTGGGATACCTATTTATGTGTGCTGCTCAAGGAGGAGTCATGGACACAGCTAAAAGGCCCACCGCGATTGTGACAGGTGGTGCTGGCGATATTGGTTCAGCGATAGCTCGTTCCCTGGGACTTAGCGGCTGGGATCTTTGGATTCTAGATATTCGAGACGAAGACTTTGGAAATAAAAAAGCCCAAGAAATTTCAGCATTCTCTGGGGCAAGTGTTCGCTACCTCAAAGTTGACCAGTGTGATGCCCAAACTATGCAGGCTGCAGTCGACGCAGTCGATGGTTTATCGCTGATGGTAATCACTGCTGCGACCGTAAAGGCTCAGCCATTTCTGGAAATAGAACTTGATGCATGGAAAAAACAAATTGATCTTAACCTGACCGGTTCCTTTATTGCTTCCCAGCTGGCAGCAAAAAAGATGGCAAAAGAAAAAACCAAAGGTCACATAATCTTCATTAGCTCATGGGTCGCAGAACGACCATGGCCTGAAATTACTGCCTACACATCTTCTAAAGCTGGAGTGAATCAGCTGATGCGCCAGCTCGCACTAGAACTTGCACCACTTGGAATTAGAGCGAATGCAATAGCTCCCGGAATTGTCAAAGCGGGACTGGCAAAGAACCAACTAGAAACCGAACCCGCCTACGCTGCTCGAGTTGCCACGGCAATTCCACTAGGCGAGCTTCAAGAAGCAACGGACATCGCGCAGGCTGTTACGTTCATGGCATCTCCGGCAGCCTCAACCATGACCGGTTCAGTGATGACTATTGATGGTGGCTGCACACTCGGACAGATTAGGTAGGGAGAAATGAAGACAATCGATCTATCAAGAGGCATGGTTTTTGTAACCGGAGGCGGCGGCTCCATTGGTGGAGCAATCGCTAAGGAAGCTGCGAATGCCGGCGCTAAGGTCGCCGTCTGCGACTTTAATCTCGCTGCTGCCGAAAAAGTGGCCGGTGCCATCGGGCCACAAGCTATCGCTTACCAAATCGATGTCACCAAAAAGGCTTCGATTGAAGAGGTTATGCAAAAAGCCAACGCTGACCTAGGTCCGATGATTGGACTTGTTACGGCTGCTGCAATTCTCAGGACCGGTCCTGTTGCAACACAAACTGAACAGGGCTGGCACGAAATCATGTCTGTCAACGTCGATGGAACCTTCCTGGCTGTCCAGTCGGCTGTGCCGTATCTGGAGAAAACGAAAGGCGCGGTCGTTACGCTCGGGAGCGTTTCAGCATTCATTGGCTCCGACGAAGGTGCCGCCTACACAACCACAAAGGGTGCGGTACTCAGCTTCACCTACGCAGTAGCTGGTGATTTGGCAGCCAAGGGAATTCGAGTAAATGCCGTATCTCCCGGCTGGGTTGATGGCGGATTTACCCACCAGGCGATGAGCCAACTGGAGAATCCGCAGGAGCTCGTCGATACCGCCAAGCGAATGCACTACTTAGGAAGAATGGCCACACCAACAGATGTTGCCAATGCGGCTGTTTGGTTACTTTCCGATCAGGCTGCTTTCGTCACGGGCACCTCGATGCTGGTAGACGGCGGCTACATGATTAAGCGCTAGCTCCAGCTGGTTCTAACAAACATGTGGTTGCCAGCTTTGCGAATGCTCTGCAGTCTGGCTTGATATTTATTTCCTGGTTCAAGTGGAATTCCCTCGAAGAGACCAGGTCGATATGTGTCACTCGCAGAGCCAATCACTACAGGACTTATGGTGAGAAATTCTTCATCAAGCTGTCCTTGAGAAATCAGCGACGCATAGAGCCTTGGTCCACCCTCGCAAAGTACCGTTCTGCAACCAAAGTCTGAATGAAGCGACTTATAAAGTTGCGCGAGATTAACTTCGGTTTCTCCGTAAGCTCTTACCTCGGTATTTGGAAGATTTAGCTTGCGCACTCTTTCTGCGCCAGATTCGGTTGTCGCAACCAACACCTTTAGATTCGCCCGAAAGATGGCTGCGTCTGTCGCGATGTCTCCTGATTTAGTAACCATTACTTGCAGTGGAGTTGCTGCTCTGCCTTCTAGCTCTCTAAGTTTTGAGAAACCATCGGCATCAGCTGGAAAAATGAATTCGGCTGTCCACTCGTGCTCAGGTTCTACACGCAGTGTGTTAGCACCCACCACCACCGCGTCTGCGCGGGAGCGAGCAAGAGCCATAACCCACTGGTCGTGACGGTTAAAGCCACTTACATCTCCCCCGCCTTCATGCCCTGGGATGTTGAAGGAGACTTTTCCATCGTGAGAGATCACAAAGTTTGAATAGCTGTAAACCTTGGAAGAGGTATCGGGTAGACACCAGTCGCCGCCGTAGATGGAACGAAGCTCGGTTGGCAATCCATTTTCTTTATTCGAAGAATCTTCAAACAAGAAATCAAAGTTTGTGCCTGGCCCAGAGAATTTCATGCGACAGGACCATCAACAACAATTGTCTGCCCGCTAATTCCACTCGAGTCTTTCGAAAGAAGCCATGCACAAGTTCTAGCGACTTCTCTTGGATCAATTAGTCGATTGAAAGCGCTGCTTCCTGCCAGCTCACCCAGGACCTGCTCTTCGGTCTTAGATTGTCTGGCGGCTATCTGTCCCGCCAACTTTCTAAGCATGGGACTATCGACGTTGCCTGGGCAGACAGCATTTGCTCGACCGCCAAATTGAGCAATCTCCGAGGCAAAGGATTGAACAAAACCGATTAGTCCGAACTTAGTTGCCACGTAGATGGAGCCACCAGCCTCGCCTTTCAGTCCGGCCGTGGAAGAGATGAACACACTCGAGAAATCTCTCCTTGTGCTTCGCATTGACTCTTGCAGCGCCGCGCCCACATGGAAAGCTCCCTGCAGGTTTACCTGCATGAGCTTCTGATACTGCTGCCAGTCGGTTTGATCTACATAACCAGTGAAGTTCACTCCGGCTGCATAAATCAGCGCCTCTATCGGACCGCTCTTTTCAATCTCCGAAATTTGGGATTTCATGCTGGCCAGATTTGTCACATCGAGCTCGATAGCCTGCGCACCAGCAACACTTGGCTTCGATAAATCCGCTGCATAAACTTCGCTGCCACTTGCAAGTAGCTCTTCGACGCAGGCTTTGCCAAGGTGTCCTGCAGCTCCAATCACCAGTGCTTTCATGACTTACCCGCCAATTCTCTTGCTGCCTTATAAATAGATTCTTCGGATGGGACTACAGCTTGCTCAAGGGTAATGGCACCGGGGATTGGAACATCCGGAACTGCATGGCGGGCAAAAGCCCTGACTGGCACCGAGTTCTCATAAACGCGGGTGACAAGCTCTGCTGAAAGACCAAAGCTGAGGTAATCCTCATCAACGATTAGCAGTTTGCCTGTTTTTGCAACTGACTTAGCAACTGTTTCAACATCCAGGGGAACCACACTGCGAAGATCAATAACCTCGACCGATATGCCCTCGGCCTCGAGCCTGTTTGCTGCGGCAACTGCTGGCAGAACAGTTCCGCTGAGTGTCGCCAGGGTCAGGTGATTACCTTGCTTTACGACGGAGGCTTTTCCAAGTGGGATTGTGTACCTGTCGGCAGGAACGTCTGCACCAAATGTGAAGTCCTCTGCCCTGGTTAGAAGAAGCTTCTTGTGCTCGATGAAAACCACAGGGTCATCTGATTCCACCGCACTGGCCATCAGCCCCTTAGCGTCATATGGGTTGGATGGTGCAACAACCTTTAGTCCTGGGAGGTGAGCGAAGGTTCCCCAGAGACATTGCGAGTGCTGCGCACCTGAGCCGATGCAACCACCAGCAGTCTTAATCACAATCGGCATCTTCACGTTGCCACCGGACATGTAGTGGTTTTTTGCTATCGCGTTATATATCTGGTCGAGACAAACTCCCATGAAATCCACGAACATGATTTCAAGAACGGGTCTGTAGCCTTCCATGGCCAATCCCACACCCATTCCGGTAATTGCAGTCTCAGAAATTGGGGTATCAATAACTCTCTCTGCACCAAACTTTTTCTGCAAGCCACGAGTCGCACCAAACACTCCGCCCTGGAAACCAACGTCCTCGCCGATAATTACTACCGACGGATCGCGCTCCATCTCCTGGGATAGAGACTCCGCGATGCACTGGGAGAGATTCAGATTTCTTGCCATCATCGACCGCCTGCAAAAACATGGTTTAGGGCATGCTCACCTCTGGGCATCGAATCACTTCTTACCTCTTGCAGCATCTTTTGCACAGCAGCCTTGATGCCAGACTCTTCAGCAATCAGCTGATCGTCGGTGGCAAG
>Ga0207937_1000483_pt1 | contig 14017 bp, 8 predicted proteins | sample LakMenEpi04Sep11_FD_150668 | JGI IMG/M metagenome (GOLD analysis project Ga0207937, IMG submission 150668) | Freshwater microbial communities from Lake Mendota, WI - 04SEP2011 deep hole epilimnion (SPAdes) | ecosystem: Environmental > Aquatic > Freshwater > Lentic | place: Lake Mendota, Madison...
TGGCGATGGAGATGGACTTGGCGATGGAGATGGACTTGGCGATGGAGATGGACCTGGTGATGGAGATGGACTCCCGGACGGACCACACCTACCCGTATCGTCACATTCCCAAGGTGAAGGGGAAGGGGCTGGCAATGTGGGCGGATTCCAGGACGGATCACATCTACCCGTATCGTCACATTCAAAAGCTAGAACTGTTGGCAAAGTTGGAGACGGAGACACATTCGGATCGATATCAGTCGGAATCGACCCGTGGAATTCTGAAGGCGTACCAAAATCATTGTTTTGGATAGCGGGAGAATTGATCTCTGCGATGATCAGTTCGACATCGGTTGTTGTTAAATCAAAGTCCCCATTTGCATCGAGAAAAATCGGTTGATTCGGGATCTGGTTAATTGGTTCAACGCTCGGTGTGGCAAAGGTGGAGTTGCCAGAGCGAGATATCTGGGCTCCATTCAAAGCGTTGATGGCAATCAATGCATCGGTAGGTTCAACAACCCCGTTGTTATCCACATCAAATGGGTTAGTTGGATTTTGAAGATACACAAATGGCACGTCTGAATTCAGCAAAGCTCGTATTTCAAACTGCTCAATTTCAGGTCTTCTCTGGAAAGACTTCGGTGAAGAGACAGACCTGTTGTCAATTGCCCAAATATTCCTTGGGCCCTTAACAAGAGTTCTTGTTTTGAAAGAGAGAATTAACAGACCACGAAATGTGGCTAACCAATAACGGTAAACAAATCTCATCGGCGTGAAATCCATTTTTGAATGTTATATCAACGAATCCTGATCGTTATATTTGTCGAAAACTTCGAATGCAAGAAAAATCCAAAACTAATTTGGGAGATTTTTTAGGAGCATTTTCAGCTCGGTTTGGTTCGAAACGCCATTTGCGAGTGAGCGTTCGTTGAACCACATCTTGCGTGGTGGATTAGGTTTGAGGGTTTTGTTCCCTCGAATCTAGTAGTCCGATCATGGATCGTTTAAATCGTTCGACCAAGGCCGAATATTGGCTACAGCTTCTCAATGAACAGGCTGCAAGCGGGCTGACTGCAAGAGCATTTTGCATTCATAAAGGACTGGCCGTCCAGTCCTTCTATCAATGGAAACGTAAACTGCTTCAGCCCGTTTTCCCAAAGAAGATCGTGCACTCGCGAAGCCATCTGTTCAATCACTTGTGTCAGTCCGCATTGTGCCTTCCAATCCTAGGCCCGCTTCACTACCAATTCGTATCGTCACGTCAAGCGTGAGCGTCCTGCCAACCGCATCTTGACAGGGGACGTGGGGCTACTTTGGTTTCTTTTGGCTTCGGAGTTGGCGTTTACGAAGTTCCCTGCGACGCGGCTCCTCGCGGCGGATGGCATCCTGCTCATCAAAAAATTTGGAGTCAAGGACAGGCGCAGCAATTGAGGTGTCCTGAACGAAATTCACCACCGAATGCACAGACTATCGACGACCGAATGGCGGCCGATGGAGAGTTTGTCTTTTCAACAACAGTAAAGGCATAAAAGATGGGTCTTCCCATGACGGCCGCTGATCAGCCAATTCCACCGGCAGGAAGGGTACGGAGCCTTTTCGGTAAGTCCAACTTCCCGAGCGACGGTAAAGCGATATATCGCAAACCAAGAACAGCATCATCTGAAGCAGTCGAGTCGCGACGAGTATATTGCTTTGTTGAATGCCGCCGGTGTCGATTATGATGCACAATACGTTGACTAACGTTGGTGCTGGCATCCCTTTCGGGATGCCCCAATTGCGTGGGGTACCGTTCCGGTGGTGTCGCTTCGCTCAACCACCGGCTACAAGCTGCTATCCTTTCAGGATACCGAAGTGGTTTATCAGTTGTGAGCGTTCGTTGAACCACATCTTTCGTGGTGGGTTAGGTTTGAGGGTTTTGTTCCCTCGAATCTAGGAGTCCAATCATGGATCGTTTGAATCGTTCGGCCAAGGCCGAGTATTGGCACACTTCTGTAACAGAACAATTCTCTCAAGCTCTCGAAGAGAAGGATCATAAGATCTCTTTGCTAGAGTCGAAGATCCGGCGGTTGCTGAGCACGGTTCGAGGCTCACGGTAAGAACGCTCGAATGGTGTCTAATCATGCCAGAATCAGCTCCTGTGCTTTATCGAGCGGAAGCTGGCAGATTGAGAACGCATTATCTTTCCCTTGTCTGTATGGCTCGCGTTGAGCAACTGGAAACCTCGGAGATTCTCTAAGCGTACCCGTACCGTACTGCGTAGGTTTTCCAGTTTTGTAGTACAAGAGTTTCTGTTGCCTCATCGAGACCGAAGCGATTAGTTTTGTATTCTTTTTCGTCTTGGGTACGTTTTGCTAACGAGTCCCGGATGGAATCGAACCCGCCAAGTTCGAGTTGTTGATAGATGGATTCGACGACACCAGTGGGGTTCGCTACTAAATCTTCGTATCGAACGTCGATGATCTGCGAATCCAACAATCCCTGCCTGCCGACTTCAAAGGCATCGTACATCCGATTCAAGCACCGGAAAACAAACGGCTGTAGCTCTACATCGGTATGCGGGCGTTGCAGGCCTTGAATGGATTCGAGCGACTTCCATAGTTTGACGGTCGACGGATAAAGCTTCCTCGGATCGCGTACGATGTGGATAAATTTGGCGTCCGGATACATCTCACGCAATATTCCGATCCGTCCTGTGTGAGGCGGGCTCTTTAAGATGAGCGGCTTCGCGGTCTTGTAGGTGAGTGCTTTGAGGAACCAATCAAAAAGATACTTCCAACGCGCAAGCTGTTCTGGTTCGAAGGTGTCAGATGCCAGCGTATTTTCATCCACGAAGCCATGCTGTGGAAACATCATATAGGTGTAAGGCGTTGGTGCACCGAGGTTCATCAATGCAAATTCGTCTTCTTGTGGAAGGGACCATCCGGCCTTCATGTTGTCCATGGGTCGTTTGTCGGGTAGCACCCAACCAAAAAAACGGGTGACCATCGCCTCGGTGAGGAGAAAATGCCAAGGGGCGAAGCACTGAAACGTCGTTGGGGAAGCAAAGCGATTGTCAAAGCCCAGCAGTTCGTGCAGCAAGGTTGTGCCGCTTCGCCAATGGCCGAGCACAAAGATCGGAGCTTGGGGGAGTTGCGTATTCGCAATCGCCCGACCGAACAAGACATGTTGTGAGGCCGCCATGAGATCGGTGAACGGCATGAACGCCGAGACACCTGCAGCGATGTGCAATCGCGTGAGACGGACTTGAAATCGATTTCTAACCAATTGTGGAATCCAGACTTTGGAAGGCATACCATGCCAAAATCGTGGAGCCCAGGTTGGATAGGAGTTGGTGTTATTCTGGCCCGAAGACATCCTGAGTACGAAGTTTGCTAGCGATCGTCAAAAAGAGTTCATCCGAGGACTCTTCCTCGCATGCTACATTACTAACCGCTCCCGTAAACCGATATAGACATCTAGAGAGATTTCTGGCTAACTTCCAAATTCTGATCGGAATTTCTCAAGAACGGCGGCAAAAACTTTATGGGCGCATGGATGCGAGCCATTTCCAAATACAAAGATGCAGTAGTACCCATCGGGATTATCGGTTGCCTCGTCGTGATCTTGGTCCCGTTGCCACCCGCACTGCTCGATATCTTGTTGTCCGCTAATATTGCGATCGGCGTTATCGTTCTCTTGACCACGATTTTTATTCAATCGCCGTTGGAGTTCAACATTTTCCCAGCCATGTTGGTCGCGACTACATTATCACGACTGGTGCTCAATTTAGCCACAACACGCCTCGTATTGACGAGGACGGGTGACGAAGGACTTGACGCAGCGGGAGATGTGATTCGCGCGTTTGGAGAGTTTGTGTCTGGTGACTCGATCGAAGTCGGGATCATCCTCTTTGTGATTATCTTCTTGATCAACTTTATCGTTATCACGAAAGGTGCGTCACGTATTGGTGAAGTCGCCGCGAGATTTGCATTAGATGGGATGCCTGGACGCCAGATGGCTGTCGATGCGGATTTGAGCGCGGGAGCGATTGACGAAAAAGAGGCGCAACGTCGACGCGAGGAAATCACCCAGCAAGCGGACTTTTATGGAGCGATGGACGGTGCGTCGAAGTTTGTTCGTGGTGACGCAATCGCAGGGATCGCGATTACGTTTATCAATTTGTTCGGCGGTTTGTATATGGGTTATATGTACGCCGACATGACACTCACCGAAGCTGCACAAGTTTATTCGAAATTGACGATCGGTGACGGATTGGTAAGCCAAGTGCCCGCGTTCTTAATCTCGTTGGCTGCAGCATTGCTCACGACACGAAGCACGCAGAAGTCGAACTTCTCAGGGCAGTTTCTAGGGCAGATTTTTTCTCGCCCGGAAGCGTTGATCATCTCCGGTGTTTTCTTGCTGTTGCTGATCTTCACCGCGTTACCGACACTTCCGATGTTGACGATGGGTATTGGCTGTATTGCTTTAGCGGTCGTGATGAAGCGGCAAGCGAAACAGCTTGCGACCGAAACCACCGCCAAAGAAAAAGCTGCGACCAGTGCAACGAAAGAGGCGCCGCCCGAAAAGAAAGCGGAAGATTTTCTTGAAGTCGATGCCATGCGATTGGAATTAGGGGCAAAGCTTATTGCACTCGCGGATCCCAATCGCGGTGGAGATTTGATGAAGCGGATCTCCACCGTCAGAGCGACGCTGGCGAGCGAGATGGGGATACTTCTGCCGATGCTCCGCATCAAAGATCGAATGAGCCTGCCGGAGTACTCGTATGAGCTTTCCATGAACGGAAACAAAATTGCCCAAGGATCGCTGAGAACCGATCGATTGCTCGCGATCGATAGCGGTTTGACATTAGGACCGATCGCGGGCGACGAGACGACAGAGCCAGCATTTGGAAAGAAAGCATTTTGGATTGAGTCACGCCAACGCCAGCAAGCCGAGATTTATGGTTACCAAGTGGCCGAATGTGCTGCCGTACTGGCAACCCACGTGCAAGAAACAGCTCGCCAACATGCAGAAGAATTGTTGACTCGGGAAGTTACGAAACAATTGATCGAGCAACTCAAGAAGGGGTCACCAACGATCGTGGAAGAGCTCATTCCAGGATTGATGAAACTATCCGAGGTGCAACAAGTACTTCAGAATCTACTGCGTGAAGATGTTCCTATTCGACAACTCGGAGTCATTTTGGAAACGCTAGGTGATTTCGCGCATCGAGTGAAAGACCCAATCTGGCTCACAGAGTACGTTCGGCATCGATTGGCGAGAACAATTTCACACCGATACCGAGACAGTGCAGGCATTATCAAAGTGGTCACACTCGATCCAGCGATGGAGGATCGAATCACTGCGGGATCGGAGCAGACGGAACGTGGTATCTTTTTGCGAATGTCCCCGGAGACGATCAATAAAACGTGTCAACGCATCGCTGAACATCTGAAGAAATTAGAACAACAGAGTCGACCTCTGTGCGTACTTGTCAGTCCTAAGATTCGCGTCCCGTTACGGCAAATGACTCAAGAGAATTTGCCTCATGTTCGGATCTTGAGTTACAACGAAATCTCTCGCGACACGAATGTAGAATCCGTCTCCATGGTTAGCGATTGATGTTACCGACTATCGCAACCCGAAGCGTAAGCGAGGGATTCTGTGGGATTCCACGTCCCTCGCTCACCGGCTCGTTGCATTAATGTTTTCCAACTGCAATTCGTTTAACAGTTAGCCGTAGGCGTACTCCCAGCGCTGCGAAGTACGCCTACGGCTGACTGTTAAACGACTAAACCAACAAGCCGTCACGCTTCAGGTTAGGATCGGAAGTGTTTAGCCTGCTGCCTAGCTATTTCTGTGATGAGGCAGATTGCTGCCATTGCTGAAGAGACCATTGCAGCCCAAATGGAGAAAAAGGCTTGGGGAGCAAAACATCAACACCTATTTCTATGAGCTGCTTCCAATCATCCCAACGAGGAAAGCTGTCGACAGCCACTCGCATCGACTCTGGGAAACGAGCCTTCAGATCACTCCATTCCTCGATCCATCGATCGATACGGTATGCAGGTGCATTTCCCGATGCACGCGGTCGTGCCTCGAGGTCCATGATGATCAGATCAGGCGAGACGCGAGCGCCTCTGCCATTCCATGGAAGATCTAGAGACAAGATGCCCATCCGCGAGAGCAAGTCGATCCAAAGCTCAGAGTCTGTTGCGATGTCTGTTCGAATCAAAGCAAATGTTTTGAACGAAGAAGGTGCAATGGATCGAGATGCCGTTTCGAGAATGCGATCCACGCGACGATCAGAAAGATGCACGGAAGTAGGCGATAGCGTGCTGACCCAGGGAAGCAATTGATCGAACAACTCGTGCCAGTAAAACGAAACGATTCCCTCGTGAAGCGGATAGGTGCGACGATGACCTGCCCAATCTTCTCCAAGAATCACAAACCAAGGCGAACGCGAACTCGGGCCAACATCTTTGTCCACAGCACGCTTTGCTTTAGGTTTAGCATGGGCAGATGTTGCAGTGGGAGAGGAAGAGAATAGGCTTAGCTGATTGACCAGCGCTAGTCGGGAGTCTTGTCTTCCGTCTAGGGCTACTGCAAGAACACCTCGCTGCAATTTGTACCAATCCATCGCTTGTTCGGCGGGGACGTTTTCTACTTGGGGTAGATGTTCACGAATCCATTCCCAGTAGTGGTCTCGAGGACCAACCCATCCAATGGTTGTCTGCAAAGGCAGCATGTAGAGACCTAACGAAGCAAACCTAACAAGGCAAATCAGTGAAGCAACTCAATGAAATCGATCAACTGACCGATTGCACTAATTCTAGCTCGGCCGTTCGGATAATGTCCATCGCTTCCGAGGTGGATGTTGCTGAGCGAAGCATCGTCAAGAAAACATCGTCCGTGACCAATCGAGCCAATCGAGCCAAGATTCGCAAATGAACTCGGTCATCGGTGGAGCAGATCAAAAAGAATACGTCGGTGAGGTGTCCTGAACTATTTCCGAATGCTATCGGCTGTAGCGAAATACCTAAAGCGACCAGTGGTTCCGCCAAGATAGAAGATTGGGGACGGCGAGGGTGAAGCAGCGCGACTCCATTTTCCAAAGCTGTCGGATGCAGATCCTCGCGAGCCGCTACTGCTTCCGCCATCGCGGTTGGGTCCCACAACAGTCCGCTGTTGGCAGCCAACTGACTCATTTCCCGAATGACCGAATTCCTCGTTCGAACTTGGAGCGGGATTGCGACGGAGAGCGGGGACATAAAATCCACCAACATCGCGCGGTCATCCGACGAGAGATCAATGTTTCTTTGGAGAACTCGCTCCATTCGTTCGAGTTCTTCTGCGTCCACAACACCGATCTGATCTTCAAGCCAGTGGTGGATTTCAGACTCAGAGAATCGCCATTCCCCGTTCACTTTGCGGGATGGAATCTTTCCACGTACCGCCATCTTGGTTACCTGACCAATGGTCAGGTGCAAATAATCGGCTAGCTGTTCAATGTCCAAATCTTTACTAGCCATGGGGAACTCGCAGAAACCCTCAGAACGCGGTTGGGAAAAAAATCAACTGAAGGAGTTTAGTTGTCAGGCCGGCCTGCCGGAATCCTAAAAGACGCAGACGGTTAGAAAATTTCTGGAAATGGCCCCTGATTTGCTTCTATCGAAGGCCTGGAGGTGAAGAAACGATGAAGAGCATGGGTTTGATTGGATTCCCCCGAGCCGTCCATCTTTGGTGCCCGGCGGTGGAGTCAACCTCGGATTAATTCTGAGATTTTTTTACCAAATGCCTCACTCATGACGCGTATTGGATACATTAAGTAGTCACACACACATACCGAGCGGACGAGGCGTTCGCTAACTACTCGATCCAACCATTTCTGGACGTCGGTTGTCGTATGCTTTTCAAGAATTCTAAGTCTCGAAAAAGTCATCAAAAATCGAGCGAACGCTCGACTCGTACCCGCACGCTACAGCTTGATCTGCTCGAAGATCGCAGACTTCTTGCAGGGATAGAGTTGTTCGTTTTCGGAGATGTTGATGGATCGCGAACAGCAAATTCCGAAAATGGTATTGCTGGCCAAGTGGCTTTCATCGATTTGAATCGTGATTCGCGTCACAGTCTCGGCGAGCCAATAGCAATTACCAGCACGGATGGAATTGCATCCTTTTCGGGAGTGGAACCGGGTGTTTATTCGATACGGTTGCTTGGTTCCAACCGATCCATCGAGCAAACGACTCCTATACGACCAGGATTATCTTCGAACCAATTGGATGTACCAGTTTCGCAGTTCGCCGATTGGTCGAACAACGGGGATTTGCTTTGGGGCGTTGATGGAAGCAGGGTTTTGGGGATTGATTCGGTCACGGGTTTGCAGGCAGAATCGGTCGAGTTCGATGGCGTGGTACGCGAAGTCGCTACACGCAAAACAGCGGAGGGAGGCTTATCGGGTTTCGCATTGATCGATGCTGAACAAGGTCTTGCGATCGCTACATTCGGGACTGGACGGGAAACCGGTTTTGCCGCTACGAGTTCCATGATTGGAGCAGAACTTTCGTCTCTCACAAACATAGGCTCCCGATTTGTCGCTTGGAACAGTGAGAAAAAAGATGTAGTCGAACTTAAGAGCGATGAGACCGAGGTCACCCTGACTTCGTTAGGTTTGCCTACTTTCGGACGATTCGTTGGCTTGAGACCCGTAGCTGAATCACGTATTGCCGTTCTAGAAGTGGTCGCGAACAGTCAACGACTTTCCATCTACGAATTGAATGAGCATGGGGCTGTGCCGGTTGCTCATCGATTCCTGATCAATACCGTGCTCGATTGGTCTGTCTCCGCAGATGGAGATTTGATTTACATTGACCAGGGAGCTGGGATCGAAGTATTCGAGATTGGTTTTGGTATCCAGAATGTTGCTTCATTGCCCGGGACTCGATGGCCACTGCTTGAGGATGTCGAACGCAGAATTCTTTACACAGGATCTCGCGAAAACACGACCGCAATCGATGCATGGGATATTCGGAATTGGAAGAAGAGCAGCTCGACACCAATGGAGTTCGATGTCACGACGGCGAGTCTCTTTCTGTCTCACGATTCGAGCGAACTTCATGCATTACAAGACAATCGACTCATATCTCGGGAACTGCTCACTGCTGGCGCGGTAGAAGCGGAAATCGGAACTGCCCAACGAATGGTCTCGATCGGTATTCGTTCGGTTGGCCAGAACTCAGCGCCACAGATTGAGTTCGGCACGAATCTTGCGCTGGATGAAGATACAATTGCTGCGCTCGGCAACAATCTGTTGCAGTCGATGGCAATGGACCACGACAATGATGCCGTTTATTGGGTAGTGGTCTCGCAACCCTCCAAAGGGATTCTGGAATGGTCTGCTGAACTGGGCGGCTTATACAGCCCAACAGCAAACGAGAATGGCTCAGATTCGATTTGGTTAGCCGCTTTCGATGGTGCCAGCTGGTCTGCTCCCATTCAAATTCCGGTTTTCATCGCCCCAGTCAATGATGTACCCTCCGATTTGCTATTGTCAGTAAACCGCTTGGATGAGAACGCTGCTTCGAACCATTTTGTGACTATGGTTTCCGTAGTCGACCCCGACCAATACGATCAATACGATGTGACGGTGAGCGATGAACGGTTCCGATTTGTTGACAACAGACTGGTTCTAGTGGACGGTGTGATCGACTTTGAGGTAGAACCCTTTATTCCGATACTCATTACTGCGGTGAATCGAAGCTTCCCCGAAGACCGCCTGTCGAAGATGGTGACGCTGAATGTTGTTGACAGAAATGACCCACCGCGTGGCATAGATGTAGGTGATCTTTCGATAGCGGAAATGCAGTCTGGGAACGTACTCGGTAGATTGCGAGTTGATGATCCGGACTCGATTCAAGACTACGATTGGTCTGTCGACGACCCCCGTTTCGATGTTCGCGATGGGAAATTGACTCTCAAAGATGGGTATCAACTCGATTACGAGAACGAGTCCGTAGTATCTCTTTCCTTGCGTGCAACAGATAGAAACTCTGGATGGACGGTTGAGCAAACCATTTCCGTTTCGGTAATTGATCAAAACGATGCACCGGTAGGGATTTTGGCTGCCGCAGGCTATGACGTGCCGGAAAATGTACCGGGAGTCGTTGCGGGATTCGTGTACGTCGACGATCCTGATTATGGTGAAGAGTACATTATTTCCGTTAGCGATTCTCGCTTCGAAGTCGTCGACAATACTCTCAAATTGATCGATGGAACCAGCTTGGCGTGGGAGGAGCCTGGCTATCTAGACGTAACGCTGACTGCCATTTCCTTGCGTAACGGAACGGTCCTGACGAAATCGACGAGGATTCACATTGTCAAGGATGCGACACCGTACCACAACGATCAAGATCCAGCTGACGTGGACGGCAATGGAATGATCACGCCAATCGACGCGTTGGTCGTAGTAAACTATATCAACAATCACGGTCCTGGAGCGATCAAGCCTGAAGGAGAGGGCCCGGTTCCAAACCTGGATGTTGATGGTGATGGAATGGTCACACCAATCGACATTTTGATCATTATCAACATCATCAATGGAAGCAGTAACTCGCAGAACTATATCACGGTCGATCCCGATAAGGATGTTCCGGAGAAAGGTGAGAGCGAACCTTCGGGGCAAGTCGAGTTGGAGCCTGCGATGGCTATGCCAGAAATTGCATCCGATATAGAAGTGTCCCGACGCCGTCGACGTTAGTGGACATGAACCTCTGACTTGCAAGATGAGTGCAGAGGGGCCTTTTTGAAGGACGCTACAAATCGATAGCGATTCTAGATGAAGAAGCACTGTTGACCGTTTGTGCCTATATCGATTTGAACCCTGTAGCAGCCGGTATCGTGAGTTTGCCCGAGGAGAGTCCCATACCTCGATCAAGCCACTTTCAACGCAATCATTGACCAATCTGGTGCTTAGCGCTCAATCAAAGATGACATCATCGCCGATAGAGACTCCATGGAAGCGACGATTCTAGATGTCTAGACTCGTTGCTGTGAGTGTCCTTTTTTGCGTTGGAATCAACACTCCATTGCACAGCTAGATAGAATCAATTCGCACTTATTTCAATTTCTTCGTTCGATGCAGCTTGAGTCAGAATTTTGCGAATGAGGTTCAGTTTGCGTTCGATTGTTCGTGCAGTGAGGCCGCATTTGGTTGCGATTTCATTGTTGGTGAAACCTTCGAGCTTCCATTGCGTAATGCGCACTAGCTCCTCACTGTCCAATGCTCGCATCCACTGTGCATATTGCTCTGCCAGCTGAGCAGCCATCTCTGGAGTTGGCTCGCGCGCGATGATCTGCTCGATTTCTGTTGGACCGTCAGAGGAATCAATCGCTTGAGAAATCTGGCGATAGTTCCCGCCGCGTTTCTGTCGGTTCTGATCTCGCAGCATGTGCATCAATTTGCGGAGGGTAATGCTGACCAGCAAACTCCATAGTCCATTGCGGTCGCTCAATTCTGGGAAGCGTTGTTTTTGCACTCCAAGACAGAAACTGGCAAAGGCGCTCAGCGCGACATCCTCTGCGTCGGCAATACCCCGCGGCGACGCGTGCAACCGATGCTGCGCCACCTGTACTAAACGCTCAAAAAATACGTTCCATAACTGTTGTGCAGCTTGATCGTGCCCTGCCTCTAATTTGCGTAGCCAGTTTGTTACGGAGGCGTCTGTTGGTATCATCTCGAACTCGGTACTGCGGTGGAAATTTAGGCCAGGAGAACCAGCCTTTGCGTCAATTTTACGCAAAAGCGAGAAAGAAGCGGATGCTTCAGTCAATGCACACTTAGTTTCGAAAATTTGCATGGAATGTCGGGTTGGGGACACCAAAAGGCATTATACACTTGCAGTAACGGTCCGTGGTCTGTTTTCCAAATTTAGGATAGCTGCGAAATGGACGATGAAAACTTCGATTCGCTTGCGGTAGAACGCAAAATAGATTCCCGGTGCGACGAGTTTCAGCGCGCGCTGACGAATGGTCAATCGCCTCGCATTGAGAATTTCCTTGCTGATGCAACACCCCTAGTGTACCTAAGGCTGCTGAGAGAACTGCTTGGATTGGAGATTGATTACCGGTTTGCACAGAACCAGCAACCTGCATTAAGCGATTATGCCCATCGATTCCCGAACTTGTCCTTGGAGCAAATCAACTCGATTATCGAATCGTCACCAGCGAATGGTGTTCAATCAACAGTTTCTTTTTCTTATGACGTTCCTGGATCTAATCTTGCCAAAAATCTAGAAGCTCACAGATTGATCGGACGAAAGCTTCATATCTATCGATTTGTCTCGTTGCTCGGTGCTGGAGCGATGGGACAAGTCTATCTGGCGTTGCACGACGACTTGCAACGGCACTGTGCCCTAAAGATATTGGCGCCCAAACATGGAGTTTACGATAGCGAGTACATTGCACAATTTCAGCAAGAGGGGCAGGCGGCTGCGGCGTTGATTCATCCGAATATCGTTGGCCTGCACGCCATAGGATACATTGCTGAGACCCACTTCTTGGAAATGGAGTATGTACCTGGAATTACGCTAGAGCAACTCATCGCCAAGGAAGGATCATTGCCTGCTGACAGGGCATTGCGATTAGCAACCATGGTGGCTGATGGGTTGGCAGCCGCCCATCGCATAGGAATCATTCATCGGGATGTGAAACCTGCGAATGTGATTGTGACTCCCGAGGGTATTGCGAAAGTTGGGGACTTCGGGTTGGCAACGAAGATGAAGTCAGATGACGCGGAGGATGAAAGAGACTTTTGTGGGACGCCGAATTACATGGCTCCGGAATTGTTTCAGGGACTTGATGCATCCCCTGCGAGCGACGTGTATGCACTCGGCTTGTGCCTTTTTCAAATGTTGATAGGCAAGCTGCCGTGGCACGAAAATTCGCTATTGCAACTTGCCAGGTTCGGTCGTATCGAAACCATTCCAAATGTTCTTGCGATCCGCCCTGAGTTGTCACCGGCTATCGCGGAGTGTGTTGAGCTTTTGACTGCTACATCGCTCTCACAGCGTCCTGCCGATGCGGTGGCTGCATCAAAATTGTTGCACGCGGTTTTGGGATCGGAAAGAGATATAGAATCGTTGTTTGTCGAAGCGTTTAGGAACGACACATCCATCACATGGACTCGTATTGGGGAGCGATACCGTTTGCTTCGGAATTTGGCGGGAAATAGACAACAGGTTGTCTTTGTAGAAACAACGGAACAAGCAACTCACGAAAGAATTCTGCTGCTCTATTCAACATGTTGCGAAGCTAACCCAAGCTTCTATGAGAAGGCTTTACGCCAGAACTGGATCGTGATGCACGGCAGTCTTGCCATCCGAGATATCGATGGGAAACCGATGTTTGTTGTCATCAATGCTTATCCAAGATCGACTGTTACCCCAGAAGAGATCAGGCGAAGCGTCATGGATATTGCCATGCTAGCCGATGACGTCGAACGTTATTTGACAGGACTGGATCGGTACTGACTCTGTGTGCTGTAAACTGCTAGCAAGCAAAATGTGCTACTGCAGACGATCACGGGAACTGTTGTTTTTGTCCGGCCAGCGGACGAGATGTCTCTCGCGTTCTTTTCTGAATTCTTCAATCGGGTCGATGTTAGGATCGAGTTCCTCGTCCATCACTTTGAAAAAGCTTGCACCCACCACGCCAAGAATTCCCGCAAAGACAGCGAGTCCCGTTACAAAGGTGAGCATCACCGTCAGTCTCCCCAATGTCGTGACAGGACTCAGGTCTCCATAGCCAACAGTAGCAACGGTGACCATCGTGAAGTAAACCGCGTCGAACATATTTCCGAATTTGTCAGGCTGAGCATCGTGTTCGGCTTCAAAGATAACGACGGAACAGAACAAACCGATGATAAACATGGCAAAACAGAGCGGTTGCAGAGCAGGCAAGGCACGATAGAACCCCAGAGCGACGAGTTGGAGTGAGCGAGAGTATCGAAAGAACTTGAGTAGCCAAAAAACACGTAAGGTGCGAAGGATGTGGAACCACTCGA
>Ga0207937_1000485_pt1 | contig 13973 bp, 20 predicted proteins | sample LakMenEpi04Sep11_FD_150668 | JGI IMG/M metagenome (GOLD analysis project Ga0207937, IMG submission 150668) | Freshwater microbial communities from Lake Mendota, WI - 04SEP2011 deep hole epilimnion (SPAdes) | ecosystem: Environmental > Aquatic > Freshwater > Lentic | place: Lake Mendota, Madison...
GTGTCCTGTCCGCCTCAAAAAAACGACCACCTTTGCTCAAATTGCACTTTTGACACATTTGCTTCAAATTCCACATTTCATCGCTTCCACCTAGCCTCTTAGGTATCACATGATCGATGTGCATTGGGCCTTCCGTTGTGCCACATTGCTGACACGCTCCATCACGCTTTAGCACAGCTTCTCTGGTTTTCCGCCAAGCTCGTGAGCCACCATTCTTCCAAGCTCTCGACATCAATGCCACCCATGCTTTCGCCAATGAGCCAAAGCTCCATTGCAAATCTTGCCTTGATACCTGTGATCGATGTATCTGAGAGTCCAGTCAATCATGCGATAGCCATCAAGGTTTCTGTATTTGGTGTTGCGCATCTGGCCTAAGCCAAAGTGATTGCCATTGGGATTGATTGCCTCAACACGCCAATTGCTTTCTTTTGTGATTAGTATGTCAAAGCATTTCATCTCTTGCCAATCAACGATTCGTGAGTGAGCATAAAGCTTCAATGAATTGATTGATTGTTTCTTTGTTGCATCTTGTGTGGCCTGTGCCGGTGTTGCGCTAGCAAAACATAGCGCGGCCAATAGCACCAAGCATCGCTTGCGAGCTATCCGCCACAGCGGCTCGCCCACGAGCATGGAGCGTACCGAACTACGCAAATACATTGCAACATTGAGCGTGCTGTTGGGCGTTGCGCACAGCCTGTGGATGATGCCTGTGGATAACCTATTCATAATGACATCTCCTCAATCCGAGCATCATCAACGATCTTGATTCCAAATGTGCCACAGCTCATGCATTGTGCAAACCATTCATGCTCTGTTAATTCTGCACCTTTCTTGAGTCCATGGCGTTGCTTTGGCTTTCCGTAAAGCTTTGAACAAATCGAACAATCAAATTGCAGGATGTGCATAATTGCTCCTCATAAGTGTTTCGATTGGTTGCAGATTGATTTGTGGCACGCTCCAATTGTTTTGTGATGCGTTTCGATAGCGTGGTTTTTTCGCTACGGCCACGGGCATCCAGCCCACGATGTGCATCTTTGGTGTGTTGCCTGTTACCAATACGGCAATGTCTCGGTCATGGCGATCTGAATCTTGAATCCATAAATTGCTGGCTGGATTGGCTGACCATTTGACTTCGATGTGCTCGCCCACATCCGCCTTTGACTTATCCCATGTGATGCCCGGTGTGTAGTCATAACCCAATCGCTTGGCCACGAATAACTCAGCTGCCATTGATTCGCCCATTTGGGCCACATACTCAAACCACGAAAGGTTTTTTACAATGCGTGAGCTGTGATCAGCTGATCGATCATGGCAATGTTGGATGGCTGCAATCATGCATTGCACTTCCTCAATGCGATCTATCATCGGCAATCACCACAAAACCAAATTATGTTGTCTTGCTTGTCATAGCCTTTTTGGTAGCCAAAGTGATCCAATCGCCTCAGCTGCGAGCACTTGTCGCATTGCTCGATTTTGTATTCCTCAACGATTTCGCCATTGCACATCAATCGCGCTTTCATCTCTTGAGGATAAATGATCTCTACATAGTCGCTCATATCTGTGGCTCCCATGCTCCTGTGCTGCGCAAGACATACCAACGAGGCGTGCATTGCTTTTCTTTAACCTTTTCGCTGCAAAAGTAACCAGCCCATGATTTCGGTGCATCTGGCTTGCTTTGATTCCAACGCATTGATCCATGTGAGCACGATGGCACGGCATCAGCTGTCCATGCAGAATCGGCCGATGATCCAAATGATGGTGTTCCGGCTTGCTCAGCTTCTGCCGCTGTTTGATAACTCGGCACATCTCCATGTTTTGTGCTCCAATAGTCATAATCGGCTGCCGGTGTTTCAGACTTAACCAATGCCATGACCTCTTTGGTTGCCTTCTCGGTGTTGCCCATAACCAAGGCCATCACGCGCATCAAAGCTGATGTGCAAGTGTCCTCAATCATCCAGCGTTTCATTTTGTCCGGATAAGCTGCAAGATAGCCGTATGCATAATCAATGCCGGCTGGATCGATTTCGGTTTGATTGCGAAATGCTTTGGCTTGTACTAGCACATAGCCTTTTTCGGCATTAAATTCAATAATGTGCGATTCCAACCTACCTTGCGGAAATGTGGCAATCCAGCGGTCTGTGCGCTCTTTGTTGCCTTCGTACCCATCCATGAAAGAGGCCATCACTTGGCCTTCCGATCAGCTGAGACGGCATGGCGTGCCACGGCTCGGCCTCTTGTATAGCCTTGTCGCTCGCCTTCCTTAAAACCTACCGAATAGGCCATGACGGCCCAAAAGGCTCCAGCGATCAAACACATGATAACAATTGATGCTTCGTTCATTGTATTGCTCCCGATTCGGGAACTACTGTGCTTCGCTCCCAAAAGAGAGAGTGACAGGCAAATGCGACAAATTCAAGAATCACGCTCAAATCATGGCGTGTCGCTACCGCCTAAACGCCTTTCAATGCTTTTTTCATATTCTGATTTTGTGGTTTTATCTTTGAGGCCATTAGATGCCAAAACTCCACCCAATGACCCGGTGAGAAAGATTGCCAAGGTTTTGAGTAAATCGATGAAAGCTGCATCATTGGGAGCTTGTGCTCCAATTGGCTGAGTTACAAAGATCAATGCGTAAGTGATGCCAAGAGTTACAATCAAAAAGACAAATGACAAAACCGCGCCAATAAGAAACATCAAGCGTGCTTTGATTTCCTCTTGACTTAAGCGGTCTTTACTCTTTGAAGCCATCGCCAATCAAATCCTCCGTACAGGTACCAGTCACTTTGCATTGCGGTTTTAAGCATTCCGGGTTTTCCCAGTTTTCATGCAATTGGCATGGGTATCGCACCCAGCCTTGATAACCACACCCGGCAAGGCTTAGCAAAAAGATCAAAGCTAAACCTGCCGCGAGTGATTTCCGGATCATTTCCCCGTTGAACCGAAAGCTTTGTCAGCTGGATTGAGCCAGCGCAAAATGACAGGCACAACAGCTGCCACGCCACCCATTGCCATTGCCTTGATGTCGCCACCGGCCATGTACACGGCCAAAGCTGCTGCTATGTATGAGCGCGCCCATGATGCCGCAATTGCTTTTGCTTGTTCCATTATTTTTCTCCTTTTGGTCGATCCGGTAAATCACCGGCAAACGGCTCATAAGCTGGTCGGCCATAACCGATAACAAATGAGCGTGCTCCCAAAGCTCTTGATTTGACCATGACTTCGCCACCATTGCGCTGACTTCCTGAACCGCCTGATGTGTTGCCTTCAATGGTCACGATCTGTTTTTCCGATGCCCGGATCACCAAGCCAATGTGATTGATCGTTTCTTTATCATCGATGATGAAATCAAAGAAAACAAAGTCACCAATCTTTGGTGTGGTGTGCCATTGCTTGGCTTTCTTAAATGCCTCGGCACCGGCTTTTGTGCTAACCACATTTGGCACCTTGACCCCGGCTTGATGAGCACACCAATTGAGAAATGAGCCACACCATGGCAGCTTGTCGGCTTTCATAAATTTGCCGTACTTTGTTTCATTGTTGCCTGTTTCGATTGTGCCCACCTCAGCGAGCGCAACCTGAATCAAACGCGGCAATGTGCCTTGTGGAAAATCACTCATGGCGAGGTTGGAAATTCCGCATCATCGGCCAATCCTCCTTGTGCTGGCAAATCTCTTAATGCTTGACGATAAGTAGCCCAAGCTAGTTTATCTACTGGTGAATCTGGTAATTGAGTCCAATCAGATTGCTTTAATAAAATATCTCTATAATACCTTAAAGCAGTCCAGCGCATTTCTTCAGTTTCAGAAGTATCAAACATTGGAATAAAAGAAAACTTACTCATAGTACAACCACCGTAATCCTTCTTAAATCGTAGGAACCACTTGCAGTTACATTGCATTTGTATTTCATTGTAAAAGTATTAGAACCAGCCGTCAGGTTGTCTAGGTATGTCACCGCGGTTCCCATAGATGAAGAACCAAAGGCAACAGATGCGCTTCCTGAGTCCGCTGCTGCAATTGTCGTTGCTCCACTCACATCAAAACTTACAAAATTAACATTTGTTGTAAAGAATCTTGCCTGAACAATAACTAAGGCTTTTGTTCCTGTTGTGATAGTGACTGTTGGGTCTGTTCCTGCTGATGCTGCGTAAGCGGTTCCAGCAGGATTATTTACGGAAGCAGCTTGATAATCCGTTGCAGTTTTTGCAAGCGAAAACCACTTTAAACCTGTTCCTGTTGAACTATCTGCTATAAGTGTCTCGCCATTTGCGCCCACGGCTAAGCGGGCTGGTGTGTCGTTTGCACTAGCTGCAATTAGATCGCCTTTAGCATCTACAATTGTGTTTTGGATTGCATTAGCATCATCTGATGTGACCCACTTGAAATCCATGTCTGTGTTGCTATTTTTGGCCAACACTTGATCGGTTGTGCCACCTAATAGATCAGCCAATGATGTGGCCACAGCTTGTCCGAAAACTTCAAAATCCGCTGGCAAATCCGTGACCAAATCGGTCGGTGTCGGCATTTGCCACGAAAATGGATTGGTCGGGTTGCTCACTTGTTTCTCCTTACGCTACGACTAGCGCGGTGGCCCAATCTAGGCTGCCGCTGATTGTGTTCCATTGCTCTGCAATTGCGACATCTTGCCATTGCATGGCTTGCAATGAAAATGCCAATGGGGAAAGAATAGCCGTGACCGATACGCTGTTGTAAGCGGCACGCCATGTCCAACCTTCCACAAAACCAAGATAAGTGCCGGATGCCATGTTCAACGGCAAATCTGAAATACGCAATGGCAATCCCATGAAAATGTTGATTAACGCATCCCGGTCAGCATCATCAATTTCCGGATTGGTGAGCTCAAAAGTGATTTGGTTAAAATTGGCCTGTGGATAGGCTCTGAGCGTTAAGTAAAAAGCAGCTTGATCCCCGGCATCGCTGGCATTTTCAATTGTGGTGGTGATGATCTGTGCCAATTTGCCATACAGGCCAATTGATGTTGCATCAGAATTGACAACCTCATTGCTTGAATTGTTGCCGTATTTGATGACAATTTCATTGCGGATGTCACCAGCTCTCGTCTGGATCGAAAGTGAATTGGCCAAAGCCTGAGCAGCTGAAAGATCGGTGTATCCGTTCGCTGCCAAATAAATCGATCGATGTGTGCTGTCAGCATAAGAGATTTGCCCCAATGCGTTTTCGTAAATGTAACCCAATCCCGATGTTGCCAAAGCTGAAACCAATGAATAAACATTTGTCGTTGATGCACCGCGATTGGCCAGCTCATAATTGCCTGGTGTATCAATCTCACCCAATCCCGTGTTTTGGGCATCTTGCCATTGCTCTGTTGGATCATAGGTTGCCCATTGCAAAGCTGCCGGCACTTCGTTCCATGAGTTAATCAACAGATCAGTCAGAATTGTGAGAATCTGAACCCCATCAAAATCTTTAGCCAAAACGCCTTCGGTCAATGCTTTTGGCAATCGAGACAATGCACCCAATGCCAGAATTGAGACCGATTGATTGATCCCAACAACGCCCGATGCAGCAATGCCAATGTCAAATTCTGTAACAGTACCGCCGAAAATGGGCACAAATGTGTTCGTTGAATCTTGCAATTCAATTGTGACAGCATCATTAATTTCAATGTCGATGATGGATTGATCCAGATTGATCAGCTCAAGATTGACATACCCGGCATTTGCTTGCTCATAAATGTTTGTCCGGCCAGATGTGATTGAAAGGTTGGCCAATGCATAATTGGTGTATGTCTCACCGCCAATGATTACGCGCCAAACGGGATTGAAAACACTCATGCTGACACAAAATTCGTTGCGCCATTGGTGCCGCGATAGGTTGAATTGTTGAGCGCATCAACCACAGCTCTTGAGAAACCTTCCTCATCGATGACGGATGGAGAATTGACATTGATTGTCACATTTGGTGTGTTTGATGCAGCCAAAATTCCAGCAAGCGTGTTTGTATTGACACCAGATGTGCCAAATGCAAATGGCTTGTTAGAAGCCGCCATAACTCCGGCCAAAGTTGTGGTGCCGCTTGTAAAATTATCAAAAGCTCCAGCAACATCATCAACAACCTTTTTGGTGTCTTTTGCAATCTTTGTTACCGCGCCGCCTATTGATCCGCCCGTTGCGCCGCCGCCAGTTGCGCCACCAGTTCCCCCGGTCAATCCGCCTCCAGTTGCGCCACCACCGGTTGATGATCCTCCACCGGATGTGAATCCAGTTGGCAATGATGCAGCTGGCACCGAAATGCCTCCGGTGGAGCTTGATCCGCTAGATGTTCCAATCTTTGAAATTGGTGAAATGTCTGCGCCCGGCTTGATTAGGTTGAAACCACGGATCGCAACATTGACCAGATCGATTGCTGTGTTGATCAAACCTCGCAAAGCTCCAACGACATTTGCCATGATGTTTAACACAACGCTGGCTACATCGCCAACCACGCTGAAAGCTTTGCCAATAACATTGCCAATGATTGGAGCGGCAGCTTTGATGACATCAAAAAAAGCTTTAAATTCATCTTTGTTTTCAATAACAGTTTTTTTGATTTTGTCGAAAGCTGATCGGAAACCTTCAAAAATAGGTTGCACAAAATTTTTGATGCCATCAGCCAATGTTGTTAATGTTCCATCCATTCCACCGGATTTTTTGCCAAAAGCATCAGCAACTTGTTGCACAATTGGGATGACCTTTTCTGAAAAGAAATTGGCCAATTGTAAAACTACCGGCAAAAGTGCCTGACCAATTGTAGTTTTGGCATTTTCTAATTGAGCTGTAAGGATGCGTGTTTTGTTGGCCAAACCATCGCTGGTGCGCTCAAAATCGCCTTGGGCAGCTGATGTTTGCTTGTAAATTAAAGCTTGAGCTGCCAACACTTTTTGCTGTGGTGTCAAGGCATTTTTGGTGGTGCTTATGATTCCCAATTCCAAAGCGGCTTGGCGCAATGAGGCATCATCAAGCAAAACGCCATATTGGCGCAATGGCTCAGCTTCGCCACGCAAAGCCGATCCAATCGCATTGATTGCTTGCTCTGGTGATGTGTTGTTGAAAGAGGCCAAATCTGATGACAATTTAACAAAGTCGATTGAGAATTTGCTTAGATTCTCACCGCTTAAACCGGCTGATTTTCCAAATGTGGCAAATGTAGCTGCGGCATCCAATGCCTGTTGCTTTGTCTGGCCTAACGATGCGGCGGCACCATCGGCAAATTTCTCGATGTCTTTGGCTGACTTACCAAATAAAACATTAACTTTTGAAATCGTTTCGCCCAAATCGCTCGCAGCTTTAACAGCATCCACGCCAATTTTGATTGCCATTGCACCAGCTGCGGCAGCAACGGCAGCAAAAGCCAATGCAGCCTTTTTGCTAAAATCACCGATTTTACCGGCAAAACCATCGACATCTTTTGAGCCTACATTGAGGCTTTGCTTGAGTTTATCTACATCAGCAAGAATCGAAAGCTTAAGTGTTCTTGATTGACCGGCCATCACCACTCCTTCAAAATCTTAGTAAATGCATTTTCCCATTGAGAGATGATGTGAGGCTGTTCGGCGCGCAATGTCGGATAGATAAAATATCCAAATGATCCAATGCCGCCGGGAGCTTTGCCAGACCAAATTGGAAATTGCCTAAATTTCTGTGAGCCAAATTCGTAACCGCCCCAAAGCTGTTGTGTGGTACCGCCACCGCTAAATTTTTGAGATACAAAGCCGTAGCTGATCTCACCAATCTTTGATGACTTACTTACGCGCGATCCTTGAGCAATGCGAATTGCCGCCTTATTTGGGCGGCCACCAGCTGCGGCTGTGACTTTCGATTGCAGGTAAGTGGCCAATCCATTTGAAACGCCTTTGGCCTCAGAAACAGCTTGCTCATCCATGGCTTTGAAAGCCTTGATGATGCCGCGCAAATCACTCTTGTCGTAAGTGATTGGTTCAGTTGCCATTTTTTGTCCTTAGAATCTCAAAAGCGGTCAAGACATCCTCTGGTGTTTGAAACTCTGATCGTGACAATCCGGTATGGATAGCCAATTCCCAAATGATCCGGTTTAAGCTTCCCGGCTCGTAGCTTTTGGGTTTTCGGATTCTCCCATGCTGATGTCAGTCACAGTTTCGCACCACACTTCAAAAGGCTTTACAGTCTTTCCGGCTGCCTCGCGTTTCATTGCGTGATACGCCAAAAACATCAAATCAGCAATTCCCAATTTCTCCGCTACTTGTTGAATTGTGTTTCCGCTTTGGCGTTCCCATTTCATCCACTCCGGTGGAAGCGCGGTATAGGTTGCGCTTTCCCCCGTAGTGAATTCAATTGTAATTGGTAGTTTCATGCTCCCGATCTCCTTTATTTATAGCGTTGGTGTTGTTACACAGGTAAAGGATAGTGAAACAGTTTGTGCATCTGGTGCGGTGCCTCCAGCTGATGGGAAAATTGGCTGCACATCAAAATTGAACACCGATCCTGATGCAGCTGTAAAAACAACCGCCAATGGTGTATTTGGTGCTGTGTCTGCCGCTGTCCAAAGCGCGTTGCATAGCGATCCTCCAGCTGGCCAATCTGCCAACATTTCAACGGCAAATGTGCCTTGAGTATCGGTTGTGTAATAAGCCTTGCCATCGAGTGTTTGGTATGTATTGATTGTTGAATCAATTGTTAATGTTGCTGATGTGGCCTGAGCATCATACGAATCACCATCAATGGTAAATGTGATGTCTCTGCCGGTCACGATTGTTGTTGGCATGATTTCTCCTTAGTTGGTGTAGTAGGTGCTTACTTGTAAATCGGCTGTGAGGTATTTGCCCGCACCGACTTCCAATGGTTGAGGTTGATTCACATTGCCCACTTCGTATCCATCGGGCATTGCGCTGATGATGCTGATCATCAATGTTTCGAGATTGTCTAAAGCTGCGGCATTGTTGGCATAAGCCACAACACCGGTGACAGTTAAATTGATTTTGACTTTTGTTGTTGCGCCATTGATTAAAACGCTCTCCAAATATGGTGCATCCGGGATTAAACAGATGCTCGGTGATGTCATTGTCTCTGGGATGCCGTTGTACACATTTGCAGCAATTCCGGAAAGTGCTGTTTTGAGTGGCGTGCGGATTGCTGATTCGATGCTCATTGACACATCGTTTCGACATCAAGAAACGGGCCTAAGAGGCCGATAACTCGGTTGCTCAAGCTGCGGCCGAGAATAAATGGTGATGGCTGAAAATTGTCTGACATGATTTGGTTGCCCGGAGCTGTGATGCTCTGAAAAATCTCAACGGCTACAACCAAGATTGCATTTTCAATTGGTGGTGTCGATGCGTACAGCTGGGCTGCCGATGCTCCACTCAATGTCGCTGTTGCCGCTGGAATAAACGGCAATGGATAAGTTCGATCAGCTGCGGCTGTTGCAGCTGTGAAAGTGTAAGGCTCAATCCGATCATCGGTGACTGTATAGGTCGCGTTGTAAATTCCGGCCCCGGTAACAACAACAGATTGACCCGGCACAAAGTAATTTGGCCGCATTGTGGTGAAATAAATGACGGAATCATCCACATTAGCAAAAGTCACCGATGATTGGTATTGCGTAAGTAAAGGCAAAATCGTTTGCTCTGCGGAATCTATGTAAGAATCCAATTGAGCATCACTATACAAAGAAACCGAGACACCAAGAATCGCTCTCAGCTGCGAGGCTGTAACTATTGATGGCATCTCGGTTCCTTTCGTGTCAGTAGCGTTCGGGAGCGACCGCTACCGATAGTGATTTATGGGAGGTTGTTAAATTGTGCGCCGTTTGGCACCTTGGCAGCTAGTGCGCCATAGCCGTAGTACAGGATGTCAATTGTTCCATCGCTGTTGATATTGCTGCGTAGCGTAAAGCGTGGAGATTCGTACCATGTGTATGAATCTGGGTTCACAACTACCATTGATGAATCGCCATCGGCTGTTGTTGTGCCAGCGTTACCAAATGAGCGTGAAACATAAAGATTAAGACCCGGTGAAACTACACCGCGCAATGAATCTCCGCGAACATTTCCAGCTGCGTTTGATGGTTGTGCTGCATTGTAAAGAGGTGCGCCATTGTCGTTGTATCCCATGATGTTTCCCCATTGTGTAGGTGAAACGATCAATGAGCGAGCGAATCCAAGTGATGCGCCATAAACATTTGCGGCTGCCTTTGATGTGTATCCAAGGAATCCTTCGGCATCGTTTGCTGCCTGTGCTGTCACAGTAGTGACGGCCGCTTGCATTTGTGCCAATGCATATTCATCAGTCTCTTTTGCATAAGCAAATTCAAGATTCTGGAGCAAAGCTGTTAGGTATTCCGGACGGCTGCGGTCGATGAGCTCAACAGTCGAAATAGCACGGCCTTTAAATGGCTGTACTGAAACTGACAAAAATGTTGCAGATAGTGATGATTCTGTAACTGTTCCGTTTTCGTTAATTGGCAACACAGTTGGCACAGCGGTTACGCGAGGCAATTCAAATGTCATGCCTTCTGCAACCAGAGTTTCTCTGCTGATTCCATCGATTGTGCCACGATCAGCATTTGCAAGTGCGTTGATCACCTGTGTGCTCTGTGGTGTTGGAATCATGCCGGGTGCTGTTGATGTTGTGTTGTCAGCTGCCTTAACATACTGACGAGAATCTTCATCATGCAAAACGCTTGCGCGTAGGTAATGCTCAAGGTAAGAAACCTTGTCCACAATTGGTGAGCGTGGTGCTGTGTAGTAAGCCGGGCGTGATGCCTGTACAGGTGCGACTTCTGGAGCTGCTACCGGTTCAACGGCAGGAGCTACTGGTTCGGTAGTGTTGTCCATCTTGTCTCCTTCATTTGGGTTTGTTGTCTCTGTAACTGTTTCAGTTTCAGAATCTTCTGATGCGGCAACTTCTTGCACGCGAGCTGATCGCACAGCTGGCTCTGTTACAAGCGCAACAGCTGTGAGCTGACCATTGAGCACCTTCATGGTGCCATCCTTTTGCATTTCGTAATTGTCTACGGCCAACTCAATTGAAAATCCATCGCGTAAGCCTTCCATTGCTTCTGTAAGTGCATCGGTGCCGGCTGTTGTGTTGGCAATCTTAAATGTTGCTGTCATTTCCTTGTCGTTCACAGTCATGGCAATGCTCTTGCCAATTCTGCGTGTGTTGTCGTGCTCAAGGTTTAAAAAAACATCTTGTGGCTGGATGGATCCGCGAGCAAATACAACCTTGCCGGTTGATGCGTTTGCGTGCTCATTGAAAGCAACGATGCGACCGCTGATTGTGCGTGAATCTGAATCAGCTGCCGTGATGTGCATTGGTGTTGTTAGCTTCATGAGATCATGTCCTCCATTTGTCTAATTTCATCGGTGGTGATCGCCCCGATGTCAAATAAAATCTTGTAAATCTCTGCACGCTCTTTTTCTGATCCGCGCAGGTAAGCCTTCAAATCAAATTCCACGCGCTGTGTCGATGGCGTGAAATCTGGCATTGAAAGTCTCGAGGATAAGCTGTTCATCAGCGGGAGCAGCGAGAAATCCAAAAGAGTTTGACGCGCCGTTTGGGCGTTTGCATAGGTCATGGATGATCCAGTCGGCGCATCAATAAAGTAAGCCGGAATTCCCACGGCGCGTGCCAATTCGGTTGCAATGTGTTCACGAGCTGTATTTAGCCCGATCTGCTCTGGAGAAAATCCAACTGTTGTGAGTTCAACATCAGCATTGAGAAACGCTGTGCCGCGATTTCTACGAGCTGTTCCCCAAGCATCCAAAAGTTTTGCAATTCGATCAGCTGGCAATGCTGTGCCATTTGATTTCAAAACCATTGATGGCACAGGTTCTTTTGCATACATTGCGGCAGCTCTTTCAAGCTCTGCACCAGCACGGATTGTGCGACCAGCTCTATTCAATAAACCTTCATCGTTACCATAAAACACAACGAGTGAGCCAACGCCAGACATTGGCACACGCGATCCATCGACTGTGTAATACTCAATTTGAGTGCCGATTGAGTTTAAGAAAACGCCAACGCGATTTGGAGCAACGCGCCACATTTGGCGCACGCGGCCTGTGTCAGCGAACAAATCCATTATTTGAAAATATGAAAATCCTGTAAATAGTAAATCCTCACACGCCCATACCCATGATGCTGCTCCTGGTACCCGCTTGTCCGGGTCGGAAATCACAACAGGTTGATCAACAATTTGGCCTGTGTCTTTGTCGCGTGTAATCATAGGAATCGTGGCAATTGAATTGCAAATCATGTTTCGTGCGCGAGCAATTGCCGGCACACTCATTGCTTCTTCACGGGTTGCAAGATAATCAGCTCCACCAAATGGAAAAAACGCATCGAGCGTTGGAGCTGGCCCAATTTGTGCAGCTACATCAGCACCGCGCGCAACCGCGACAGTTTCAATAGTGCGCTTTCGATCAAATAATCCCATGGGCGCATTTTCTCAAAATGTCAAGGATCAACCCACCAAAATGTCTATTTCCGTTTCTGGGCGTGTCGCAAAGTGTGTGACCAACGCTGATGCTACGGCTGCACAAACGGCTGTGCCGCTGGCACGCCTACCAATGACCCAACCACCATCACCGCGCCTTAATTGCACCGCTGAAAGAATCTGCTCTGTAAGCAACGCCTGATTTCTGTGCTTAAGTCTATGGCTATTTATCGCTCCCAAAAGTTCGTCACAACTTTGTGGGTAATCGCTGTCCATGTCATGGATCGGAATACCGGCCGGCTGCATACGCGCTGCAACGGCTCCAGATGTGCGCCGTGAATACAGCAAATACTCGATTGGGTACTTGCGACAATAAGAGGCAGCATCATTGGCAATTGCTCGATCATCAAGCTGGATTGTGTTTTCCCATGTATGCAACAGCTTCACAACAAATGACTCCGAGCCAAGCTTTTGTGCGGCCACAAGAGCCGCGTGTTTTCTATCCGGTGAAATGTCAATGGCCATCCATGTGAGCTTGTCCTCATCGAGATCAATCGACTCATCGCCACACTCTTGCCATTCTTTGGCACCCACAACGCTGGAAATTGTCTGAACCCATCGATTTAAAACCTCTGTTGTTACAACATCGGGAGGATCATTGAAAACAGCTCGGATGTTGTCCGGGTGAATTGTTATGCCCAATCCGGGATTGGCAAAAGCTGCATTTTCCAATGAAATCTCATCGGTGGGTGCTGACCATTCAAAATAGCCCACATCATCGGATGCGCCGCTGGATGCGGCCAATCCTCTTTCGCGTAGCTGATTCAAAACGACTGAGTGAGAATCACCAGCTGAGGAAAAACAACTGACTTGCGGATTTTTGGCAGCCATCAAGGTGTACCGCATTGCAGCAAATGTCTCCATGTCGTGAAGCTCTCGAATCTCATCCATGTGGATACTTTCCGGCTTTGACAATCCACGAGCTGCCGATCCACCAGCTTTGATAATAAACCGATTTCCTTTCAGCGTTTGAATTTCCTCGGCACCATGTTGCCATCGGATGCGCTTTACCTGATTGGCCAAATCCGCATTTTCCTCGATGATCTGCACAATCGCTCGAAATTGCTCCAGCGATGTGACCAATCTGTGAGCTGTGGAAACTTGCAATGACTCATCCCAATGAAAAAGACCCATCATGATTCTGGCCATCATGTAAGTGCTCTTGCCATTTTGCCGGGCAACTGTGGCAACCGAAATTGGATGGTGGTATCTGCCATCGGGCTTTACCTTGAGCGAATGTTCGGCCAACCACTTTTGCCACGGCATAAAACCGCCCGGGATAATCTGATCAGCAAAATCAATCAATTCAAAGCCGCGTGATGGCAAATCATTGAGCGGTGAGTGGATTCGTGGAGCTGTTACCGGCGAAAAAACCGATTCCAGCCGATCTGAGACTGTTTCAGCCTGATGGGGTAGAAGCATGACCTGATCATCACTATTCATGACTTATCGACTCGTTTTGGGGTATAAACAGGCCAT
>Ga0207937_1000487_pt1 | contig 13964 bp, 4 predicted proteins | sample LakMenEpi04Sep11_FD_150668 | JGI IMG/M metagenome (GOLD analysis project Ga0207937, IMG submission 150668) | Freshwater microbial communities from Lake Mendota, WI - 04SEP2011 deep hole epilimnion (SPAdes) | ecosystem: Environmental > Aquatic > Freshwater > Lentic | place: Lake Mendota, Madison...
CCTTCACCGTTAGGCATATAACCGAGGATCCTTAAGACTGTAGGCCCAAGGTTATACAAGGCGTAGGGGAGAATATACTTTTTCTCTTTTCCTGCTGATGTTTCTTCTTTTTCTTCAGTCTTGGCGGTTTCTTGTTCTTCAGTCTTGGCATCTTGTTCTTCAGTCTTGACATCTTCTTTTTCTTCAGTCTTGGCGATGTCTTGTGCTCCGATTTCAGTGGTTTCAGTCTTTTTTGTTTCAAGATTAACAGTCTGGTTTTGGCATTTACAATTACAGCATTTTGGGCTTTCAGTCTCTTTCTTCTCAGGTTCCTCCACTTTGTCTGTTTGTGTACCGTCAATAGAAGTAAGAAGAGCAGTTGGATGAATGGTTTGGAAACCCTCATTCCCGATCCCACAAGGAGGCTTCTCAGTTTTTGAGGCTTCATTTGTGGTTCCAGGAATGTTTACTTTCATCGAATCCGCTCCTCCTATGCTATTTTCAGGTTGTGTGTGTGAAAGTGTAGAGGATGGAGGAGGACCAACTTTTCCTCTTAACTCAGGGCTACCCTGGGGAGAATAGGCGTACGTCCGATTCTCTTGTGGGCGGAATCCTGCGTTTTGAGGATAAGGGTTGTTTGGTCTTCCCCAACCTCTTGTGTTAGTCTGTCTGTAAGGTGGTCTAGGAGGTGGTGGTCGGTTTCCATTTCCTCTTGACATCTGATTTCTATCCAAGGGAGGACCTTGTGGCCTGCCTTCTTGTGGATAAAACCTTCTGTTTTGAGGATAATGGTTTTGCCGATTCCCATTTCTCCCAGGGTTGTAATTGTCGTTTGTCTGTCTTTGTCGATAATAAGGTCTACTGGGTCCGTAATTTTGAGAGTTACCGGGGTAACCTCCTTGTTGGCGCTGGTAATTCTGATTAGGTCCATTCTGGTGATTATAGTTCCCATTACTAGAATAGCCATTATTACGGGGATTATTCCCTTGAAAACCCTGTCTAGGACCAGGACCTCTAGCCTGAAAAGATTCAGGGGAAGGGATCCGGCCTTCTACAGGAAAGTTTCTTGCTTTCTTAGGTCTAGGACTATTCTTACCCAGAATAAGATCTGAATCACAATCACTGCCAGTAGGAGTAGCCCACCAGTTCCTGTTCCTTTTCACGAGCCCAGTATTCCTTTGAGGCCTAGTATCCTTATTGTCTTGTCTTTGTCTTATGTCAGTCCCTACTCTAGTTTGGTCGGGTCTTTGTCGCTCATTCTTCCTACGAGAGTGGGGTGCGCTTTTCCCACTTCCGTTCTCAGAATTAATACTAGGGTTGGGCTTAGTTCCCCTCTTATGTCTAAACTTAAGGTAAGGGGGTTTTCCTAACCTAAAATACCATAGATTCCTTTTCTCTGGTATAGGGTTAGGGTAGGAGTTTGAAGCTGTCTTTTGCACAGGAACTCGCTTGGGGTCGCTGAATGATCTCCAGGCCCTACGGGGACCAAAAAGAAAGGGTACGGGAATCTTGATGAGTCCGTTAGGGCCCATATACTCCCTTCCCTTCCAAGGGTAATAACCCCCTGGAGGGTACACCTTCTTATGGTAAATTTCCCCGTGAGGTCCGATTTCGTCAACGACCACTTGCCTAGTTTCCTCTGCACGCCTGATATAGAGTTCCCGTGGAGGTTGTCCCTCATGATACTTGTTATACATCTCAGGGTCGAAATAGCAAGGTGAAGCGCCATGTCTCCCTTCGCATATATCACAAGGCTTATCAGAGATATCCTCTTCCGGGTACGTCCAGCAGTATTTTTTAACATGCCCAGGCAATCGACAGAGCTCACAAAAACCTTCCCGCACCCTCCTAGGCTTAACGGGTTTGCTAACGGGTTTGCTAACGGGTTTGCTAACGGGCTTACTAATTTTCTTTTTGCCTAACTCTGCGCTAATTCCTACTGTGGTTTTACCCTCCCCTCTTAACTTATCAAAAGGGTTGTAGCTTTTCACGAACTCTGAGAAACTAGGGCTAACCTTAGGCTTAAACTGTCTATTTCTATTTTTCTTCTTAGAGATAACCTTTTGCCATCCTTTATCTGGAGAATCTGCTTTTGGAGTTTCAGTTTTTTGCTCCACAAGTCCTGGTTTTAGAAATGAACCCACCGCATTCATGTAAAGCATATATTCAGGCATGCTAACTTCAGGTCTCCCTGATTTTGCTTTTAATTTTTGTTCTTCTTTTTGCGCTTTACTCTGAATGCGGAAGTAAATTTCTATTGCCGAGGCTAGTGACGCAAAATGAGTATGAATGTATCTTCGCATACTGTACAGGGCGCTTTCATCCGCTATACGTTTTTGAAGTTCATCATCCCCATTACTGGTACTTTCCCAAAGAGCAGCAATCTCTTTCAAAACGATGTTTGGATCTTGTAAACCTTTTTTCAACAACTCATCCACCTTTTGTGTGATTTCTTGCAAAGGCACTACGGGTGGACGAGAGGCCGAAAGAACGTTCCACAATTTAACAAAAGGTATCTTTGTATCCCTCCTGCCACACACAAAAGAATTGGTCAGCCCCCCTGTTACAGAGGTCAAAAGCTCATAGGCTGCGCTTTCCGACAATTGATTCTCTGTGATAATGGGAGACAGTCTTTTCAAGTACTTTGTAATGTGGATGCTGTCTTCTTTCTCAATATCACAAAGACCCAATTCTCTTTTTAGCATTTTTACAGCTTCCCAAGTCTTATCTGTGTTATCGGAATTACCCAAAACAGGAGGGGGTTCTCTAAATCTAAGAGTTTCTGTTTGCACCAAATCAAGAACAGCTTTAGTCGCTGAACTCACTTGCTGTTCATGCATCTTTGAGTAATCCACTTGTCCTAATTCAATGTTAACTAACGTCTTAACTTTTTGTGGTGAGAAAGGGTCGCTAAGAACTCTTCTTAAAATCCCAATCTTGGCTCTTTCTTTGGAGCCGGGATCCTTAAAATTAGTTCTTGCAAACTTAACTCCAAGAATTTCTTCAATGGTTTCTCCAAAGATGCAATAGTCAAATGAGTCAACGGCCAAATCTAGTTCTTGCCGTTCAACTACTGAAGGTGATGACTCATAAAATCCCTTTCTCAAGTCTGACATGGAACCCTCATCTCGAACTCTAACAAGAGTCGGGCCCATGTGACAGACATCTGGGTTAAAAATATCTGAAGCGATATTTTTTACACCAGAGGTTCTAACTCCTTTTCTATCGTAAGAGCAGTCAGAAAAATGATCGTTTCCTCTGTTTCGAGAAACAGGGTGGAAATTTTTCTCTTTTTCTGACCGAGACGGAAGAGAGAGAGAAGGAGAAAAAGTGTTAACCTCCGGCGGCGCAAGATAACCTTTATTAGCACGAGTGCTAATTGGTTTAGGGAAAAGGAATTTTTCCTCTTGCGCCTCCATCTGTGGAGGGTCAACAACTTCTTCTGGATAGAAGAAAGAGTCGTATCTATTATCTCTAAAGAAATGATCGAACATTTCTCGGACTTCAGACAAATGAGGAAGGCTGACACGGAAGTTAGGTTTTTGCACAAAGTACAAATCCTCCCTTTCGTGCTCAAGCTCCTCCCACATTAAATCCAAATCTCTATACGCAAAAATAGCTCTATCGATTCCGAAACATATCGAGATGATTGTGAATTTAGCCAAAGGGATAGAGCTAGTTTTATCAATGTCGCCTGCCAAGATCGAAAAGATCTGAGAGGTTCCCTTGATAAAAGCGCTAAAAATGTTTTTTGTAACATCTTTTTTTCTCCTATCAAAGTTTGCATAAGTCGGACCGTAAGCCTTGATAAGGATTGGAATCATGTTTTCCATTCCGTTCTCAAAAGTTTGACGTTCCAACTTATTTTTTTCAAAAACCTCTCTCCCCTTAGCCAAAGTCACATATCTCAGAAGCGGTAGTTCTATTTTTACCAATTCTAGTTGCGCCTCCGTAACAGAAATGTTAAGGAGTTTGCCCCTAAAATTGCTTGTATAGAAAGACTCGTCTAAGATCTCATGTTGAGGCTCAGGTTTTAGCTGGGAATTTTCCCTTGCGACTGACTGGCTATAAGCGTCCAGTTTTTCATTTCTGCTATTGCTTCGACCCCCAGCCACAACAGTAGACCAAAGGCGAGACAATCTGTTTTTTTCTACTTTAGAAGGAGGTATCCCCGAAAAGGACACCACCTTTTTCTTCTCAGAAAAACAATCCATATTTTTCTTCGAAGAAAAGTGAAAAAGAATCTCGAAATAGGCAAGTTACAAAATTACAATAGACCAATTAAAAATGGAAATGAAAATGGGTCCTACCGCAACTTTTTAGTAGCGCCGTTGTAATTGTGCAGAGGAGAATGAAGTCTTCTTTCTTCAGTTACCTTTTCGAGTATCTCTATATTCCTTTACTTTCTCAAACAGCAAACCCAATACTTACCCTTTACCTGGGTACTGTAGGGGTTTTTGACGAAGACACTAAGTCGATCCAAAAGACAAAGATAAGACTTAAAGATTTTTTCAAGACTAACTTTTGCAAGTACGTCTCTTAAGTGCTTATGTTTGCAAAACGAGATTTCAAGAACCAAGTTATGTTTCAAGAAACTAGAGTTACAAAAAATAAACACAACGGCTCGAAGGACCACTTTTTGAAAATGTAAGGCTTTTTGTGAGTTTAGGACTGTATACGAAAATGACTACCTTAGGGTGCCTTACAATAATCAAAAATAAGAAATGAGCCGAGTCTTTTGAATTCTTATCTTTTATTTTAAGGAAGGAAAAAGTGTTTACGTCGTTGCAGGTTTTGAGAGAGGAGATAAGCCGGAAGGGCTAGGTAACGCAGTAAAGCCGTAGTCTTGAAAAAGACTATTGAAAGTTTCACTGTGTTCTCTAAGTTCCGTTTTGTAAAACTTTTAAGTAAACTTTAAAAATAACTGGTGGGGTGAATCTGTCCGTATCCTGGTGGGAATGTGACTGATACTAAACGTAACGGGGCATCCCCTTTTATAGGGAGACCGTCGCATTTAGGCGGGAAAATCTTATCTAGAATGTTCCTAACATTGTCATTTGGCGTCCAGACAAATGACAATTCTTAAAACTCTAAAAAGTGAACTACTGTGGAGGGGGTGTGTTGACCTTATTTTACCTAAAAGTTGAGAAGTCGAAAAAACGTAACAACCGGGTGTTGCGCTCGAGAGACGCAACAACAGGTGGCTGCGTATCAACGACGGACGCAACTACTGGATGGCACACCCAGGTGAAACCTTGCGGTGACATCTAGTGGCCATTTTCTAATATACCTAAACTTATTCTAAAAGTGGGAGGGTGAAAAAATACCTATTCGTAACCCTATAAATATAACCTAATCTACGAAAATGATCTAACTTGCGGGAAAAATATCCTTACCTATCTTAAACTAAGGGGAGTGATAAAGCTTCGCAAAAAAGCTTTACATATTAATCTACCCCTCTCAAAAAAGTGACAGAGGTGATGGGAATGGCACCATAAGTACATAAAAACCCTATGGGAAAATTTTCCTTACTTAACCATTTCCATCACTTCTGGCAGGCATATTTACAAATGGTGAACAGACATATAAAAAATAAAAAGCCTGCAACAAGCGCTTACAAAAAATGACAAAAATATGTACAAAAATTGCAGTAACTCAAGGTTGTGGGGAGTTCAGGTGGGTTTGAGCACTATTTCAATTTAATCACAGGGAAATGGAATTCTGATAACCTATGACAAGATAACCTAAATGCAAGCATTATAGGGATGTTATTAAGTGGATTGTTACCTCCACAAAAGAACACATTTTTGTTCCTGGCATAGTATTATAAGAGGACCATTACTTAACAAAACTACGTTTTTTACTTTCTTGCTATTGCTGGTTTGTGAGACCATTTTAAAAGGAAGTGAAAAATTTAAGTAATGTCTTATCTTGGGGGATCAAAGAAATAAAATGCTCGGGGTGAAGTCCTTATGCTCTCAAATCACTACCTCTAATAGTCTAAAGTTGGTTTATCGGTTAATGATAACTGACTATGGGCAAATTAAACCAGAAATGTTCGCCTATAAACCAAACTTTCCTACTTTTCGGGGAGTAACTGGGTGGAGAGTATTCCTTGAGTTAAAGCTTACAGGGTTGGCTTAGGCCAAATGCATATCCTGGCAGTAGAAAAAATGTGCTAGAAGGGGCACCATCAAATGATTGCTTAAAAAATGAGCTAGAAAGTATGTACAATGGATAGGGGTGAGTAAATAACCGATCATTGAGCTAAAGAGGGTCACCCAATGTGGCTAAGTACTGCGAAGAGAACATGTGAGTCTTTACGTAGACTTCCCTACATTTCATAGAGAGGTTTTCCGTAAATTCTCCTATAAACAAGGGAATGAAAAAACAACTCTAACAAGCACACTCTAATATTTACAGTACTGGTGCACAGCAAAATCTTGCAAAAAAGTGCTTCTAAAAAAATCTCTTGTGGGAGTATTTTGCCTCTACTTCCAAGAAATGTGGGTGCTTGTGAAAATCATTTTTCCTTTCCCGCAATCATTTGTGGATAAGGGTCGGGAGCCTAATCCTTAATAAAATCAAGTCTTCTGCTTCCGAGTTCTTCTTTCTTCTATGGCATTTCTTCTTTGCTGTTTAAGATCCAACACCGGCTTCTGGTTCGGGTTCTGGATCTTTGTTTGCGTCTTCTTCGTGAAAAGGAGATTTCTCATCTTCTTCTGCTTCCTCTTTAGAAGCGGGAGGCTGGTAGTCCGGTTGCCGTTCTTCTTCGGTCCAGTCTTCAACTTCTTGTGGAGGGTCTTTGGAGGAATCTTCTTCTCGAGTACCAGGTGTTTCTTCAGAGTTTGTAGATCCATCCTGGTCGCGGGAGTAGGCAGGTTCCTGGCAGTAGATAGATGATGGTGTGTAGGATTTGGTTTCAATCCCGAGTATCTCAAACAGGTCAGGAGGGAAGCGCGGAGTGGCCATGATGAGAGACATGGTGTTGAAGAAAAGATCCTCCTCCGTAGTGGGGTCATAGTCGAGGAGAAGGAAATAATTCCCTTGCCTCTTCACACAACCCTTAATGAGGCTTTCCTCCCTCTGGTCCAAGGGGAGCATGAGATACTGTGCGGTGGTAGGGAACCGAACAAGTTCATTGATTCCCATCTGCAACTGGATAATCTGACGATTAAGGTTGTTGACAGCGAGAATGGATTCTTGTACGTAGGAGTTCTGGGATCCTCTGGATTTCATGATCTTGGTCCTGGCTTCGGAGAGGTCTTGCTGTTCCAGGCGGCAGTAGTTGATCAAAGCCCAATAGGCTATTTTGGAGTCGCTGGAGAGGAGAGGAGGTTCTTGTTCCACCAAGGTCCAAAAACCTAATTTTTCAAGGGTGCGATGACAAAGGGTTTTTGGTCTTTTCAGCCGTCTTGGATTGTTGGTGAGTCCTTTCTCTCCTTGGAACAGTTTTTCCAATTTCCGAATCCTGTCCTGAAGTCCATAGGAAGTGGTGTCGTAGAATTCCTGGTAGAAGCTTCGGTCCCAAGCTTGAAGTAGTTTCCTTCCTGTCTGGTTTCGAGAGAAGAGGAGTTGGGTGATGTTATTAAGGAAGAAAAGCGGGCCTCGAGACTGGGAAGTTGAGGGTTTTTCCGGGTTTTCTGTCCTTTCTTTTCCTTCTTCTGTTTGGAAGGCATACTTGAGCTTCATCAAGTAAGGAAAAGCGGCGAGAAGTTGCCCCATTTCATCCTTGGTGATGCGTTGTTCCTTCTGTAGAGGTTCCAACCAAAGGGGTATATTCCGGATAAGGAATTGTTTCCGTTTGAAGGACTGTTCCAGTTGGTGTTGCAACGTCTGACCCAAAGATGAAGGGAGATTCCGAATGGTGTAGAGATCTTTTTCTTCTTCTTGCGTTTCCGTGAAGCAATTCCTGATGAGTCCATGTAGGAGAGGTCCAGCTCCTCCTAATGGCAAGGAGTCGGCTTGAAATGAGAGGGCGTTCAAATCGGTTGTTTGTTGTGTGTTGATCTTCTGGAGTGCAGTGAGGTAATGGTCCCAGTCGGAGATTTGCACGTTCTCGAGAGCTTCAAGGTGGACTTCCTCTTTTCCTTTAGTTGCTTGCAATTGTTTGAGGAAATGGGAAAGGCCTTCCGCCTCCTCTGTACTGTATTTGATGAGGATCTCATACGCGATGTTACAGAGAAGTTTAGAGTTTGGAGGTTCGTCTGGCTGGGAAGGTCCGTCGTCTTGTTCAAGCGTCTTGAAGAGTTCTTGCGTATCCTTAGCCTCCTTGATCAGGGTTCTTGTTTGGTGTTCCAGGCGTCGAATTTCCATCTTGGTGCTGATGTTGTAGAAATGCAATCCTTCGATTTGAACGATGGGAAGGTGTGCATTCTTGTTCCTGGTCTGTTCCCGGTTCCTGTAGATGGTGGTTTGGAACTGGGGTTCAACAATCTTCTTAGGCTGAAGGTCAGAAGATTGTGGTGCTGGCGCTACCAAAGGTTCCTTGGGGGGTTCCTTTGGGAGATCTGCAGGGCCTTCCTGAGGTAGGCTCACTTCCTGGTTGATGGTTACTTTTCGCAAGCTTTTGTCAGGAGTGGGAGCTTTCCTGGGTCGGTATCGGTAGAAAGGCTTAGTTGAGAAGGTTGGTTCTTGCGGTCCAATAAGGAAGGATGGACGTCTTCCGGTGAACGGATTTTTTCTCGGAAGAGGGTCACGTGTGTCTTCCTGGGCCTGCTGTTGATGTCGTGATGACACCAAATGTGAAGTTCGTAGAGGTCCTCGTCCGTAATTGTTTCGTGGTCTCGTGTGGCATCCATTCCTTTGCGGGTAGAAATTTCGCTGGGGAGGTGGAGTCCAGTGGAGATTGTTGAAAGATCGTGGGCGAGAATCTCGTCTGAACACTCTGCTTTCATGCTTGTCTGCGTTAGACTGCTCAACTTCAATCATGCTTATTGGGAAAGGGAATAAGGGGTGCTATGGGAAGAAGGAATACAGTACTTATGGCAGAGTAATCTGAGTTTGTGCTGAAAAGAGGAGCATAGAGATTAAAACCCTAAATTTTGCGGGAGGGATATAGGATTCAAATTAATTCATTAGGAAGTTGCGTTTGAATTGCTTCTCTCACTACTTCTTTATCTGAATAACCAAACCCTATATAGGAAAAAAAATCTATTTCTAAACTATTCCCCTGACCCACACATTTCCGGTTCTAATTGGTCTATGTCCATAAGATCTAATTTAGCTGTGAAATACTCAAAGGTTTTGAAATAACTCCCTATCAAAAAAGCTAGAGAAGTTTTTTCGCGATCCACCAAGTATTCACAGATTTTCTTTAAGGCTAAACTATCATCTAAAGCGTCATGCACTGCGGTTTGATCCACAGAGCAATATGCTGCTAATGTTCTTAATTTATGATTTCTGGTATCTTTGAATAAATCACGACAACAAGACAAGGGATCTGCTAGGTATTTTACGTTATCTGTTATGGAAAGACCATGTTTTTTGTAAAACTTGGCCAATACCGGTCCGTCAAACGAAATACCATTGTAGAACACAAGTATTATTGGTTTATTGAAAGCTTTAAGCCATTTGTTGAACTTATTCAAAGCGTCTACCTCGGTAGTGGAGGGTAAAGCTCTACCATCGCGATAAAGTTGTTTATCCTTCACTTCGAAATAGAGACCATGAATGTTAGTTCCTCTAAGTGGCAAGGGCTCCCCTGGATTTATGAAGCTACAAAAAGTATCTCCATCCTGGGTTACCGCTGCTATTTGCAATATTTTAAGCTTTCTCAGTGATTCAGTCTCGATATCAGCATAAATTAAGAATAGTTTATCAAGATTTTCTGCCCTCGGGTCTACTTTTACAACCATGGGTTTTAGAAGCTTTTTGAAGAAGTCTGAGTACCGTACTTAATTTAGTTTTTTCTGCAGAAGTTTCAGAGAATGTAAGGGTGTGCAGTGTTTCACAGTCTAGCAAAAAGAGCACTCCTACACTTAGTATCTGATTTTTTAAATGAGCTCGCAAAAAATAGTTCCGTATCTTCAAACAGATTTGCTGCTAGATTGAATCGTCCTGGTTGTGACACATCAACCCAATCAAATTAAAGATACTTCTCTAAATCTCACTAGTTCAAATAATGCACAGTAAGATAGGAATCTTCTAAATTTTCGCGTGTCCAGAAACTCTACACACTGATCCATACAGTCCGATCCACTTCTTTTAGAAAATCTATTATTTGTCTAACAGTACCAGGTCCTTCAAAAAAGTTTCTTCCTAAGGGAAGTAAATTGCGTTCTAAGAAAAAGTAAAAGTTTTTACGCCTTAACTTAATCTTTAACAAGTCTTTCAATACAAAAAATAAAAGTTCGTACCTGGAGTGGTGTGCGAGAGAATTCAAAAAATTGAATGCTCCGTTAAACCAACCTTCTTAACTTTTATACAAAAAACTTATTACCTAACCAGTAAGGAGGGGTGGTGAAAATCTCAATTGCTAAACAATTACCTCCTGCTGCGTTCTATTTTTAGGTAGTCTTCTGTCAATAAGTTTTGGTTCGAAATTCTATTTTTGCGTATGCGTGTCTAATCTATCTCTAAGAGGTGATGAAAATTTATGTTTTCATTTGTTTTTGCCATTTTTCTTGTATTAGTGTTACTAATTTTACACTCATGTGAGAGAGGGTCGAATGTTTACTTTCTCACATTTGCAACTTTCAGGTATGCGTAGTATACATAGCACACAAAAAGATTTTAGTTACACCAATCATGGCAAAATAAAAACAAAAATTCAAATCCACTCGGTGGTATTAACTTTGTACACAATCCTTTTCAAAGTTTTATGGCCAGTAAAACTTCTAATAAGCATTGGTCAAAAGTCAATTCTACTTATCGTCTAAAAGTAGGAAACAAGGAAAATGAAAAGTTTGAGGAAAGAAAGAAGATGGAGTTTTTAGGAAAGAAAGAGAATAGAGTAGTGCCTAGGACTTTTTTGTAAAATATGCCAGCACATATTTTACCACGCTATTTTAAGGGTAGAGTAGAGAAGTGGATGGAAAGAAAGATTGATCAGATTTTCTCTATGATAGACATTTTACAGAAAAGATTTATAGCATCTCTAAAAACCTAATTTTTGTAACAACGTCTAAATCACCACAACATCTCTAAAACACCGCTCAAAACATAACATCCTAAAGAGATTTGTCGCCTAACATATCTACTTAAGGTGTCTAAGGGAAACTATACTAATCTTAAATTAATATACTAACCCCAGTGTCTAACCTTATGCCAACCTTTTTTGATTGTTACCAATCAAAATTTGTCGTAGAAGGTCCATGTCATCGTCAGTCAGTTGTTGTCTAGTGTTGTCGTCTATTGCTAAAATGTCTGTTTCTCACGTTGTTGCTCCTTAAACCTATTCTTATTCGCTAAGATCTGAAATCTAAAATCTTATTAGGACAGGTAGCATTCTTCCCTTATTCACGGAAAAAGCGAGAGACGTGCGTTTGTCCGCAGACTGTACACTCTTTCGGTTTCCTCTCGTGAAAAAGGTAGGGCGCCAAAATTCGAGTACGCGATGATCATAAAAACAAATACGATAGTTTTGCAAGAGAGTTAGTAAGGAAATTTTGTTAGTAGTATTACTTTCCACTTTTGCAGGGGGTACCCCTCTCAAAAAAGAAATTAATACTCCGTCACCTAAAAGAATTTGGAAAAAAATGATTATCAGAATTTTTATTAGTCTTTTCAATGAACCAGTTTCATCAAAAATACTATTTTCACTTTCTCTTCTTGTTGAAAAACATAAAAACAAAATCATCAATTTCGAAACCATCACCCCTAGCTAGTCTTATTCTAAACTGAGGTGCTTGTTTGTCTAATAAGTCAGGCCTAGGGTGATGATTTTTACAATAATCTTCGAAACTGCTAACAACCAGTCTGCATGTTTCGAGTTGGCAATAAACACTTCCACAAGTGCTATCGCGTTTGCTCGAATGTGCAGGTTGGTAATTAGGATCCTTTCTCGGGCATCCTGGATTCTTGCAAATATGGTCATAAACCACAGTATGGAAGTTGCCACTGTTTTTAAAGCGACGAACTAAGTCCTTGCGAGGCCAAAACCAAAAGCATTTTGGTTTTCTGCCTTTGAAATAGTCATCCTTCAGAGGAACTAGGCTCAATCCAATACAAGATGGGCAATCAATGCACTGGATTAAACACATTATTGTTTCTCCGTCTGGATTCAATTTCAGAATGGATTGACCAGTGTAAACAATTTTCAAATATATAGCCGTATGGAAGCGTCTATTTTTGAAAAATGAGTTTCTGATCAAAAACCCAAGCGAAGCTTCCCAAATATCGCTCTGTGTTCACCGACAAGCATTTGTAAAAACAATCCTCATTGAAAACTGAACGGATTTTCAATAGGTTCTTGCTTGCAATCAACATTTTTGACAGTCATTTCAAAAAGGTTCCTTATGTGTTTTTTTCTGCCCCTCCCCTGTCTGTCTCGAAAGAGAAAGACAGTATTACAGGAGAGAGAAGAAAAAGAAAAGGGAAAGAAAGAGATAGGAGAAGAAAAAGAAAAGAAACGATTTTCGAGATGAACTCAAAAATCGCGGTCAGATTTTTTGGTGCCATTCCTTTTCAACCTTATAACAACCGAAAGAACGGGCAGTTTGTCTATAATTTTTCGAATGCCACTTTGAATTCAAAACTAAACAAGAATTGGTTTCTTGGTGTTTTTCCTCCAAATACATAAGAAATATGATAGAAACAAACATTGTATAAGGTTTGAAACCTAGCAAGAAGTGAAAAGAACTATGCTAATCAAAGGAAAGAAGGTTTTCAAGAGAGAGAAATGGAAAAGAAAGAAAAAGTGTCAAAAATCTTGTCTCTAAAGCCTCTCCTTTCCAACCTAATGACATCTCACCACGCAGGTAATTTGTCTATTTATTTTCAGATCGTTCCAGTTTTACATGCTAATTTCAAGGAAAACAATTATGCTCCCTTTACTTTTTAGACATAAGCTGAATCTTTCATGAAATAAATGTTATTAGGCTTCCCAAAAGGAGAGTTTCACTCATTTCACACTCATAAAGCATTCCTAATTTTTATGGTACTTCCAACTATTAAAATCTGTCTAGTTTCCGTAATAAATGATTTTAGGAAGAGATACAAAAAGTGAGTACAGGTGACCATACTTTTTCTGTATTCTTCAAGAAAACCATTTTTCTTAGTTTTCAATTGTCAAATTTTCAGTATTATGTTCAGACACTGTGAAAAACTTCTCAGTGTAAAAACTTTATTTACCAAAAATAGTTTAGACGTTTTGAAATTACTAATTTTTTACGGTTTGCATAACAGATTTTCCTATTTCTATCTGCATTTTCTTAAAAACTTACATTTAGTGTCTTCCTTATTTCTGTAATCTAGAAAATATTATTAGTGCGTATTTTTATGTGTCTGGTTTTCTCCACCCCCTTATTTTTGCGGTCAAAAGTAATTATGGGTCTCGTGTCAATGTCAGAAGAAACTCAAGATTGATTTTATGTTTACATTCAAAATCGTTTCAATGATAGTAGATTTTCTGAAACTAGTTCTTTCCAATCTCTGATCATCTTAAATTTTGCTTGTAAACAAGGTTTCAATTTCTTGTGTTTTTATGGGTCGTGTTTCTCTTACTTTTCTATTTCTACTAGGGGTAACTTTTTGATTAGTTTTCTTGCTCAATCCTACAAATGGTTTCCTAAATATTTTACTGGAATATCGTTGAATTCTCAAAAGTTTAGCTTGTTACTTTACGTATCTCGGCGACTGTGCTTTTTGTATAGCAGCTCGGTTTAATTAAAAAGTTCCTTGCGGATCGATTCAACAAAACCTGTTACTTTAAAGTATCTCGACAGCTGCGTATACGACAGTCCAGCCTTACTTTTGATTATTCAATTCTAAACCTCAAAATAAAAAGGTTGCCAAATGCGTTGGGAGTAAGCAAAAAAAAACTA
>Ga0207937_1000488_pt1 | contig 13961 bp, 11 predicted proteins | sample LakMenEpi04Sep11_FD_150668 | JGI IMG/M metagenome (GOLD analysis project Ga0207937, IMG submission 150668) | Freshwater microbial communities from Lake Mendota, WI - 04SEP2011 deep hole epilimnion (SPAdes) | ecosystem: Environmental > Aquatic > Freshwater > Lentic | place: Lake Mendota, Madison...
CGCAGACGATCTCGGTTGGAAAGACGTCGGCTATCAAGGTAGCGATTTCCACGAAACGCCGAACCTCGACAAGCTTGCAAAAGAGGGAATGATTTTCACCGCAGGATATGCTGCTGCTGGTAATTGCGCACCGAGCCGAGCCTGCCTGCTTTCCGGCACCTACACACCGCGTCATCATGTTTATGCAGTGGGTGACACCGATCGAGGGAATAAGGCTGCGCAGAGACTCATTCCCATCCCGAACAAGAACGGATTATCGAGAGAGACCGTCACCATGGCAGAGGCTCTGAAGCAGGTAGGATATACCACAGGGCATTTTGGGAAATGGCATCTAGCGGGCAAGGACGGAGCACTACCGACACAGCAAGGATTCGATGTTTCATTCGATTCGTTCGGCGAGAACGAGGAAAAAGAAGGGACGGAGGGAAACAAAAGTGGACCACCATCCGATCCAAAGGGTGTCTTTACGTTGACTCGCAAAGCCTGCGAATTCATGGCGGCAAATCGCGAAAAGCCCTTCTTTTGCTACCTTGCACATCACGCGATTCACACTCCCTTGCAGGGACAGAAGGAATCACTCGAGAAGTTTCGTGCCAAGCAACCGGGCTCGCAGCATAGCAATCCGTTGTATGCGGCATGTACGTATGATCTCGATGCAAGTGTTGGCCTATTGCTGGAGAAGCTTCGAGAACTCAACCTGGAGAACAACACATTGCTTGTCTTCACAAGCGACAATGGTGGTACGCAACAAAGCTCTCAGGAACCATTGCGCGGTAACAAGGGCTGCTACTACGAAGGTGGGGTGCGTGAGCCATTCCTAGTTCGTTGGCCCGGCGTGACCAAACCTGGAACGAAATGCGATGTGCCAGTCATCAACGTCGATTTGTTTCCAACCTTTTTGGCTGCCGCCGGTGTATCGCAGCCAAAGAGCAAAGTGCTCGATGGCGAAAGCTTGATTCCGTTGTTGAAGGGTGAAGATGAACTACAACGGGACGCGATCTACTGGCACTTTCCCGGATATCTCGACAAACCCGTGATTCGAGGTCGCGAACTGGATGTTCGGACTGGATTTCGGTCCCGCCCAGTAAGCGTGATTCACAAGGGTGATTGGAAGTTACACTTGTTTCATGAAGAATGGCAACTCGATGGTGGTCGAGATAAACTCTCATCCAACAACGCCGTGGAACTATACCATCTCGCAGAAGACCTTGGCGAGCGAAACAACTTGGCCAACATCCTGCCTGCCAAACGCGACGAACTTCTCAATGATCTCCTTGATTGGTGCAAATCAACCAATGCGTTGATTCCTGAGAAACCGAATCCTGCGTACGATGCCAGTACGATAGCTTTAGACCGTCCAATGGGGGACGGAAAGAAAAAGAAAAAATGACGGTCGCTGGCGAACGTCTATTTTGAATTACGATGGTGGGGATCGGCGGATCGGTCCATTACATAGTTCGAGGGATAGGCGGAGCGATCCACATCATTGTTGAAAAGAATCCTATGCAAAACGTTATTCGAAGCGTCGATCTTTCTCGGTTACACTCTTGCGTGCTCTTTTTTCTATCGTTGCTAACAACGCCGGCAGCAGCCTTGGTGGCGGACGACAGTCGCTATGCGCCCGAATGGGCTGGCATTGTCCCAATTCGTGTCATCAAACACACAGATACCAACGGCGACTCACTCGTGAAAGCGGTAGCCGCATTGCAGCCAGGCGATCAACTGCAGATTTCCGCGGGTACCTACAGCATCCCTCGAATGTGGGATATTCAAATTAGTGGTACCGCCGGTGCTCCCGTCTGGATTGTTGCCGAGGAAGGAGCACAAGTCGTCATCACACGTCCAGATGCCAGGCAGAATGTGGTGAATATCGGGCAAGGCGGCCCAGTGAAGTATCTTTGCTTGCGAGGTGTGGAGATTACGGGAGGGAGTCATGGGCTGCGACTGGGGCAATGCAGCGATGTCTGGATCGATCGATGCCACATTCATCATACTGCCAATGTAAACTTGAGCGCAAACAGCGCCAACACGCGACGCCTCTTTCTCACTCGCAACCACAACCATCACGGAGGTGGACACGGGGAAGGGATGTATCTCGGTGCGAACAATGGTGAGCACATCATGAGCGAGAGTGTAATCGCGTTGAATCACGTTCACGATTGCTTTGGTGATCAAGGGGACGGGATCGAAGTCAAACAAGGCTCTTGGGGAAACCTCATTGCCGAGAACAACGTTCACGACACGCATTACCCTTGTATCACGGTGTATGGCACCGCAGGCAAGCCGGTCAACATCATCGAACGGAATCTTTGCCGCCGAAGCGATGACCATGCGATGCAAGTCCAGGGCGAAGCCATCGTTCGAAACAATGTCCTCATGAACGCCAAAGGAGCTGGCTTTGCGAGCACAGACCATCAAGGCAAATCATTAAACCTACAAGTGCTTCACAATACGATTATCAACGCGAGCCACGCCTTTAGCGGCAGTTCATGGGACTCACGGCAAGGAATGATCTTGGCAAACAATGTTCTGTACTCGCGGGACAAGAATGCAATGAATTTCCCGAACGGTAAGAAAGGAGTGACGATTGCCGGGAACATTGTGGTGGGCGATGGAGCCAAAGATGGAACAAAACCAGGTCGAGGCCTGGAAGACTTCGTCCACGTGTCATGGGATGCTGATCATTCTGATGCATTGCCCAACGCGTCGGCACCATTTGAGTTTGCCGATCTTCGGTATCTCGTTGAAACTGACTTCTCAGGCAAGAAGCGAATCAAGCCGATTAGCGGCGCTCTCGCACGTTAATGGAGAAGACATTCCAAACGTACATAGCTCGGTCTTAGCTAGCATTCGCAAAATCGTTTCTTGCGTTGTTCCGGTGAGACACAATCAGATGCGAATGTGATATGTTGTGGGAATCAGTGAATCAATAAAACACACAACTATTTCATTCAAGGGTACACGCTATGTTGATCTTGGGTCGTCGAGCAGAACAGTCGATAGTTTTTCCATCTTGTGGGATCGTGGTGCGGATGCTGAGCATCAACGGTCGCGTTGCCAAGGTCGGCATTGAGGCACCGGAGAATATCGCAATCGTGCGGGGCGAAGTTGCGACCCAAAGCTATCCGGACAGTGATTCCTCTTCAAGTTCGCATATCGAATATCGCCATTCCTCCAATCGCGACGCTGCAAAACTGGAAAAGCTTCGGGTAGATCTATCGAAAGTTCAGTTGCTTCGTAACAACGATCAGACCGAAGAGGCAGACCGGCTTTTTGAATCGATATTGCTACAACTGAATGCAATCGATCGGCCGTGTTCCTTGGAATCAGGAGTTGCGGAGTCAGCATACTTTTACCACCATGATGCCACTTCGCATGACGTACAAATTTTGTTTGTGGGACACGTCCAAGCTGCGATCGAGGACGATCTGCGGATCGTCGAGAATCGCCTCGGGAAACTGCAATGTATCGATAGTGCTGAACTGGCGTTTCGTACGATTGACTTTTCCGAAGTCGATTGTGTGATACTCGACGCTGATCAGTGCACGAACATTGGATTGGTTCTTCGATCGTTGCGGTCTATGGATTCCAATAAATCTCTTTGTGTTATTTGCGTTTCCAAGTTTACTCCATCGCTTTTTGGACTATCGTTCGATGGCAGTTTGTTCGACGGCTGGATCCTGCAGCCTTGGGATTTTTCAGCAGTTTTAAGTCATGTTCAATTCGCATTAGGCTTGAGTGGCGTCGAAAACCGTTAATCGAAATCGGCCTGTGGATTAAGCGAAAAGTTTTTTCCAAGATATTGGCGGCTGTTCCGAATAAGCTATTCTGCCGCAAAGCAAAGGGATTCATCACAACCCGAAGCGTGCCGGCTAGTTGATTTAGTCGTTTAGCAGTCAGCCGTAGGTGTACTTTGCGGTGTTGATAGTAGGCCTACGGCTAACTGTTAAACGAATTGCAGTTTGAAAACATTAAAACAACAAGCCGGTGAGCGAGGGACAATAATCCCCCAGAATCCCTCGCTCACGCTTCGGGTTGTTATGGAAGCAACCGGCCTTCACGCTACTAATTGAGAGCATCGCCCAGTCCTTTATGGCCTGTGATCGAATACCTCGTTCTGGGATAGTTATCTTGCAATTCGAACTCGCTACTGGATGCTTCGAGGTGTTCTATTGAACTGGATCAAGCGTGCCTTGTTTACAATCCTCGCCGTTTGGTCTTATGGTTGTCTAGTTGTCTTGCTGAGTTTTATCGCGACGATACCGATTTTGCAGTTTGCAACGCTTGGCTACATGATCGAGTGTTCGTCGCGCGTTTCGCGTAACTTGCCATGGCGTGAGTGCATTCCAGGAACTGTGGTAGCGCGACGAATCGTCATCGCGCTTGGGTGTATCGCATTGTCATGGCTTCCTGTGTGGTACATCGCGGACGTCGCTTATACAACGGAGTTGATCGAACCAGGTGGTGATCGCGCGATGCAGCTTCGGTTTGCGGCGCGTGTCATTGCGCTAGGGTGGATCGCTTGGATATCCTGGGCCATTTTCCGAGGCGGCAAGCTACGGCACTTCACGTGGCCTGCACCTATCTTTTTCTTGAAACGCTTTTGGCGGCTATCGACTTGGCAGGATGCGGAAGATCGGCTTTGGAACTTCGTCGTTTCGCTTCGATTGCCAACGTTGCTTTGGTTGGGATTCTTTGCTGCATTGGGAGCTATCGTATGGTTGTTGATCCCGGGAACGATGATGATCATCGCCGTGAGTGGGCAACCCAATCCAGGGAAAGGCCTTCTCGGGGCGGTTGGAGTGCTGTTGATGGTTTGGGTATTGTCCCTTTTGCCTTTTTTGCAGACGCACTTCGGAAACCAACGTTCGGTTAGGTCTTTATTCGATGTGAAGGCGGTAAGGCACGGAATGCAGCGTGCCCCTTGGTCGGCCGCTTGGGGGATCTTTGTGCTATTCCTGTTCGCGACACCCCTCTACCTGTTGAGAATTGAGCGAATTCCAGAGGAACTCGAGTGGACGCTGACCTTGTTCTTCGTTTTCTTTATGTTTCCCGCGAAGCTGGTTGTTGGCTGGGCCTGGAGGCGGAGCCAAAGCTTGACGACTCGGGCGTTTTGGCTCTGGCGGTATGTCGCGTGGATGCCTCAAATCGCTGTGATTTTGACCTACATTGGGGTTTTGTATCTCGCTAAGTTTACTTCTTGGGAAGGAGCCACGGTATTTTATCTGCAGCATGCCTTTTTGCCCCCGGTGCCATTCTTTGTACGCTGACACTAGCAAAATAACGTCATGGTGTTAAAGTCATAATGCGGGAGTGGCCAAAGCGGTTTATCACTCGCAAGCAGTGCATTTTCGAATCACAATTCTTGTTGATTTCGAATTGCTTATGAAGTGAACTCAAAACATTTCCCACCTACGGTTGCATGGAACTCCCTGTAATTCAAAACCCTGAGTCATCGGATCCGAACCCGGCAGCGATCGGTTGTATGACTGCCCCAACGTTTGAACCGAGCCGTCGATTGCCGCCTTGGCTCAAACGGGAAGTTCCGAAGGGTAATGAGAACCGGTTCACCTCGGGGATTCTCGACGAGCTTCGACTGGAGACCGTTTGCGAGAATGCAAAATGCCCGAATCGGATGGAGTGCTACGCTCAGAAGACAGCGACCTTCATGATATTGGGGAACGTCTGCACACGACCATGCGGCTTTTGTGCCGTCCAGCGAGGCAAACCAGAGGAGCTTGAGCTGGACGAACCTACCCGCGTTGCTGAGGCAGCATTTCGCCTCGGGTTGAAACATGTGGTGATCACATCGGTCACGCGAGATGATTTGCCCGACGGAGGAGGAGATCATTTTTACCAATGTGTGATCGCCGTGCGCGAGAAAACGGGCGCAACCATCGAGGTTTTGACACCAGACTTCGTTCGCCACAAACATGGATTGGATCGGGTGATCGAATCGGCTCCTGAAGTTTTCAACCACAACATGGAGACGGTCCCTCGGCTCTATCGAAAAGTGCGTGGACCCAAAAGCGAGTACAACTGGACCCTCGAATTGCTTGCGTATATCAAACGAAAGAACCCATCGATCAAAACGAAGAGCGGGTTGATGCTCGGTCTTGGTGAGACAAGAGATGAACTCCTGGATTGCTTGGCCGATTTGCGAAGCCATGATTGTGACTTCTTGACGTTAGGGCAATACTTGCAGCCTGGTCCGAAGTATCTACCTGTGGAACGTTACGTTCCCCCCGAGGAGTTTGAAGAGTTGCGACTCTTGGCGAAGGGTATGGGCTTCAAAAAAGTGGCTTCGGGACCGTTCGTTCGAAGTTCGTATCATGCCAAAGACATGGCTGATGCTTAATCGGTTGATCTGAAGCAAGAGATGCATGTTCCCGAATCCACTGTTCATCGCCAGCAGCGATCCTTGCTCGCTAGAATTAGGAGGCGCGTGCCCATTGAAGAATCGTCCACCACGATTGCTGGATGCGAAGTTCCTTGGATACGCGTCACCGACCCCGATGCGTTGCTATGTCAGGCTTTGAGTAAAGGGGATCAAGGGTCATTTGAGCAAGATCCTTTCTGGGCGGCCGCATGGCGAGCTGCGATTGGAATGGATCATTTTTTGGGACGAATCGCAGAACAACGCCAGTCCAAGAGCCTCGAAGGATTTTCGATTCTGGAACTTGGAGGAGGAAGCGGCCGGGCTGGCATCTCTGCGGCGATGCGTGGTGCCAATGTGACGATTACGGACGCATCCACGACAGCGTTGTTAGTCTGTCGATACAATGCCAGCCATGGATCCGGAGTGAATTCGGTTAGTCGCCTAGATTGGCGAGACACCAACTCGGGGCTTGGTGAGTATTCGATCATCGTGGGATCGGACATCGTTTACGATCCGAAGCTATTCCCAATCCTTGAACCATGCTTGCGGCGTCATCTGAAAAAAGATGGAGTCGTTTATTTGAGCGAACCACAGCGTCATACAGGCGATCGATTCCAATCATGGATTCAATCCGCAGGTTGGCGATTGGCTGAGCATTTTGTCGATCTCATGGACCACGAAAAACCGATTCGTATCTTTGAGTGTCGACCCGTTTAGAAGGTTTGTCCTTTAGGGAAATCGATAATCCGGATGCTCAGTATCAAAGTCACTATCATCTAGGCCAACGTTGAGTTGAAGTTCGGTATAGGTGTACTCTTCATCGAGGAGTGGTTCACCTCCTTCTTCGAGTGGCCACGAGTAACTCGCATACTTCAATGGAATGAGCTTTTCTTTGTCAAACCAAATACGAGCGATGAAGAACTCATGGTCGATAGGTGCTCCATCATGGATCACTCGCTTTTGTGGATGAATCACATCGACCCGCTCGCAAGGGCGACCATCAATGGTCTCGCCATCCGTTCGGACCACCTGGCAATCGCCAAGTTTCCGATCGCGTTCCCCTTTCTCGATCAGCGTCGTCAAGAGTTTTTCAATTCCCAACTCAGTAATGGGATGACGATTTCCTCGCATTGCGAGGACACTGTTTGGCGTGAGATCGACCGAGAGCAATCCGAGCAAGCCTCCTTCGTGAGCTTTGAGCATTCCGTTGTTGCGTTCGGGGGCGTAAAGAACTTCTCTTCCAGCCTGCGCTTTTGGCTCTAGGAATTTAAGGTAAACATTGATGCTTCGACTGGCTTCGTTCGATTGCAGAGGGTTGTAACGCAGTTTGATGAAGATCGTGTTGCTGGGAGCCAACGCCTTGCCGATGCGTTCCGTCTTTAAAAGCGTGGCCGTGTAATCTTGGTGGTTCTCTCGATGCTTGCGCAGTGCTTCACTCGCCAGTGCAAGCACTGCGTCCAAGGGATGCGCAACAACAGGCGCAATCTTGTCGAAGGGTTTCTCGGAAAGTGACGGTGGTTCCGCGAGTGCCTTTTGAGGAAGCGCAACCTCACTTTTCGCTAAAGAAAGCCACCACCATCGCATACCCGCAGAGACTATCACTGCCAAGAAAAACAGAGCGATCAGTCGTGTAGTCCAAACTCGGTACCTTTGTCGAGCCAAGGCTGTACCTCCTCTCTTTTCAACGTTCGGGCAATGTCGAAACCTCGACTCGTGAGGGAAAAATCACGATGAATGTGATGCATGACCAAACCGAAGGAGCATAATTGGCGAAACCCTTCCAGAAAGCGAATCGTCACCTCGGGAACTTGCGGGTCTCGAAATGCGATCGTCTGCGTTTCATCCACTTCAATGTATACAGCTAATAGTCGAGAGGGAGCTTCAAAGGCTGTATTCAACGCCTTTAATTCGACAACACCTCGGTCGCGAGCCGCGAACAGGATAGCTTTCGCTTCCGGCAGCAGCGATTCCGCATTGATTGAATTGGCGTTTGCGGCAGATAGAGTCACCATAGCATCGCTGCTAAGTTGCGATAGCGCAACTAACACAGGCGCACCCGCTCCGAGGGCATCCCAGCTACCGCTCAAGTAGTTGTCCAAGGGTTGCAACTTGGAAACGCTGCGAATGGGTTTGGAAAAATCGTGATCCATAGATGGATAAGCAAATCAAAAGGATTATGGATTGTCGGACCCGGAGATCGATCCCATAATCCTACGCCATTGGCGCGTAGAAAACAGCTCCCATTGGGTTCCAATGGTATCAAACTCAACGGCATTTCATAATTCTTTTTTCCTCTCGGAGACGTTTAGATGGCCCTCGTACCCCTTAGAAAAGTTCTAGATCACGCTGCAGAGAATGGCTACGGAGTGGCTGCGTTCAATGTAAACAACATGGAACAGATCCAGTCGATCATGGAAGCGGCAAAAGAAACCAATTCGCCAGTTATCATCCAGGCGTCGCGTGGTGCTCGATTTTATTCGCAAGATGCTTTCCTCCGACACTTGATGTTGGCAGCCGTCGAACTGTATCCTGAAATTCCGATCGTTATGCATCAAGACCACGGCAACTCCCCAGCTACTTGCCTGTCCGCAATCGAAAACGGATTCACTTCCGTGATGATGGATGGTTCGTTAAAGGAGGACGGCAAGACTCCCGCCTCCTACGAGTACAACGTGGCTGTGACGAAAGAAGTCGTCAAAATGGCACACGCTCGAAATGTATCCGTTGAGGGAGAACTCGGTTGCTTGGGATCCCTTGAAACGGGTGGGGGAGAAGCCGAAGATGGGCACGGTGCTGAAGGCGTTTTGAGCCATGACCAATTGCTTACCGACCCAGACGAAGCGGCTCGATTTGTCGCTGAAACGAACTGCGACGCCTTGGCTGTCGCGATCGGAACTAGTCACGGCGCCTACAAATTCACACGCAAGCCGGACGGTGAAGTTCTAGCGATGACTCGTATCGAAGAAATTCATAAGCGAATCCCGAATACTCACTTGGTGATGCACGGATCGAGTAGCGTACCACAGGAGCTTCAAGACATCATCAACAAGTATGGTGGCTCGATGAAGCAAACATGGGGCGTGCCCGTGGAAGAAATTCAACGAGGTATCAAGAGCGGTGTTCGAAAGATCAACGTCGATACCGACTGCCGAATGGCCATCACTGGGGCCATTCGTAAAGTGTTGACCGAACATCCAGACAAATTCGATCCACGCGATTATCTCAAACCTGCACGAACGGCGATGAAGCAAGTGTGCATGGATCGCATGATCTCGTTCGGACAAGCGGGCAACGCCAGCAAGATCAAGTAGCTGAACCGGTGTACTAATTCATGCGATGTATTGACTCAGCCGGCAATGTTTATTGGATCGCAAGCACTTGCGATTGCAGTTCTGAGCCCGGGCATAGCGGTAGGCTATTCTAACCTACGCCTTCCGTTCGGGCTCGTCCCGACGGAGGCATCAATCGGTAGCTACCGGCAAAAGCACTCGGTTCGAGCTCTCCACTGAGTTTACTCGGTGGAAGCAACCGTCTGGATCTGGGGTATCGAACCCTTTATGCGACTCACGTTCGATGCCGCTATCTACTGACTCGCTAGTATCTTGCGATAGACTGCTGCAGTTCGTCGTGCCATTTCGACGTCGGAGAATTTGCTTCGATGTCTTTCTACTGCGTATTGACTCATCTCGGTCCAGCGGCTTCGGCTAGACACGAATTTCTCGATCGCTTTGGCTAGGGAAATAGGATCGCGAGGCTTCGCCAAGAGCCCTTCGACTCCATCTCGAACAACTTCTGGTGTCCCCTCAACTTCCGTAGCAATGACAGGAACACCTAATGCGAGCGCTTCCAAAACGACCATCGGCATACCTTCGCCGAATAGGCTAGGAAGGACCATCGCGTCCAATTTTCGCATGGCTGTTGGAACATCGCGAGTGAATCCGTGGAATTGGACAATCGCTTCTAATTGCAGCTTGCGCACGAGTTGTAACACTTCAGCTTCATACTCTTTAGTCTCAAATGCGCCGATAACATCGAGCTTGACGTTGGGTACACTTTGTTTCACACGAGCCATCGCCTCGAGAAGTACTTCGATTCCTTTTCGCGGTCGAATCAACGCTACCATTCCAAGAGTCCAATTCTCTTGGTTGATTCTGTGAAACGCATCGATCGGAATCTGTTCTGCCACTCCGTTTGGAATGCAGTTTATTCTTTGCCGATCGTAACCACGTTTTAACATCTCGCGACGCAACGATTTCGAAACCGTGATGATGTGATCGCTGCTCCTGAGTGACCGACGCTCCATCCAACCGTTCAGGCGATTGATAAACGCCCTAGTAGAGTCTCGGGCAGTCGGCGAGTGGACGTGAAACACCCATGGTAATCCTGTCGCCTTTGCCACAAAGCTAGCAATCAACGCAGACCTTGGTGTGTGGGCATGGAGCAAGTCGGCGTTTATTTCTTTTGTTTGTTGGACAATCTTTCTTACCAACGAAAAATCTACTCGGGACTTCATCGCCAGAACGGACACTTGTCCCGGGTCTAGTCCGCACATTTCAGGGAATTTGCCTTGCTTCAAACAAACAAAATGCGGGGCAACGTCTTGATCGGGTAACCGATAACCAAGCAGTTGTTGAACCCGTTCCGCGCCGGAGAAGTGTTCGCCATTAATGAGATGCAGTACCCTAACCGATTGGGGGCGAGGGAACTGAAAGATCTTTGCGTCCGAATCGAGACGTTCTGAATTGCTATAAGCAGTCGTTTGCGGTGGGATCGGGTGAAACGACGGCGTTAGAAATACCATACATGCTCGATGATTCGCAAAGGAAATGGAGGTTCTGAAACCCTAGCTCGCCATTCTGAATTGCTAGCATTACAGTGGCGAAAACGAGAAAAGTTGAAAAGTTGAAATCGTTACAAACTGCAAAACCGATCTAGGTAGAAAGGTTGCTTGTTGGTATTGTCCGCAGGGATAGCTGGTCAGGACGCATCAGACTAATCGTTCATGTCATGGAATCGACGCAAATGAAGATTTGGAAAAGATGGGGCGAGAGCCTCGTTGTTGTAGGGCTCGCTTGTAGTACGACAAATTCACTATTCGCCCAACAGGGGTACAACACTTCTGGTGCGAATCCCCCTCGCGGAAATCAACAGGGAAGCCAGCTCAATACAAGTCAGCCCAATGCGGCCCAACCTGGTTTTAGCCCCGGGGCGCCACAGGGAGCGTTTAACCCGAACGCGCCTCGAACCAATACGCCAGCCGGTATCAATCCCAGCCTCAATCCAGGATTGCAACGGCCCGTGTCTCAAATCGGGCAAGAGCCAACAAACACCGTGGTTACGAGAGACCCGTACAGCGATTCTCCCAAATCACCTGAGGAAGAAAAATACTTGGATCAGTTGTTAGCGGTCTGGGAACAAAACACGAAGGACATCGAGCGTCTTTCGTGCGAATTTAGAATGTACGAATACAATTCGAACGCTAACTTTGTCGAACAACTCGCGCAGCAAACAGGAAAAAACATTCGAGATGTCAAGGCAAAGGCGGCCTCGGGGGTCGTTCGTTACATGAAGCCCGACAAGGGGATGTATCGAATCGATCAAGTGATCGCATTGACCGGAAAATTGGACGCCAACAATCAACCGGAGATGAAGGCCTCGGACAATCTCGTCGGTGACTATTGGATCTGCGATGGCGAAACTGTTCACAGTTACGAGCGCAAAGAGAAAAAAGTCACGCATTATGTGATCCCAAAAGAGATGCAAGGAATCGGGATTCTAGAATCACCCATGCCATTCCTCTTTGGCGTCGAAGCCAAGAAGCTCAAAGAACGATACTGGCTTCGCGCGCTCAACCCACCTCCTCTTCCAAACGGGCAGCCGAACAAAGATTTATTCCTTATCGAAGCTTACCCGAAGTTTCAGCAGGATGCAGTCAACTATGATCACGTGCATGTGTTCTTGGACCGACAGGAGTTCCTGCCGCTAGCACTGATTAAGTATGATACCGACCATGTAGACGAGAAGGATAAGCCTCTTGTAGATAAACGAGAGTATTACGAATTCGTCACAAGGGAAAAGAACGCCGGGATCTTCAAAAAGCTATCCGAAAAGATCTGGAACCAAGAGTTCATCCCGGTCAAACTCCCAACAGGATGGACAGAAGAAACGAAAGAATATACCCCTGCTGCAACCGATCAGTTGAAGGCCGGCGGAAATGTCTTCCCGCCCCAAGGTATTCCTGCGAATGCGCCATTCAACCAACCTCAAGGATCACAGCCGCCAGGGACACTTTCTTCCTTCCCCAGTCTCCAGAACCCGAAAGCTCCGCAATACGGTACGAACCCACCTGGAAACGGTCAGCTAAACTCGGCTGCGATTCCACCCAACAATGGGCTTCGTCCTCGATGAAGTTTTCGGCTAGATGGTTTTTCGTTACAGTATTCGCTCTGTTATGTGGCTGCGCAACATGGATGCCATCCGGAGAGCAGCCGCCAGCTATTGAAGCCAGGATTCGGACTCCTCCGCTCGGGAGCGAATCCGTTGCAATAGATTCTTTCCTGTTGCGTGTCCAATCGGAAGACACGAACAAGCTTGAGCAGCTCTGGAGCCAAATTGATCAACAGATAGTTGCGCCTGAGCTTAGGCTGGAGCTTCACAAGAATGGGATGCGCGTCGGAAGGATCTCTGGCAGCTTGCCCAGTATTCTGGAATCATGGGTGCGTGATACCGAGCGTCGACGTGAAGAGGACGCAGCGGGCCTGGTGGCGGATGTAAAGTCAGAGGCTGTCCTATGGCGATGCAAAGCGTCTAGCATCAAGGAAATATCGATACGCAATCTGTCGTCTCAAACGATTCCTCTTTTCTATCATGTTGATGGACTCAAGGGCAAAAGCCTATATGCACCTCGCTTTTACTTCTCGATGAATGCGATCCCGGGAGCAGATCATACGGCAGATGTAAAGCTTCTCCCGGAAATCGAACATGGCGACTTTACGAACAAACTCATCGTTCGCGACGCAGCACTCCGGCAAAGTGCAGAACGCGAGAAGTTAAATTTTACTTCTCTAAAGTTGCACTTGAAAATGCATCGAGGCGATTACTTGGTGATCGGTCCGACTCAGGAACGAAAAGCGCTCGGGGCCGAGTTCCTTCACAGCTTAACTCAAGAAAACGTTCACGAACCCGTTCTATTGCTACTTCGTCTCTCGCACAGCGGAGTCGATAGCAACTTTTCGCCGAACGACGCCATCCAAGCGAGACGAATAGACCCTTTGTAGATCACCAGAAAAATAAAAAATGACAAATAAAAGGACATGCATAAAAATAAAAGGACATGCACAGCAATTGAGATGGTCTCAGCGGAATTCAGAATCGAATGCAAAGACTATCGGCGATCGAATGGCAGCCGATGGAGAGTGTGTCTTCTCAACAACAGTAAAGGCATCAAAAGATGAGGCTTCCCATGACTGCCGTTGAAGAATTCGACCTGAATTCGATCGATTGGGACGTACGGCTACCCCGATCGACTTCTTTCGTTCCGTCTGAGAGCCGATTGTCGCCGGCTACTAACCTATCGAACCGT
>Ga0207937_1000490_pt1 | contig 13925 bp, 4 predicted proteins | sample LakMenEpi04Sep11_FD_150668 | JGI IMG/M metagenome (GOLD analysis project Ga0207937, IMG submission 150668) | Freshwater microbial communities from Lake Mendota, WI - 04SEP2011 deep hole epilimnion (SPAdes) | ecosystem: Environmental > Aquatic > Freshwater > Lentic | place: Lake Mendota, Madison...
CTCCAGCTGCACCGCCCGGGAAGTTATACGTGTTCGCCAAAGGTGTGCCCAAGGCGCGAGGCTGAGCCAGGGGATCTGAGAAGTTATTGAAGTTAACATTGTTGTTAAAGAATCGGTTCTCAAAACCAAAGTACCAACTTCCACCACCTGATGTTGAAACATCACTTCGGTCGTTCGGTGCAATGAGGTTGTGTCCCGGATCGTTGCCTCGACGACCAGATTGGTGCCATAGGTTGTAGTCCAAGTTCGAGAACGCAAGGCCCGAAAGGCCAAACACTCCGGTGGATACGCGAGACTCGCCGTTTGCGAATACCCCTTGAGGGACCCCATTCGTGTCAAACGCATGGATGTTCCCAAACACATCCGTTCCGAAGAGTATATCCTCGTATTGCCCACCACCGACGTGGCGAGGCCCCGCTGACAGTCCAGTGAACTGAATCCCGGTCAGGTTGTAAGATGATGAAACGTAATCCGCGATGTTGCCTGCAAAATTCGACGACAATCGATCTGAGGAAACGCGATATAGTCCTCCCTGATCGCTTACCGCGAACATATCGCCGTTTACCTGTGCAATTCCAGTAACTGTTCCACCGGGAGCAATGCCAACACGTCGAGCACTGCCCGTTGCAGCCGTTACTTGTGCATTAACCAATTGCACTTCATTGTTGACTGCTACCGCCGATAGCCCTGCAAACCCCGCGGAGTTTAAAGCTTGTGCTAAGCGAAGTGCCATCGTCTCAGCAGTGTCTTCAGCCAAGAAATCCACTGCGATTCGCCCGCTGCCAACATTGCCAGTCGAACCAAGATCTTGTGCGACTCCTCGAGTGCTCAAGATATTGAAAGAGCCAGTAACTGCCCCACTAAAGTTAACGCGATTGCCATCGAATCCAACTTGGATCGTTGAAGGAACCGCTTGTTTTAGGGATGCAACAAACTGTGCGTTTGTCATCGTTGGGCTATAGAATACTGTTGTTACTCCAGGAATAACACCTGGTGAAGCACTCGTCGTGATCTGATAGGTAACGCCATCGATCATGAACTGATCCCCGTCCAAAAGCACCCGTGATGGGAAATTGACAGGATCGAGCTGCAACCTTAATTCAGGCCCTGAATTGAACTCAAACGTTACGTTCGTGCTTGGCAAAACGCGAATGGAAACCGTATCACCGTCGTTTACCAAATTCTGTGTTGTAGATCGAACTTGGGTTGCCTCGGTTAGTGCGATTCTTGTCGATACCGTCAGGCCGGGCAATGGCGAAGTTTGAATAAAACCTCTTTCAATGATCGATGTTCCTGCACCACGAATGATGTCCGGTGGGTTTGGATTTCCCGTTGTGGGCTCCAAGAAAAATTGGTCATTGTCCAACCGTGGAAAACTAGAGCCGGCACCAGTACCCGCATTAAATCGGTAAAGGATATTCTGTTCGTATGCAACCCCCAAGCTTGCTGGCAGTGCAGGTCGGTTAGCGACTGCAAAACCAATTTCTGTGCCGCCTAAATTCGCATAAGTCAGAGCATTGAAGATAAGCCCTTCGTTTTGGTCGGCCAGTTGCCTGTCCGCCGGGTTCAACTGTCGAGTCGTCACGTTGAAGTTACCGTCAACTTGTGCTGTCCCGGTGCCCGGATCGATCAAAATGTAGTTGGCATTCGCGTCGTTTCTGACGTTGTTCACTCGGCCGCTGAAGGCTCGAACATCCCCGTTCGGACGTATCGCCAAGTCATTGATATCTACCAACACCGTCGTTCCGACGGAGTTGGAAAGCTGGCCGGTCAGTGAGTTTGCAATATAGATTTGAGAACTTCCGTTCGCAAGATCTTGCAACAAGTACAACGGTACATCACCGAGCACATACTCGACGCGAGATGATTGAGGGAGAAATTGTGGAACAATCGGTCCTTGTGCAGACGCACCTAGTCGACCATCTACACGGTCTTCGACGATGTAGCGACCGCTGTTGACGGGTTGCAAACGAACACCACTATCATTCGCACCTGTTGTACTAAGACGATTGGCCAGCACGGTTGGAATCTGAGATCGACTAGTAACCGCGAGGAAATAACGTCCCGCAGGAAGTTCAACCGAACCGAGGTACGGATCCAATGTACCTGTCGATCCGCGACCTAGGTCAGAATTGTCAGCCGACTTCAATGCAGTCGCTCGGTCGTCGAGGATATTGCTATCTTCACCAACATGGATCAAGTTACCATTGGCATTGAAGAGATACATCGACATATCAGCTCGACCAATGCCGTCTGCGTAATCAATGTCGAAGATAGTCGAAAGATATCGCGCCAATGGAGAGAGAAGCTGTTGTTGATTGATATCAAAGGAGTACCAATCGATATCCGACGGTGACGACAAACTACCTGCGACGGAAATCGTGCTTCGGTCGGTCTGAAGGATGTTGCCTAGGTACTGCGCGGAGGCAAACGTATTGTTGTTCGTAGTCGCCGTTTCCACTTCTGCTGTTTCTCCAACCAATGGAGAATGGCGAGGAACACCAGAAAGTGTTACACCATTCGCTGCAAAGCGAATATCAGCAAACGAGACCGTTGTTCCTGGGAATTCTTGGGCTTCGCCCAACCGCACTTGCAATTGGTACGATCCCTTTGATTTTCCTTGCCCTACCGACGCTGCGTTTGACAATGCAGGAGTACCTGCGGCTTGACCTGCTACTTGATTGCTGCTTCGAACTCGAATGTGATACAGGCTGGCGACCGACTCTTGACCTGGCAGCACAACTCGCATCCCAGCATCTTTCGGATTGGTACCGTAGTCGTCCCGTGCATCACCAGCCGCAGTCGTTGGCACTTGAATCAAAGAACTCTTGCGAAGCGGATTCGCAGAGTTGCCCGAAAGCGTTGTAAAGATCGGATTTGCGGTACGGTCCGTTTCCTCCAAGAAGGAATCGTTTGACAACGCCAAAATCGTTCCGTCTGCCGCAATCAATTCCACAACCGTATCTAACCCAAAGGTTGTTCTATCGATGTCCAACCAAACTTCGGTTCGACCGTTTGCGGTGAAACTATAAACGTCGACGTCCGATGGCTTGTTGATCGTTCCTTGGATTTCAAAACCTAAGCGAGCGTTTTCGTCGCCACCTGTTGACTGTCGTGACAATTGCCCCAGATATTGAGCACTGCTAGGAGCGTCATTAGCTGCAGGTGAACTTGCGCGGGCGGACTCGCGCTCAGGCACTGCGGCTACGTTGCGGTCATTAGAATACGTTCGAGCAGTCAACCCAGTCCACGCACCTGCCGTCGCTACAGAACCAGAACCATCGTTGTTGGTATCAAAATTGGAGCGACCATCGATTCCGAATCCTGCACCTACCGCATCATCCGAAAGGCTGGTCAAAATCACTGGGAAATTTGGTTGCCCTAACACTTGCAGACTACCGCCGATTCGCGATGCATAGTCGAGTGGAGTACCGGTGGCAGTTAGCCCAACCGTTCCAGCGGTTCCGCCGAATTTGACTACAAGACTTTCGGATGCACTACTCTTCAATTGTAGCCCGCCGAAAGTATGCAAATTGTCAGACGTGATTGAACTCGAGACGACATGCACGATGTCAGAATCGTCCCAGATACTTTGTGTTGTGATTGTCTGACCACGAACCAACATGCCATTGGTTGTGTTTCGTGAAAGCTGATTACCCTTGACGAGCGGTCCTTGGTTCTCCAAAAACTCGCCCACGAGTCCCAATTCGCCCGTTGATCGACCGCGATCTGTCACGTACTCATGGCTCAAAGAATTGACATCGATGTTGATAGCCGCGCCATCGTTATCGTAAACTCGGTTGTTGACGATAATCGGTTGCGAACCTCGAACGAAGATGGCTGCAGCGCCGTTAGAGCCCCGACCAGTTCTCGAAGTCGATGTCGAGCTCTCGGTTCCCGATGCGCTTTGCTCAATTCTCGAATTCGCGAGTCGGAAGTCTGCTTGATGGACTTCAATCGGATTGAACGACGCGAAGCCCCCTTCGATTCGAGTTGAACCGCCAGCGAAAGCCAGTCGAACATTGTCTAGCGATCCGGAACTAGCGTGCCCAACGAACACTCCACCCCAATCACCGCGATTCGGAGTTCGTGTCGTTCGCGAGTTCGAAGTGTCCGAAGTTCCACCGACCCCGAAACGTGCATCGTTAATACTTGTCATCACAATCGGAAGTGAAGCGGTGCCCTCGGCGACCAAATGCCCACCATTGCGGACTTCGATTCGAGATCCCTGCGACTTGATAATCGTACCTGGATCGATCATCAGACTTCCATCGAGCCTAGAACGAACTTTGGTTGTTAGCTCGACTAGTGCCGAGCCGGTAACGTTACCATTGTCAGCGAAAGTCGTTGTAACGGCATTGATTTGTGCGACGAACCGATAAGTTCCACCACCGGTTGCATCACTGCGATAAATGCGTCTGGCTACATAGGGCAATCCTGGACCAATGGGTGGAAGATTGTCGAGAGCAATGGATCCATTCGCCGCTACAGTCACCGAGGATGTTGGCAACGACGCTAAGCTTTCACTTCCTGCTGCATCAACATAAACAAGCTTGTAATTGTGGGTTCCAGCCGATAACGAACCACCTGTAGATGCAACTAAAGTCACGACCGTGGTCGGAGGTGCGGCAACATCAATAATGCCTCCCCCTGGACGTCCATCAACAATCAAGTTTTCACCGACCACGTGAACGATATCCAAATCGTCAAATCGTGCAGCGACCGTGACGGTTTCTGGATTCTCTGCCGCTCCTGTTCGAGTTCGAATGAACAATCCGTTGACGGTGTTGTTGACAACTCGATTACCTCGAATGTCCGGTCCAACTCTGTCGTAGTCAGCGACAAACAAACCATTGCCCTGCGATCGAGGATCGTTGAAGTTGTCCTCGCGGAAACTGTTCGGTGTCGCGGACATAGCCGCATCGGCGCTTCGAGTAATCAAATTGTTCGCAATAGAAGGTCGCGAGTCGACGATATGAATGGGAGTAATGACTTGCGAAACACCATCCACAAAAACTTGGCCACCGCCGAACCGCAAATCGGAGTGGACGACCGTGTTCAAGAACAATCCATCGCGCTCGCGATCTGTTCTCGTTTCATCTCCGCCGTCAATTCTGTTGCGAAATTCGATCCCGCCCCAGTCCCCTGGTCCGGGTGCAGGAGGCGTTCTGTCAGGATTCACTCCGACACCCACGGTATCGTTAATGGATGTGACGATCACTTTCGAATCAGGGATTCCAAGCAATTGAAGGGAACCACCGCTGCGATCCACGCTCACCGTGGAACTACCTGCGCTGATTCTCGCACGCCCCATCTTGATGATGGCGCCTGCATCGATCATCACCGTAACGTTCTTGGGAACATCAAACGTCGCACCATCCGCTAAACTTTGACCAAAACGATTGAAGCCAATTTCGTAGGCTCGGTTTTGCGTATTTCCCAAAATTCGGACGACGACATTGCGTGTCGCCAACGGATCCGACTGGGAGATGGTAGCTGCCTCGGTTAATGCTCGACTGATGGTGTTGTACGGTGAAGCGAGCGTGCCCGAACCGCCATTGGCTGCCGTCTTGTCAACCCAAATCGTATAGGCAGAAGCATCTGCAACTCCAGGAACAGGAGTTGCCCGGTCAGGTCTCGTAGGTACGAACCAATAATTGTGAACCCCACCAGGTCGACCATCCCCATCTCCATCCAACGGAGTCGGTAATCCATTGACGTCCACTAAGGATGCTGGAGCAGGTGGACGATAATCGATGCGAAGCTGATACTTGCCCTCTGATTTTCCACCTAAACCCGAATCTTCGATCTCGGGGTTGTAGCTCGTGTTGCCCTTCGCACTAACGCCGACGATGTAGTCACCACCTTTAACAAACTCGAGTTGCACTCGAGGATCTTTGCTAAAGTAATCGTCATTCGCTGCGAGTTCCACCCAGCGAGGGGCCAAAGCTGTCCCCTCATTGCGGTACAGCCGAATCGCTGCGTCTAGCAAACTGGAATTTGCTTGCCTCTCAGCCACGATCTCCAGATTGAGCTGCCCACCCACACTTGGCAGAGTGAAACGATATAGGTCGATGTCTCTTCCTTCTGGTCGAAGAATATGCTGTCCGTGGACGACATCATGATTGCCTGGGAAAACAGGTTCGGCATTGGCCGAAGTCGCTAAAGGCAAGTTGTTTTGAACCGTCGATTGCGGTAGTTCGTCCGCGCTTCCCAAGCCGAGCAAAACGCCGATGCCGCGCATGAAAGATCGGAACAATTCCGTTCCGAACAAATTATCATCCGCCGAGTTGAAATCTTGGATGTCGATAATTGCAGCAGAGATCGCTGGATTCGAAGCCAGTGGGCCGGCCGCGAACGTCAAACCACCTGCACGGTTGGCCTCAATCGGAGTCAGCGCAGTCAGCGGATTGATCGCCAGCATATCACCCACGGCTACGGTGAACCCTAACGAATCGCTCTCGAGAAATCGTACTCCCAAATACTTTTCGTAGAGGGAGAAAATTTGGCGAACCAAATCCTTTTGAGGTTCAGTGATCGCGTTCAATTGAACACTTTGATTTGCAGTGCCTAGCTCCAATGCAAAGTTGTAACTGATCACGGCAATGCCATCGACATCTGTTCGAGTCACGTGGTGCTGATAGCGACTGTCTCGGTTTCCAGCTTCATTGTTAGCACCAGGGAAATCTAATTCGTACGGTGTCTGGTTCAAAATTTGAGAATTCACGATAACCGATTTGGCACCGCTTCCGGCAGCCCAAGCGCCACCCAGGTTGGCTGCACTCGTAAAGCGACTGCCTGGATCCGTTGGCTGAGGTACTTCCGTTACGCCACCTGCAGCAGCTCCTTGATTGTTACCAATCCGCAAACGCAAAGCGGTAATCGGTAACGGATTACCTAAAGAATCCACCAAAGCGTCTAGATTACGGCTGAACGTTAATGTCGATCGATTCAGTACGGAATCGTAATTGACAGACACTGGTAAAAACACGACATCGTCTGTGCCGCGAAGCGTGTTACTCGTGTGCACCAATTGATAGTACTCAGGCTTCTGCGCCTCCACAGGATTCAAATCATCATCATTGAAGTAGACATGAATAACGTTGCGCAATTGGCTCAAAGTGCCATTCAAATTGCGAACGATCGGTTGAGGTACCACGGATTGAATGGTGGTACCAAGATCCAAATCGAACCGAACACTCTTGCTCACACCCGAATTGAATGCTTGTCCTGCAAGGTTTCGAAGCGCAAATGGTCCTGCGCCCAAAATATCGATAATGTAAAAATCGTCTGGCAGTGTCTCAGCAAATCGAATGACAACTTCGCGATTCGTGTCCCCAAAACCAATAAAGGATGGAGTAATCGCAACGTCGTCACCAGCCACCAATGTCAATGGCGAGTAAGTAGTTGGATTGGCACCAATTCGAGTAAATAAAGAGCCACTAACCAAGCGCGCTCGTACTAGACCATTGGAATCTAAGGATAGGTTGATCGCATCGATCAATTCTCCCACGGTCGTCGCAAAGCGTGCGTTGCTATTCACTTCGACTCGGATGGTTCGCCCCGAAACAGTTACGTTCGGTGTTCCTTCACCTCCGAAATCTCTTGAAACAACCTCGATGCGAGTCCCCCCGCCACTGGAACTAGGCAACAACGACAAGAATTCAACTTGAAGAGTGTTCGTACCCGAGTTCAGGTTGCTCGACACTCGAGCTGCATCGGCACCTGCCAATGTGTAAACCGTTCCATTGGGAACAGTGTTTGCAATGACCTCGGATTCAATACCGCGAAGGCGCTTTACCAAGACCCTCGATCGGACCGCTTCGTTCTCAGTCATCGCTCGAATCAAATCCGATGCCGTCGTCTGAGAACCAGGCAATGTGTTCAACTGAACATTGATTCGGCTACCGGAAATCGACAGAATCGGCCAGCTAGCTGGCTTGCCAGGGATGCTCGAGTTTCTGGAAGTTGAGGTGAATGCAATCTCCACTCCATTCCCCTGCTGGCCAGGCTCGGACGCGCTGAAGTCCAACACGACTCGACCGTTCGTCCCCAAATCAGTGCTTACATAGGCTGAAGAAAGAACTCCATCGGCACCTGCACGCTTGACTTGAATTCCAGACGACAATGTCGCAGGATCTAACCCCGCCGTATCATCGAATCGAAGAACAATCTCTCTGGGACTCGTATTCAATACGGTCGCAGTAGACGTCGAGCCATCCAAAGAAATCAATGCACCCTCGTTGGGCTGCGCACCGATCAATTGGGGACCAGCCGCCATAACTTGGCGGCTTTCGAGAGATTCCAACAATGAACGACGAACCAACTGCTGTTTACGCAGTTTGGTGCGATCTTTACGTGGATGATTGCTGGAGAAAGAACCACTTCCGGTACCGACGGTGGTCATCGACGAACCTCTTGAGGAGCCAAAAACAGGGCAATATCGAATAGGAACCCATTACGGGCCGCAATTCCGAGTCTAATTCGACCCGGTCGCATTGCAACGAATCACTCTCAGTTGATTGCGACTTCCTCGATTGCAAGTCGTTTTAATTCCTTTACTTGCACCCAAGAAGCTGCATAATCGTTAGAAACGACACGATACAATGCGGATCTTGGAGGACCTAATTCCTTCAAAAGTTCCAATCGTTAAAAGTCTCCTGTTCGACCTCATTTAAAAAACCTTACGGATTACGGATGTTTCAGTCACTCCAAGAAGGCCTCCAAACCGCGTTTCAAGTACTCCGCGGCAAAGGCAAACTCACCGAATCGAACATGCGAGAAGGCCTCGCCATGGTGGAAAAATCCATGGTCGAAGCAGATGTCAACGTCGATGTTGTCCGAAAATTCATGGCCGATGTCAGCGAAGCGGCGATCGGACGGCGCGTCATTCACTCGCTGCGACCGAACGAAGAATTAGTCAAAATTGTCTACGAACAATTAGTCGATCTTCTTGGGCCAGTGGATAACTCTATACCTCTACAGAGGGGTGCAGCTTCCAGCATCATGATGTGCGGCCTCCAAGGGGCCGGGAAAACTACAACTTGCGGAAAATTATCACAACTGATAAAGGAACAAGGCTTTAAGCCTTTCTTGATCGCTGCCGACTTACAACGTCCTGCCGCTATCGAGCAATTGCACGTCCTCGGACGACAACTAGGAGTCGGGGTATTCAGCAAAGAAGGCGCTCAAGACCCAGTAGCTGTTTGCCAAGAAGGTATGGCTGCAGCAAAAGCTGCTGGAGCCGATGTCGTTATCTTGGATACCGCGGGCCGACTGGCGATCGACCAAGAGTTGATGGATCAACTCAAGCGAATCGACAAAGCTGTCCAACCTCAACAAGTCTACCTGGTTGTCGACGGCATGACCGGCCAAGATGCGGTGAACAGTGCCAAGGCGTTCAACGAAGCACTATCCCTCGACGGTGTCATCATGACAAAACTCGATGGAGATGCGCGCGGCGGAGCCTTGTTAAGCGTCAAAGCGGTAACCCAAGTTCCCATCAAATTCATAGGAACTGGAGAGCATCTCGATGCCCTGGAGCCTTTTCGCCCAGAAGGGATGGCTAGTCGTATCTTGGAAATGGGTGACATTTTAGAAGTCGCCCGTGAAGCTCATAAGCTCATCGATGAAAAAGAGCGACTCGCCATGGAAGAGCGAATGTCGAAAGGGGTTTTCAGCCTCGGCGACTTCCGCGATATGATGCAGAAACTTCGCAAACCGGGGCTGATGACAAAAATGGTGTCTCTCATGCCTGGAATGGGAGAGTTTTCCAAAATGATGGCAAACGCCGACAGCGAAAAAGAAATGCGTCGGTTGACCGGTATTGTAGACTCAATGACGCTGTCAGAACGAAAAAACCCCAAAGTGATTGACTCCGCCAGACGGAATCGAATCGCAAAAGGTTGCGGATGCCAACCGAGTCAAATTAGCGATTTGATCAAACAGTTCGAAATGATCGGCCCCATGCTTCAGATGGCAACGTCAGGCTCGATGGCGGACAAAATGAAAATGCTTGGGCAAATGCAAGGGATGATGTCCAGAAATCCATTCAACCCCACGGAGGGAGTCAAACTAAAGGGGAGCACGGGAAAGCGGCTAACTCCCAAAGAACGCGAGAAAATGCAACGGGAACGAGATCGTGCGCTCCGCAAAAAGAAGCGCAACTAGCCGAGGTTGCTTCAAACCACACTCATTTGCTATTGTCCCACGAGCACTGTAGGCAAGCAGTTTTGTTCAGGGACTAGGAAATGCAAAAGTTTGTCGAGTTACTTCTTGGCGTATCCGCGGTTTGTTTCGCGTCGTTCGGTCCGCTTCGCGGATCCGAACCGGACAACCGATCCTTTGTCTTGATGAACAACGGTAGCGTATTTCACGGCGTGGTTCGGCCGGTTGGCGAGAAGATGGAAATTCGACTTGGTCAAGGCGCTACCATTCAAGTCGACTCAAAACAAGTCGGTCATATTGCTGCATCCAAGCTTGAACTGTACCAAGCTCAAATCAAGTCGATACGCTTATGGGGCACTGGGGAGCATTGGCACCTGACCCAGTGGTGCCTCCAGCAACAACTTCTGGAACAAGCGGTTTATCACTATGGTGAACTCGCAAAGAGCGTGGAGCCATCAGCAAAATTCAAACAACTCGAACAGCAACTCAAATCTGCACTTCTCAATAGCGAGGAGGTACGTTCTTCCATTGCAAAGAATGAAGTAAGAACTGCCGTCGCAACCCAAGAATTAACGCCAACCCTCAAAGACATAACCCTCGCCAGCTCGTTCGAAAATGTCTCGAAATCAAGCGTTCAGCATCTTGCGATTCCTGGATATGTCAAGAAAGCCTTTCATACGTCAGTTGCCCCGATCCTAATCAACGGATGCGGCCAAGCGGGTTGTCATGGTTTACCTGGCAATTCAAGTTTTCATATCCACAAAGCAGCAGGCGATCAAGCTTCGACAATTGCAAACCAAAACTTGGAGAATGTACTGCGATATGTGAATCCCAAGGATCCGAGCGGCAGTCAACTCATCGCATACGCAACCAACGCGCACGGAATTCAAAAGTCACCTCGCTTCAATCCATTGCGAGAAGATGACCGAGCGCACATCGAGAGGATTGCCCAATGGATAAAGTCCGTGGAGTTTGCCAACGCCATTGAGGAAGACACCTCATTAGCTAACTCCAACGCAATTGTTCAAGCGATTGCAACGGAAGATCGCCAAACCGCAACGCCCCTCACGGCACAACCCAAAAGCAGAATGGACTGGATTCGCGATGCACAGTCCCCGCCAGAGCAAGATCGGAACGTAAAACTTTCGAAACCAGTCGACAACTCGCAAAGCAATCCTCCCGGTGCCGGTGTCATCTCAGCCGGAGACATCGCGCTTCTAGAGTCAGCGATCGATAAACTGGAACGACAGAAAAAGGCTTCCGGAAAAGACCCCTTTGATCCAAACGTCTTTAATTCCAAATTTGGAAACAAAAAGTAAAGACTCGCCCCCGAGGCTCTAGCTGTGGACCCAACACGTGCTGCCTGCCTCTCTCTTCCCTAACCGCCGTATTCCAGTACCTAGAGGGCTTTGGTAACCGTCCCTAGATAGAATGGCTCTTGGGAAACCAACTCAGTGCCGTCTGCGAAATAGAATCGGACTCGTATACACCACGAGATTTTGACAATGGTTCCCTCGTAGGATAACGGCGATTCAGGCAATGGCACATGAACGCGTTGCGCCTGATTCCATTGAATGGAACTCAAAGAGCTACCACTGAGACGCTGGAAGAAATGAACCCCCATGTCTTCAGTACCTTTACCTTCCGTCAACCACAATACAGATACCTCGACCGCGGTGATGGTAGATTGATCAATATTGGAAACCGAATAATCGAACTCCAACTCGTCATTCGGCATGTAAGCCGGTTGCAGTCCTAGCAAACAGATCATTAATCTGCACTCGCTGGTTTTGGAGCGGCGCGCGGATATACCACTACGGGGAAACTTCGGGAGTACGATGGCCATCTGTTCGCCTCTCCTTCGACGATGAGTTTCCAGTGGATTGCGTTGTGAAGACTTTGAAAGGAATGCATCGCATCATTCGGAATCGAGACGATACCCTCCATCTCTAAGGGGCGTCCCCAGTCGATTCTCGATCGTCCTTGAACAATGATACTCTGCTCTCGAACAACAGATTTCTCGGTCCGGATGTCCGTTCCGTAATGATAAGTGCTTTCCTCCTCACAAACCAGTCTCATTGTCAACTTCTTAATGACCAATCTGCCATACTGAACTAGCAAGACACGATAAGACTTGCCTGGCACAAGCGGCAAATCTTCGATTTCAACAGTCGTAGACCCTATCCCAAGTGCCTGCACATACGACTTGAAAAACAATCGACCAGATCGCCAACCGACATAGATACCTGGTATTAAGAGAAGAATAAGCCTGTACTGGATGTTTCCCTCAAACAAGCTTCGGATCGCTACAACAAGAAAGATGGCTAGCATTGCATTCCATGACATCGCAAAGCCGCCGATTCCCAGCAATGCAAGAGTATCCTGTGAAGGACACGGCAACCGAAACGCCAGTTTTGCACCCGGACTATCCGTGAATGGATCAAGGAGTGGAATCATGGGTGGGGGAACGTACTTTGAATCCGCTTTCGGGCCAGGAATCAATCCGCTATGAGAGATTGCCTCCCGGTGCTCGTCGCTCGTAACAACCTTGAGAACGCGGTACCAAAAGCCAATCGCACCCAACACGATCAACGCGTTTGACACCCAAACGAGAAGCCAAAAACCAGATCCAACCTGAAGCGAAGTAACGGAAATGCTCAAGCAAACCACGCCCACTAAAAAACAGGCCGCAAAGAATGATGCTTCTCCAAAAGACCCGATGATCCACCATCCGGTCATTCGGCCTCCTTTTTTCTTTCCCCATAATCTAAGTCTTGGCTTCATAACTACGAAGTGTATTCGGGTTGATAGGCTTGCCAAGCCGAAGAGTCGTTGCGATCGTTAAACTTAGCCTAGGCGTCACGCGTTATCTTGGTTTTCTCGATTTCTTGGGCTTCGAAATCACATTTGTCGGTCAAAATCCCTAGAGCCTTATTTTTCCAAACCGCCCGCTAACGCAAAGCATCGATCGAACGCCCAATGGCAGAAATCCTCCAAGCATTCCTTCAGGGTATCGTAGAAGGCCTTACCGAGTTCCTACCGGTAAGCTCGACAGCACATATCGTTCTGACTCAAGAACTCCTCGGAGTCAATCGAAGCGACCCATTCTGGAAGATGTTCGCTATTGTGATTCAGTTGGGGGCCATCCTATCGGTTATTGTTTACTTTCGAACACGACTTGCCGACTTCGTCGGGACGTTTTTAGCCGACTTACCATCACGAAAGAGTCCGAAGGGATCGATCGCTCTCGAGGGAACGATCTCGTGTAGTTGGTATCAACATCCACTATGTTTGGTCCTGATCAGTTTTGTCGTCACCGCAGTCCCTTGCTTGCTGGTCGACAAACTGATCGGTAAGAATCTCGAAAGATTAGACATCATCGCTTGGGCTCTGATCATCGGTGGTATCGTGATGGTGGTAGTGGATCGTTTCTTTTCTAAGTCCAATACCGACAGCATGGAAAAAATGACCCTTCGTCAAGCGATCGCGATCGGCCTGTTTCAAATCCTTGCCGCAGCATTCCCAGGGACGAGTCGATCGATGGCGACCATCGCGGGTGGGCAGATCTTCGGGTTAAGTCGAGCTGCTGCACTGGAGTTTAGCTTCTTCCTCGCCATTCCAGTTATGATCGCAGCTGCATCCTATAGACTCATGAAGCATCTTCTGGACGAACCATTACCAACGTACACGCAATGGATGAGTCTAGCGGTCGGCTTCGTCACAAGCTTTGTTGTTGCTTATGTTGTCATCGCTTGGTT
>Ga0207937_1000491_pt1 | contig 13895 bp, 9 predicted proteins | sample LakMenEpi04Sep11_FD_150668 | JGI IMG/M metagenome (GOLD analysis project Ga0207937, IMG submission 150668) | Freshwater microbial communities from Lake Mendota, WI - 04SEP2011 deep hole epilimnion (SPAdes) | ecosystem: Environmental > Aquatic > Freshwater > Lentic | place: Lake Mendota, Madison...
ACTCGCTCCAGTTCTCGAGCGTTGTCCAACTCACCGCATACAATGCTACTACGTGTCGTATCGTCGCAATGATCGCTTGTGTGGTTCTCGAATCTTGAAAGCCCAGAGATACCATCTCGCACGGATCGGTAACGAAGAATTTGGCCAGTAAGATAGAACGCAGAAAAGTCTGATGGACGGGAAGTGGGTGATGCGATAATCGTGGTCTGAGGGCTGGTTCCAACTAGGCTCACATGCGGTCAAGGCACGTAGTATTCATTACGCAAGCGGGAAATCGAGGGTGACAACAAATCCATTCTGTTTATTAGCGCCCAGTAATAGTACCTTTGAAAGGATGTCGCTCATGCTAAATACTCAGAGCACGCCGAAGCGTCGAAAGGCTTCTGTCGTCGACATGCCTGTGGTGACTGCATCGCGTACTTTGTTTTCTGCAAACATTTTTGCCCATGCGGCCTCGATCACCTTCGGTGCGATGTCCTTGGGTACAGTGACGACCCCATCTTCGTCCGCGGCAATCCAGTCGCCTGGATTGACGCGAACACCACCCAATTCGACCGTTACATCGTAATCGATGACGCGCTGTCGGTCTCGACTATCGTAAGGGCACGCTCCACGAGCATAGACGCAGAATCCCAACTCCGTCATTTTCCGAACATCTCGAACGGCACCATCCACCAGAACCCCAGCGGCACCACGATACTTGGCCGCAATTGAAAGGAGTTCACCCCAAATACCAGATCGCATGGAGCCGCCTGCAGCGCACACGATGACGTCGTCCGGTTGGCAGGAATCGATCGCTGCTAGCTCTAGTTCGTAGGGTTTCGGATCAACATGGGCCATGTCTGCCCAAAGCAATGTCTTCGCAGTTCCGAATAGGAAGTAGGGTTGCAACGTTCGCGGTTCGATGGGCAATCGTGGCGATTGTGATAGGTAACCACATGAGTCCAACGCATCGCAGAGCAATGGTACGCTTAGGTGTCTCCGAACTTCTGAAATTGGAATGGGAAGAGAATCTACAAGCTCGTTTTTTGCATTCATCCTATTGGTTCCAGAAAGATCCAGGAGCTACCGTCGCCAAGGATTTTCAACTGTTAGTTGCTCGGATCGAACCGAGTGTATCCGGCAGTCTATCGGCAACAGGCTACTTCGCGACTTTTTTCTCGACTCTTCCGAAAAGGTGTCCCCCTACATCATCATGTTTCCAAGTGCCTGCGTACTTTTTATCATGAAAGACAACACGCGCAGAGAAGGTGCCTAGGCCGGGAAGGGCCATCGAGTCCATCACCATGACTGGAGTTTTTCCAATCCACTCGACATTGATTTCGACGGGCACTTCTACATCTTTGTTTCCGTACTTTATTCTTGCAACGATTTCCCATAGAGAATCATAGCCATCTAGCTTCTTTGCGGTCTTGATTTCGTAGGTTTCAGCTTCGAGTTTATCAAGGGGTTTTCCATCGATCGTAAAGGAGCCTGTTAGTTTCGAATTGCTCAAGTACTCTTCAAACTCTGCGATTGGATTCTTCGATGCGCCCTTTTCTGGAGGGCTTTTCTCTTGTGCCAACGACTGTGTTGACTGAAACGTGAATGGAGCGGCGCAGACCGCGAGAGAGATGCAGACCGAACCGAGAAAAAGAAAGCGTTTCATCGAGATCTCCTGGGAGTTTGAATTGAAAATGAAATGGAGCATAGGAAAGGCAACGGCAATAGGGGCATTGAAGACTTGCAGACGAGTGCAACTGGCTTCATCTATTCTTTAGAACTTCATATATTTTTTAGAAACTGTACCGACATCGCAATATCTTGGACGGGGAATCGAGCGTTATCACGTTCTACAACAAAGTATCCCGCGAACCGCTGCTCTTCCAAAATAGCGGCAATTTCGGGAAACTCTGCCATTCCGCGCCCCAGTTCGACTTCCGTGCCTCTGCCACGGGAGCGGTCTGGGACGCCATCTTTGGCGTGCACGAGCATAACGTGTCGCGCGGCGCGTTGCAGGGCAGCGAGATCATAACCATTGACAAGCAGATTGCCGGGATTGAGGGTTATGCCGACGGATCCTTCTGGGAGGGATTCTACGAAGTCCGTAAGTTTGTCCAGCGGTTCTGAACCGGTTTCGCATGCGAGAAATGCGCCCGTTTTTTGGCTGTAGATACCAAGGTCCGTAAGCACGCTGCGGAGAACTTCGTAAGCAGGATCATCTTTCGAGTCAGGAATGGAACCGCAATGATTCACAACGACATTTGCTCCCAAATCGTAAGCCATTCGAAGGGCTTCTTTCGTTCCCGCGATTCGTCGCTCCAATTCTTCTTCACATTCGTATCCGCGTCGCGTAGCGTACCGAACCGATGCAACACGCAAATTCAGATCTTCGAGTAATTTGCGAATTTGCCGAAGGGCAGTGCCGACAACTTCAGAAGGCTTGAGGCCTAATCTCGCATCGATTTCGACGGCTTCGGCTCCCATGTGTGCGGCTGCCAGGAGCCCTTGTTTCATTGGCATTTTTAATCCAGCCAGTTGGATTCCAACACGTAGTCCAGGCAAAATGAATCCCCGCTCGGTATATGAAGTAATCCTTCGAGTCATCATCGGTGTGCAGACTCGCACGAAATCTACAAGTTTCGTCGCTGGCATTTTAGCCTGCCTAGCAACGACGTCCATGTTGTATGCTCAAGGCGAGAGCCTGGAAACCGTCAGTCGCTGGGACTTCGGGGTGGGCGAAGACGCCAAAAATGATCGCTGGCCAGACGCTTGGACTCGAAGAAGCGGTTTAGAGTACCCGAAATACATTCCCATCGCTATCACAAAGCGAGCCTCGACCAAAGAGCAGATGGCTGAGATCGATCAGATGCGACGTCTCTATTCCCAATGGTCGCTCGCATGGAAGCTTAAACAATACCCTTGGAAAATCACCCCGGAAACAACTCCTCGTGAATTTGATCGATGGCTAGAGTTGACTTTGATCAATCCCTACCTTGAGATTCAGATGAATGGAGGGGCCGCGGAGGTCCTTTCACCGATGGTCCGTATCGAGAAGGAATCTGTTTACGGAGTAAGAGGTCAAGTCTTTTCAGATTGTGCCTCCAATGACTTTGATTCCTTCCTCACGATTCGATTTTTCAACGAGGATAAGAAGCTCGTTTTTGAATCGTCGAGCAGCTCCATAACCGGTCGTACCCCGTGGCAATCGCTCGCATCCCACGCACAGTATGATTATCGAGAAGATCTCAAGTGGGTACAAATCGCATTGAAAGTACAACCTCGAAGCACGACGTCGTTTCTTGGTACCTTTGGTTTTGATGCCATCGAATTACTGCGAGCTCCCAGGCTCTCTTTGTCTGTGGGACACTCCTCTCGAATTTACCGTGAAGGCGAAGAAGTTCAAGTTGAATGCAAAGCATCTGGGATGAACACCATACAAACTTCTCTCGATTTGCAGCTTACCGACCATGAGGGGAGAGTTGTCGACAAAGTCACAATACCTGTTATTCCAGAGGAACTTGAACCCACGTCGAACCAGTCCAATGAGGTTCCGGTTGGTAAGTTCGTGAAAACAAATGGGGAGTCGGAAATACCATCGAAACCGTCTGGAGTGAAAGAGTTCTGGAAAGGGTCTTGTCGATGGGTTTTGCCGCAATTGAAGCCAGGCTTCTACGAAGTGAGAGCCCAGCAAGAACGTACTGCGAAGAATCGGTTTCATCTGGTTCAGCATTTCGTCGTTACCCCTGGAAATTCGAAGAACGTCACCAATACGCAAATAGGCTGGTCGTTACCTGAGGATCAGTATGCTTCAACGATAGGCACCGCAGAATTGATTGGCGTTTTGCAAGAAGCGAATGTAGGAAGGCTAAAGCTTCCTGTATGGCATGACACATCGGATACGAAAGCTTCCAATTTCCTGGCGACGAGAATTGACCGAATTCAGTCGGCTGGAATCACATGTGTAGGGGTTATTGCGACACCTCCCCCGTCCCTTCTTGCGAACTTTACTCGGGCTCGGCCGAACGACACGGGTAGTGCGTTGGAGGACGTCGCCATGACTCAGACATTCCTAGAGCCCGTACTTCAGCAAATGTGCGTCCGCTTGGTTAGCTTCCAGCTCGGGTGGGACAACGAAGCGGATTTTATCTTCAATCCTCGCTTTCAATCCTCGCTCGATTCGATTCGGCGAATGCTAAAAAGATACGGTCAAGAGGTACAATTGATCGCGTGCCATAACCCGATCCTAGCCGTTTCGGAGGATATTCAGGTGGATCGTTGGCAATGGTCAACGAGTATTTCTTTTGGCGATGAAGAACTGAGAACGCTACTAAAGCGAGCATCGAAGGACCAATCCAGACGTCCCGTGCCCTGGTTTCACATCACACCTCTTCCTGCCAGTCAGTACTCGTTAAAGGCACGCGTTCAAGATCTCTTGCAGAAGTTACTGGTACTAACGGATCCTGTGAATCCAGTAGTGAGAATTGGCTGGGTGTTTGATCCTGCGAACAAAGAAACTCTGCTTATCGAGCCAGATGGCGGACCGCAAGAAATGTTTCTACCTTTTCGAAATCTCACTGGGACTTTGGCGCGGAATAATTACCTCGGGCAACTGCGTTCGAAGGACATTTGCCAGAATGCTATCCTCGAGGCCAATGGTGAAGGGAAAATGGTTTTATGGTCTCCCTCCCCCAAAAAACTGAAACGGTACTTTGGACCAAAGATAAGCGTTCGCGATGTTTGGGGGCGGAACGTTCCTGTTGACCAATGGACGACCGACTTGGGTCCGATTCAGTCCTTTGAAGTCGGCGATTGGCCCGTCATCGTGGAGGGTGTTGACTTGCATGCCATCCGTTGGCAGATGGGTTTGGAGTTGCTGACAAAGCAGGTTGATCTCATTGTAGGAAAACAGGAAGTGATTGAGATTCAGATCGACAATCCATTTGATTTTGCGTTTGTCGGTCAAGCAACCGTCGTTTGCAACGCCCTCGCGGAAAAACACACTCCAGAGAAGTTCCATGTGGGAGTCAATGCAAAACAGAAAGTATCTATTCCCCTGCAGATGAATCCCAACGCCGATACAGGTCAAACACCAATTCAGGTTGTAGTTCAATTCGAGGGTCCAGATAACGACGTCTTCATCCCACTGAACGACCTCATACAAGTTGGAAACAATGACATCGAGATTGAAGTTCGCTATTCCTTCAACGAAAAAAATGAGCTGCTGGTGGAAGTCGAAACCATCAATCGTACGGGAAAGCCCGCCAGTTTTGATTGTTACATTAGGATTCCTGGTAGAACACGGGAGTTTTCGCAGCTTTCCCGACTGCAAGAGAGAGCCACGCAAACATTCGCGATCTCAGATGCCGACAAGCTGATTGGAGAAACTGTTTGGGTCCAAAGTCAACAGTTCGGTGAGAAACGAGTCTTGAACAAAAGGCTGACAATCACTCGTTGAGAGAAGCGCTGCATCGAAATCGACAATCGGGTAGGATAGTGGTATGTCAGATGCAACGAAATCTCTGGGATCCAGGCCCTTAAACACTGGAACGTCTTTACCCCTTCCGATCCGCGATACGTTAAATGATCTTCGCGGGTTGCTAGGTCGATTCGTCTTCTCCCAGGCGATGATTCGACTTTCCATCTGGATATTGCTCGGTTTTTGGTTCTTTGGCGTCGTGGACTATTTACCAGCCATGCTCGGTTCGGCCGAGTCGCCGCGCTGGGTGAGAGTAGGCATGCTGGCAATTCTTGCCGCAGGATCTCTTTGGATTTTGTATGAACAGCTTTGGTTGCGTTGGCTTGTTCGATGGAGTGATGACTCGCTGGCATTGCTGATTGAGCGAAAATACAAACGATTTGAGAGTTCACTCATCACGACGGTTCAGGCATCGCGTCCCTCAACGTGGAGCGAGTCTGACCATCCGAATCGTCCGGGACTGGTCGCTTTGGCGACGGCCAAAGCGTTGGATCTTTTGCCGACAGTAGATATCAAAGAGCTGATCCGAACTCGTTCGCTACAGATGCAGTTGGTTGCATTGGGAGCTTGTTTGGTTTACTCGTGCGTTGCAGGATTGCTTTATCCACAATGGAGCATCCATTGGGGAAAACGTTTGTTCGCATTGTCGGATATACCGTGGCCGCGAAATGTATCGTTGGGTGTTGAAGGGATTGAGTTCGAAACACCATCGTTCACAGGGAGCGGCACTACAAGGCAGCGTTACTTGCTTAACTTTCAAGACAACGCTGCTTTCGTTCCCAAAGGGCAGTCGGGGCAATTGAAGAGTTTCGCCTCGCTAACGGCTGTTCGCGTTCCAGAGGTTTGCTCGGTGTACTATCGCGACGACGATGGAAATCGTGGCCGAGCGAACATGCGAAGACTGACGGCTTCTGGTGATCGTCAAGGATTTGTTCTCGATGGTCCACCCTTAGAGTCGTTGAGCCAATCCTTGTCGTTGAGTATTGTCGGCGGAGACGCACGAATTTCCGATCTTCGACTGAACGCCGTGGAATCTCCCGTCGTCACCGATCTGCAACTGAAAGTAACTTATCCGACGTATCTCCGACGGTCCACCGAATCGCGTTGGGGACAAGAAGTTCTCACCTACCGAACGGGATTACGATTGCCGCAGGGGAGCACCATCGAATTGCTCATGAAATCCAACAAGCCATTAAAGCGACTGGATTACATCGTCGTACGATCGAACGAGAACGGTAGCACAGCACCTCAAGAGCAATCGATCGCATTAGAAGGCGCTACCGATTCGATGGTGGTACCGATTGGTGTGTTGGACGGCAATATTTTGTCCGAATTTCGACTTTGGGATGCACGGGGTATTTGCTCCAGCCGAATCCAGCAGTTTGTTTTCTCGTCGATCAAAGACCAAGCTCCTCAGGTCGACATGGTACTCGATGGCATCGGAACCTCGATTACAGAGGTCGCTTCGATTCCATTGCTCGGAAAGATCAAGGATGAGTACGACGTACAGCAGGCGTGGGTAGAAGCTGTTCTGGATGAATCGAAGCCTGTTCGTATCGATGTTGCGATCGAAAATAATCAATCTGTCTCGAAAACGATCGACTGCAAGGACTTGAAAGAAAAAGGCATACTATCCACAAAGCCTGGGTCCACATTGGCCGTGGGATTATCCGCAAGTGACTATTACGACCTCAACCAAGAGCAGCAAGTGGGGCGAGCGAGCACAGTACAGCTGAGCATTGTGACCGCAGATCAACTGTTGTTACTTTTGGATCGCCGTGAAGCAGCCATGAGGAAGCGACTCGAACTCATTTTGGGCGAAGTGAACCAACTCGGAGATCTACTGCTCTCCATAGAGCGTCGACGAAGTGAGTCAAAGGAGAACCAATCCACGACCGAGGAAGCTGAAAAGTACGGTCGAATCCAACTGTTGCGATCGCAACAAGGATTGAGCCAAGTCTCCAAATCCGAAGGAGAACTTAACGGTGTGGAGAGAGAAATGGATCAAATCTCCAAAGAATTGGTGAACAATCGCATCGACAGTATCGATCGAAGGACACGTTGGCAGGAGAAGATCCAGCAACCATTGCGATCGATGATAGATACACCGTGGAAGTCTTTGGCAACACAAGTAGGATTGCTCGAGAAGTTGTTCTCGAAAAATCCGGATGACAGCGAGGCAGCAAGACTGTTGATTGGGGTTGCCATTGAAAAGAACAACGAAGTCGCCGCTATTCTTCAATCGATCCTCGCTGATATGCTCGAAATTCAAGATCAGACAGCAATTGTGGATATGCTGCGCGATATCATTGAGAATAGTACTCAAGTGATGGATGAGACGAAGAGCTACAAGAAAGCTCAAGATAAGAAAGCATTGGATTTTCTAAAATGAAGATTTTCTCACTATCATTATGCCATCTCACGTTCCTGCGTTCCGGACTGCTGATCGGACTGTGTCTCGTGTGGTTGGATCCGATCTTCGAGCCAAAGACTTGCTATAGTCAATCGACTCCTACATCGAAGAACGCAGAGGCGGAGTCGCTGGAAACAAAACAACGGCAATTAGTACAGCGATTCCAAAAGCTCGAAGAACTTTTTCTTCGCATGAGCGAATTGGAAGCGGTTTCCAATCCGACGCATGCTGGTCTTCTCATGAATGCTGCACAGTTGAGCAAACAACTGGGGACTCGGCAGCGATTGAATTCCGCTGGAGAACTCATCGCCAAAGGGCAGATAAGTCGCGCCATTCAAGAACAGGAAGCAGCCCATGAGAATTTGAAGAAATTGTTGGAACTATTGCAGAGCGAGAATCGATCTACACGAATCCGAGATGAGCGTGCAAAGCTAGAGGAAATTTTGAATGATCTTCGACGAATCGCTTCCTTGCAACGATCGATCCGTGGACGAACGGAATCGGGGCAAGACATCCAGCAGGCTGAGAATGACCAGAAGGATCTAACGAAGCAGATTGAGTCTGTCGAGAGTGACCTTCAGGATTCCAAGAAGGAAGAAAGCGATGCCAAAGAGCGAGATGCCAAAGACAAAGCGAACAACGCAGGCAAATCGAGCGACGCCAAGAACGCACCCAAGGAGAAGGACTCGTCAGAGAAGCCGGGGGACAAGAATTCTGGGAACGAGAAAAACGACTTGAATCAAGCCGAAAAGAGTGGCGAAGAAAGGTCACAGGCAGAGAAGAACAAAGATGAAGCAGGCAAGGAAAAGGGCGAAAGACCTCGCAAGGACGCCCCCACCATGAAAGAGGATAAGGATAGCGAAGGAAAATCTAGCGACAGTCGAAAGGATAAAGAGGCTCAGGAACAGAATCCCAATCAGAAATCAAAGCCCGAAGAGTCGCCCGAGAAATCGGATAGCCAGAAACCGGATAGCCGGAATCAGAAGAGCAAGAGCGGAGAAGATTCTGAGTCGGAAGAGAGTTCATCCGGAAAGAGTTCCAACGAGGAGTCACCGGAAAAGCCGGAGTCGAAAGAGGAACGCGCGAGAAAGCGAGTTGAGAAAGCGAAACAGAGAATGCAACAGGCCCAGGAAGAACTCTCAGAGCAAAAGCGAGATGCTGCGGTCAACGAACAAGTAGAAGCGGAGCGTGAACTGCGTGATGCTGTAGAAGAACTCGAGAAGATTCTTCGTCAGCTTCGGGAGGAGGAGATCGAGCGATCCTTGGTCGATCTTGAGACTCGTCTTCGTAAAATGAACGAGATGCAGAAAATGGTTCGTGAGCAAACGGCACGTCTTTCCGAGTTGGTCGGGGATGCGCGTGACCGCAGTTTGGAGATTCAATCGAACAAGCTTGCGATCGAACAAAACAAGATTGTTATGGAAGGGCAGCGAGCATTGCTGCTTTTGCAAGACGAGGGGTCGAGCACTGCATTTCCCGAAGCAATGGAACAGGTGCTCCAAGATGCTCAGATCATTGCAAAGAGACTTGCACAAGCGAATGTGTCTACTTCGACACAAGCGATCGAAGATGAGATTATCGCTGCATTGGAAGAACTGCTGGAGGCGTTGAAGCAGGTCCAGAAAAAACGGGACGACGAGAAGAAGGAACAGCAGAAGCAACAACAGCAGCAACAACAGCAAGATCCCTCGGACCAACCGTTGGTCGACAGTTTGTCGGAGTTACGATTGCTCAAGACGCTACAGTTGAGAATCAATCGGCGAACCCAGTCGCTTGCAAAACAATCCGATCTTGCCGAAGATGCGATTGGGCAAGTGAAGAATCCTGAGCTCAAGAGCGAATTGGAAGATCTAGCAGCTCGGCAACAGAAAATCTACGATGTCACCAGAGATATCATTCTCAAGAATAGTAAAGACTGAGAGTTAGCATGCCAATCTATGTTTATGAGATCATAAATCCTGACGGCACATCGGGTGAGACGTTTGAAGTCATTCAGCGGATGAATGAAGATCAACTTCAAGTACATCCTGACAATGGGATGCCGGTTCGCAGGGTGATTGGGGCACCATCGATCGGAGGTATGTGGTCTGACTCCGCGATGGGGAAATCGACAGACGACAGTAACTTGAAGCGGTTAGGTTTTACGAAGTACGTGAAGACTGACGATGGCCGATACGAGAAGACACTGGGGAGTGGCCCCAACTCCTTGTCAGCGGATTAGTTTAGGGAGCTCGTTTTCGAAGCTTTCTTTGCAACGAACGCCGGTGAATTCCCAGTCTACGAGCGGCCTCCGAAATGTTTTGATCGCAGTCGGCGAGAACACGGTGAATATGCTCCCATTCCGCTTGAGCGAGGGTAGGAACCGGAATCTCTTCGTTGGATTCGGTCGCTTCGACTTCTGTACCGCCACGCTTGAATGCACTCAGTATGTCATCGGCATCGGCTGGCTTCGGGAGAAAGTTAACAGCTCCAAGCCGAATAGCGTCGATCGCGGTAGCGATGCTTCCGAAACCGGAAAGAATTAGAACTTGCACGTCAGGATTGATTGTCTTTAGATCGGAGATAACTGTCAAACCAGTTCGTCCCGGCATTCGAAGATCAACGACTGCCAAATCGGTGGGGTGTGTACGAAAGACTTCGACTCCTTCGTCGCAGGTTCCGGCTATTTCCACACGGAATCCTCGTTCTCGAAACGCTTCCGCTAGTCGATCTCTCAGAACGAAGCTATCGTCAACGAGCAATATACTTCGAAATGGAGGGTCGCTCTGGTCCATAAATCCAACGAAAGAATAAAAGAGGGCAGATCCGAAATCAGCATACCTCGCACAAACCTACAGTCTAATAAAGACAGCCGATTAGGGGAGACGCATCCGATAGATTTTCCAACAGTTTCGCCAACTCGTCTAAATGAGCGGTTCGAATCAGATTCAAGCCAGCTGTTGGACTTTCGGTTTTGGGTTACACTCCAACTTCACCGCATTCACCTCCGATAGCACCTTTGAAAGCAATCCGGACAACCTCATGTTGTACGAAGCAAACATCCTCGCAATAGTCGTCTTTGTGGCCCTCGTTTCGGCGACCTTGGCCTTTAGTTTCTGGTTAGGATCGCGGGCGAAGTCGAGTCAAGCTTATTTTGCCGCTGGAGGACAGATTCATTGGTTTGTAAACGGGATCGCCTTTGCAGGTGACTATTTGTCGGCCGCTTCGTTTCTTGGCATTTGCGGAATGATTGCCTTTTATGGGTTCGACGGTTTCCTTTACTCGATCGGATATTTAGCAGGTTGGATTGTTGCTTTGCTAGTTATTGCCGAGCCACTCAAGAGGCTAGGGAAGTTTACATTTGCGGATGCTTTGGATAGCAAGTTCCAATCCCGAGGAATCAAGGCAGCTGCCGGGTTGAGTACGCTCATCGTCAGTTTGTTTTACTTGATTCCTCAAATGGTCGGAGCGGGAACTTTGATCAAGCCGCTTCTTGGTCTTGAGTACTGGCATGGTGTCGTCTTGGTTGGTGCTGTCGTAGTGATCATCGTGGTTACGGCAGGCATGGTAAGCACCACCTACGTTCAATTCCTCAAGGGCGGATTGCTGGTCCTGTTTTCGCTCTTCATGACGGTTCTAGTGTTGTGGCGAGGGTTATCTGTTGCTACTCCAGACCAACTCGGAAAGACACAGGTCATTGTGATGGATGAGAACGGAAATAAAACTATCGATGGCGTCAAGATGGGGCTTAGTCCCGAGCAGGCGAACGTGGAACCCGTGGGGCGATTAGTCCGTTTGCCCGATGATGCTAAGGCATCAGGTCCGGTAGGACCGATTCACTTTTTGAGTTTGATCGCCCAGTCTGAAGTGGAAGTTTCTAGTAAGAAGCAGGAAAAACGGGATGGCACTATCATAACCACGATTTCACCTCTTCAGTATACGGGAACACAGTTGTTGACCCCCGGCAATCTACCTTCGTTTGCAGGGATACGCAGCAATAGTTGGTATGCGAAGCTAGACTTCATTTCGTTGATGTTAGCACTGTTCGCGGGTACAGCATCGTTGCCCCACATTTTGATTCGCTACTACACAGTGAAGGACCAAGCGGCAGCGCGAAAGAGTACGATTGTGGGAATAGCGTCGATTGGTTTTTTTTACGTGCTTACATTGTATATCGGGTTGGGAGCGATGGTCAGTGGAACACTAGATCCAACCGATTCGAACATGGCCGCTCCCCTTTTGGCAAAGAGCTTCAGCAACCTATTGTTTGCGGCGGTGTCAGCAATCGCATTTACAACAGTACTTGGGACGGTCAGTGGGTTGATCGTTGCCGCAGGCGGTAGCGTAGCCCATGATATTGTCGGTGGATTCTTTGGAGTGAAATTGTCGGAGCACAACACGATTCGCGTGGCGAAGATCGCATCGATTGTGATTGGTGTGGTCGCGATTCGTTTCGGATTAGCTTTTGAAGGTATGAATGTTACCTATCTCGTCGGTTGGGCTTTCGCCATTGCTGCTTCTGCCAATCTACCCGCGTTATTGATGCTTCTGTTTTGGAAAGGGACCACCAAACAAGGGCTCATTGCAGGGATTTTGGCTGGTGTGGTTGCATCTCTCGCTTGGATTCTCGTTTCACCCGATATGTTCAAGAATATGTACGGTATGAAGGGTGAACAGGCCTGGGTAGGTCTTAGCCAGCCGGGGTTGATTACCATCCCATTCAGCTTTCTTGTGATCGTGGTTGTTTCCGTGATGACGAGGCGCAAAGCGTAGGGATATCGGTTGTCAATTTATACCGACTGAGCAGTTTCGCACGGTTAACGCGTGTTTTTTTCGATTTCCTTTTCTCCGTGCATCAAACGATGAATATTCCCTCTAACCGCGCCCAGGGTTAGAGACTTCTATCCGCCTGGTCCGATAGTTCCCAAAGTGATGACCACGTAAATGTGGACTTCTATTCCCGCAATGATGCTATTGCTGAAGTTGCTGGCCACAGAACGACTATGAAACGGGAACAGTGATGAAAGTTCGCGAACGACTGAAGAATTGGATTGTTGCAGGATGCATAGGGTCCACTGTCTTTGCAGGCTGCAATACCACAAATCGTTTTCGTGCTTGGAAGGATAGTTCTCAGACTTCGTACTTCCAGAGCTTCATTACGCAAGTGGAGTATCCGGATCTAAGTTCCCCGATCGAAAATGGAGTCTCACAATCTCTGCTTCCGTTTTCGATCGAGAACCCAAGTGAATTACAGACCTTTGACTTAAGTCTCCGAGATGCGGTTCAGGCTGCGTTACAGAGTAGCGATGTATTGCGAAGCATTGGAGGGAGCGTTGTTGCGGCACCTCAGGGGCAAGCGACGAGTTATGATGCTGCGTTGTCGGACTTGAACCCTCTCGGGGGAGTGGAAGCAGCCTTGGCGGCGTTTGATGCCCAAGTGTCTTCGCGATTGTTCTGGCAGAAGAATGACCGACCCATCAACTTTGATGCTTCGGGTGGGGCTGGAAACTTCTTCGTCCCGATCAATGTTCAAACTCAGGGCGTTTTTACGAATCAAATTCAGAAGCGAACCGCGACGGGAGCTCAATACGCGGTACGGTTGAATACCATATACGATCGAAACAATGGTAGAAACAGACAGTTCAATAGCGATTTCTCTGGATTCGTGGAGGCGGAGTATCGTCAGCCATTGATGCAGGGGTCCGGTACCACATTCAATAGAATCGCGGGGCCGAACTCTGTTCCCGGCCAGTACAACGGCGTTCTCATCGCTCGAATCAACACCGACATCTCTATCGCTGATTTCGAAGACGCTGTGATTCGACTAATCAACGATGTCGAGGGCGCGTATTGGGAACTATACTTTGCGTACCGGGCAGTCGAAGCACAAGCGTCGGGACGGGAGTCATCTTTCGAAACATGGCAAAGAATCAAAGCATGGAAGGATGCAGGGATGACGGCACAGACTGAGGAACCTCAAGCTCTCGCTACTTTCTACCAGTTCGAAGCGTCCTTGAACGACGCACTCGCTGGGACTAACGGACT